>ENA-ORDP01000822-ORDP01000822.1-marine-sediment-metagenome-genome-assembly--contig:-NODE-822-length-18721-cov-5.824440_pt1 | contig 18721 bp, 19 predicted proteins | sample MGYA00248627_ERZ508539 | MGnify/ENA primary metagenome ERZ508539 (study PRJEB26208, sample SAMN05571518) | marine sediment metagenome | biome: deep sea; feature: Hydrothermal vent; material... | reverse complement strand
AAGGCTCTCCTGAGCGAAGCCGAAGGGCTTCCTTCGACAAGCTCAGGACGAACGGCCATTCCTAAAGTGGCCGGGTATTTGGAACCGTTATTCAGCCCCCTGTTTAGAAAGAAACATCGCATCGCCATAGCTGAAAAACCGGTAGCCTTCCTCCACGGCATGCCGGTAGGCGCGCATAATATTCTCATAGCCGGCAAAAGCGCTGACTAACATCAACAAAGTCGATTCCGGCAGGTGAAAATTGGTGATTAGCGCATCCACCACTCTGAAGCCAAAACCGGGAGTAATAAAAATATCCGTGTCGCCGGAAAAGGGCGTGAGTTCACCCGACAAGGCGGCGGTTTCCAGGCTGCGTACACTGGTGGTTCCCACCGCGATTACCCGTCCCCCCCGCGCCCGGGTTTCCTGCACCTGCGTACACACAGCCTCACTGACTTCCAGCCATTCAGAGTGCATACGATGATCCTCAATATTCTCCACCCGCACTGGCTGGAAGGTGCCCGCCCCCACATGCAGGGTGACACAGGCGCTGGCAATGCCCTGCTGCGCCAGTTTATCCAGCATGAGATTGCTAAAATGCAACCCTGCCGTGGGAGCCGCCACCGCCCCTTCCCGCCGGGCATAGACGGTCTGGTAACGTTCCCGGTCAAAGTCCCGCTCATCTTCCCGCTTAATATAGGGTGGCAGAGGCATGTGTCCGAATTCATTCAGAATTGCCTTCACGTTACGTGCAGACTCCGTGTTATCGGTAAAACGCAGTTCAAAGAGATCAGCCTTACGCCCCAGCACCTCAGCCTCAACCGTCTGTGACAGCCGTAAACGGCTTCCCGTTTTCGGCGATTTGCTGGCCCGCACATGGGCCAGCACTCGCTGGTTATCCAGCAACCGTTCCACCAGCACCTCCACTTGGCCACCGGTGTCCTTGCGCCCGTAAAGACGCGCCGGGATCACGCGGGTATCGTTCATCACCAACAAGTCGCCCGGATGCAACAGCGACGGAAAATCCGTAAAATGCCGATCCCTAAAAGCGCCATCGTGGCCTTCCAGGCACAACAGACGACTGCCCGTTCGTTCCGTCGCCGGATACTGGGCGATCAGCGTCTCGGGAAGAGGGTATTGGAAATCACTGAGCTTCATGGTGCGCAGAATAGCAGATTGCCGGACAGATTTTTACTTTCGACTCACCAACCCAGCCTGCCAGGATCAGGCAAGCATATACCGTTTAGACCCTCATTACGCATAAAATCATGCCGGGATGGCTGGGGATTTGGAGATGTCCGCAGCAAAATAGGCCCTGCCGGTAGCATGAGTTACCTATCTGGAATAAGTTTAATTAAACCGTAACACTATCTCACTACACTACGGCTTAGCAGTTTACCAAAATTATAAGGGATCGATGCGATATAACATATGAGGGAATAAAAATGTCTGATAATATGAAAATGCGTTTTAAAGTGTTCGTTGCCGTGGCGGCGGTTTCCAGTAGCCTGTTTTCCTTAAACATAGCCCATGCGAGTGCGGTTGTTCAATGTGGCCGTGCCATTTGCACGAGCAATTTCAATGTCCTGTTCAATGGTCGTACTACCGGTGGTGGGCAGTTGTTATACGATGCCGCAACGGGTGATGTTTCACTCAACATGGATAGTAAGAGCATCACCGGTAACGGTATGATTCAGAACGGTATGATGACGTGGGCCATGGGCGATGGTTCAAAGATCACCCTTAACTCCCTGTCGGGTAATACCGACCCGATTATCAACTTCGGAATCGGTGCATCAACCAAGACCTCCGGTGCGACTTTTGCGATGAACTTCGATTTACCCATCGCTATCAACGGACCAATAAATGCCAGTTCAAGTGTCTCCTACTCACTCACCTCAAGCACTGCGGCAGGTGCGCAGGTAGCACCCATCCGTGGTAAAGTGGTTTCAGCCTGGGACGTTGATACCAGTATCGGTGGACTGGGTTCACTTAACAAAGGCGTTGATGTCGGTGATGCCTTTTTCTTCACCGGTGGCCCACAAACTCGAAACTCCCCAATTTATACCGCCAATAACCAGTTTACCGGCAATCTGGCCTATGATCTGATGTCAGTACAAATTGGGTTCTCTCTGAGTCCAAACAGCTCGGTCGGCATGTCTGGTTTTGTCAATCAGTCCGCCGTGCCGGTACCCGCAGCAATGTGGCTTTTCGGCTCTGGTTTGCTTGGTTTATTGGGCATAGCGCGCCGTAAGAAAACCTAGGAGAGCACAACCGTACCAACCTCAAGAAAGGCGGCCAGAAGACCGCCTTTCTTGTTTCAGGGACACCGCGAATGCCCCACATCAGGCAGAGCAGCCGGATCTTAATCATCACCTGTGCTAAAAATCTCCCCGCTTAAACGCTTCAACTAATGGAGACTTGATGACATCCCCTTTTACAAGCCTCCTCTGTCTCTCTATAATACGCCGCTTGTTGATGATGGCTGAGTGGCGGAATTGGTAGACGCGCTGCACTCAAAATGCAGTTCCTTCGGGAGTGCCGGTTCGATTCCGGCCTCAGCTACCAACATTTGACTCCCCTCAACCAGGAGCCATCGGTGCTCGCCTGTTCCGGTCGGTTTCAAAAAGCAGGGATACCCATTCCCCAAATCAATCAGTCCCATGAGTATTTATCCTGGTTTTCCCTGCATAAACCAAACACCTGCTTGGATTGCAAGTTGAACAAACCCGCGCCATACCCGGTATAATCGCGGGATTGGGGCATAACCAGATCTAAAAAATATGAAAGTCAGTACATCTTTAAAATCCAGAGTGGCCAGTCTGCAAGTCGCCGACGACAAGGCTCTGCGTTCCAGAGTCAAACTCTTCGGCAATATTCTCGGGCACATCCTGCATGACCATGCGGGCAAACAGGTCTTTGATGCCGTCGAAACCCTGCGCCGAGGCCATATCAGCCTGCGCAAGACTGATAATTCCCGCAAGCGCCAGAAGCTGGGCAGATTGATCGAATCCTTGGATGCGAAGAGTCTTGAGCATGTAGTGCGGGCTTTCAGCATCTATTTCAGCCTGGTCAATATCGCGGAAGAGGCCTGGCAACACAGGCAACGGCGGCGTATAGCCGGACGCAACGGTCCCAGCTGGCGTGGTTCTTTCAACACTACCCTGCGCGAGCTGCACAAACAGAATATCAATGCGGTGCAGATGCAGCGGCTGCTGGACAATCTGGCCTATATCCCCGTTTTTACCGCCCACCCCACCGAAGCCAAGCGCCGCTCCGTGATGGAGGCCTTACGCCGGATTTTTGTTATCAGCGAAGAGCTGGATGCCGGTCGTCTGACCCAGTTTCAGAAAAGTGAAATTATCGAACGCCTGGAATGCCACATCCAGATCCTCTACAAAACCAACGAGGTGCGCACACACAAACCTGAGGTCGTGGATGAGATGAAACAGGGGCTGTATTATTTCCGCGAGTGCCTGTTCAAAGCCGTTCCCGAGACTTACCGCAATCTGGAAAAAGCCATCACCCGCACCTATGGCGCAGATAAAACTGATCACAGCATCCGCGTACCCAGTTTTATTCAGTTCGGCTCATGGATTGGCGGCGATCGTGACGGGAACCCCTTTGTCAAACCCGCCACCACCATTACCGCCCTGCGCCTGCAGGCCGTTGAAGTCGTGCGCGAGTACAACCGTCGGGTGAAGGCGCTGCTGCGCGTGCTGACCCATTCCATTGAATTCTGTCAGCCCAGCGATGCCCTGATGCTAAGCCTGGAGCGGGATGAAAAAACCCTCCCTGAGCTGTTTACCGGCCATCCCGAACGCTTCCGCCAGGAACCCTATCGGCGCAAGCTGTTCATCATGGCCCGGCGTCTACGCGATAACCTGGCCTGTTTTAGCGCCCGCCTGGAAGAGCGGGAACAGGATCGAGGCTGCGGCTATGCGAATGAACGGGGTTTATTACAGGATTTGTACCTCATCCGGGACTCGCTCATCAGCCATGATGACGCTATTGTCGCCGCAGGCGACTTACAGGATCTTGTCCGCCTGGTGGAGACCTTTGGCTTTTATCTTTCGCATCTGGATATTCGCCAGGAATCCACTATCCACTCCAATACCGTGGCTGAAATCATTCGTCAGATTGACGACAGCGATTATGCTGCGCGGGATGAAAACACCCGCCTGGATTATCTGAGCCACAAGCTGGCGACAGAAACAACGCCAGAGATTGATCGCGCCCGACTAAGCGAACAGGCCAGGGAAACCCTGGAAGTCCTTGACGTCATGGCAACCATGCGCGAAGAAATCAGCCCCGAAGCTTTTGGCACTTACGTCATTTCCATGACCCATGAAGCCAGTCATGTCATGGAAGTCATGTTTCTGGCCTGGGTGGCGGGCCTGGCCGGTTGCCGCGACAACGAATGGTTCTGCCATATCCGGATTTCACCCCTGTTCGAAACCATTGACGATCTGGCTCATATCGAACCGGTCATGAGCCGGTTGCTGGACAACCCTACCTATGCGGCCCTGCTCAAAACTTCCGGCAACACGCAGGAAGTCATGCTCGGTTACTCCGACTCCTGCAAGGATGGCGGCATTCTTGCGTCAACCTGGAACCTGTATCAGGCGCAACAACAGATCACCGCATTGACCCAGGCCCGTGGCGTCAAACTGCGCATGTTCCACGGTCGCGGCGGCACGGTAGGACGCGGCGGTGGCCCGACCCATGACGCTATTTTATCCCAACCGGTGGGCACGGTACACGGTGAAATCAAATTTACCGAGCAGGGTGAAGTGTTGTCCTATAAATACAGCAACACGGAAACCGCCAGCTATGAGCTGGGCATGGGAATCACGGGCCTGCTCAAGGCCAGCTGTAATCTGATCAGCAAACCCGAACCCGACAACCAGGAACACCTGGATATTATGGCCCAACTGGCGGCTAGTGGTGAAGTGCGGTACCGTGAGCTGACGGACAACACGGAAGGATTTCTGGATTACTTCTATGAAGCCACCCCGGTATCGGAGATTGGCCTGCTGAATATCGGCTCCCGCCCTTCACACCGCAAGAAAACGGATCGATCCAAAACCTCGGTGCGCGCCATCGCTTGGGTATTCGGTTGGGCGCAGTCACGTCACACCATGCCCGCCTGGTATGGAATCGGCACCGCCCTTGATGCCTGGGCCAAAAGCAATCCCGAGAATATTGGAAAATTACAGGAAATGTACCGCGCCTGGCCATTTTTCCGCGCCCTGCTTTCCAACACCCAAATGTCTCTGTTCAAGGCCGACATGCGAATCGCCAAATCTTATGCCTCCCTCTGTTTGGATCAGAAATTGGCTAAAAATATTTATACTATGATCAACAAAGAATATGAGCGCACCCGCAGCCGTACGCTTGAAGTTGCAGGACAGGATGAACTCATGGCTGATACGCCCCACCTGGCTCTCTCACTGACCCGCCGCAACCCATATCTGGATCCGCTCAATCAGATCCAGCTCATGCTGCTCAAACGTTTCCGGGATGAACACCTGGATGAAGAAACCCGCAACCTGTGGCTGACACCGCTGTTACGCAGCATCAATGCCATTGCCGCCGGGATGCGTAATACAGGATAAAACCGATGGGTTTCGCTTCGCTCTAACCCATCCTACGGATGGTCAAAAGCAGGTAGGAGGGGTAGAGCGAAGCGAAACCCATCAGCCTTATCAAGCCACCTGTACTGGTATGGTGTTACGGGTGTGGGTAATGTGGTTGTGCTCATCGAGATAAACAAGCTTGGGTTTGAAGCTGGCGAGTTCCTGCGGGTTCAGGCCCACATAGGCGCAGATAATCACAATATCGCCGGGATTGGCCTTGTGCGCGGCGGCGCCATTCACTGAAACAATGCCGGACCCGTCTTCTGCGCGAATGGCATAGGTCGTAAAACGTTCACCATTACTGGCGTTGTAGATTTCAATCTGCTCGTATTCGCGGATACCGGAAACTTCCAGTAGATGCCCGTCAATGGCACAGGAGCCTTCGTATTCCAGCTCGGAATGGGTGACCCGGGCGCGGTGCAGCTTGGCTTTGAGCATGGTTGTCAGCATATAATTGGGTATCCCTGGTACCTGGAGATTCAATTTTAGCATGAAGATCGGACGGCTCCCAGTCTGAGTCTGTCTGCTACACCCTCAGATTGTCGATAAGCCGGGTATCTCCGAGGCGCGCTGCGGCCAATATTACCCGATTTTTCGTATTATTATTAATGGCGAACAAGGTATTTGCATCACGGATAGCCACATACTCAGGCACAAAGCCCTGGCACGTCAATCGTTCGATTGCAGCCTGTTCCAGGACAGTATAATCACTGTTTTCATGCAGCACCGCATCCCGTATAGCCTGCAATTCCCGGTATAGAAGCGGCGCTATTTCCCGTTCCTCCACACTCAGACGCCGGTTGCGCGAACTCATGGCCAGGCCATTCGGTTCTCGCACCGTCGCCAGGCCCACCAGCGTAATCGGCATATTCAAATCCGTCACCAGCCGCTGGATGAGCAGTAATTGCTGGAAATCCTTTTCGCCAAATACCGCCAAATCCGGCTGTACACAGTTAAACAGCTTGGTCACGACGGTAGTCACGCCCACAAAGTGCCCGGGCCGGGCTGCGCCTTCCAGAATACCGCCAAGGCCGGCAACCTCAACTCGCGTAAGCGCTTCGCGGCCATGCGGATACAGGCTGGCTTCTGTCGGGGTAAACAGAACATCGACATTCATGCTTTCAAGCTGTGCGATGTCAGCCTCAAGCGTGCGCGGATAAGCGAGCAGATCGCGTTCTTCGTCAAACTGCAGAGGATTGACAAAAATACTGGCCACCACCTGCTGACAGTGGCGCGCCGCTTCTTTTAATAGTGCTAGATGCCCCGCATGCAGGTTGCCCATAGTAGGCACAAAGCCGACCGATAGATCGGCTTTGTGCCAGTCCCGAACCGTCTTGCGTAGTGCCTCTATCGCCGATATTACCTGCATCGATATCAGGGACAGGCATAAATGGCAAAAATCTGCGTACCCTTATCAACCTTACTGACGGGCACCACCACATTCCCCTGAAGATTGACGGCACTGTTGCGCGCCAGCGTTGCCAGTTCCTGTTTAATAACTTTTGGATCACGGGCAATCGTTGCGACTTCCGCTTTTACCGAGACCGTGGTACTGCCCACTTTTTTACAGTTCAGCACTTGTTCCTGCGAAGCGACACGTACGGCTTCTGCCTTCGGCTCCACTTTTACCCAGGTACAGGCTGATGCGATTAAGAACGAGAACAGAATCAATGCTATTTTGCTTATCTTCATGGTGCATACCTTCAGTCACTAAAGCCGAAAAGCCTGATTGTACACAAATTAGAACCCGGCCCGGAAACCTGTGCCGGAAATCAATGGGAAAATTAAAAACCGTGTTCCGGCCTGCCAGCCGGAAACACGGGTTCACCGATCGTGGAAATATTATTTTGTGGTAAGCGTCCAGCCATCGGTTGCCGGCAATCTCGGCATAGGCTGAACGGGAAATTCACCCGTCAGCGCATTGAGAAAAGCCACCAACTTGTCTACCTGGGCCTTGTTCAGTTTTTTATCAAGCTGGGTACGCGCCATCACCCGCACCGCTTCTTGCAGGGTATCCACCTTGCCATTATGAAAATAAGGCGCGGTCAGCGCGATATTACGCAGGGTCGGCACTTTCCATTCATGTTTATCCCCCCGCCCCTTATCGGCCATCAGATCATACTTTTTCACGTATTCATTGTTGGTGTAGGTGGGAAACTTCATGAAAAATCCCGTCCCAGGCGCCATGCTCGGGCCATTGAAGTCAGGCCCCATATGGCAACTGGTACAACCCAGAGAGGAAAAGGTCTTCATACCCTTTACCTGCTTCGCAGTCATGGCAGATTTGTCACCCTTAACATAACGATCATAAGGACTGTTGGGCGTGATCAGGGTACGCTCGTAAGCCGCGATGGCCCGAACCAAATTATTAATGGTAATGGTTTGCTTGCCGCCGAAGGCCTTTTCAAACATAGGCCTATAACCCTTGATAGCACGGATACGCTTAATCGCTACAGCATCATTCTTCAGGCCCATTTCAGGCGGGTTAGTCAGCGGCCCCAGAACCTGCTCTTCCAGCGATTTGGCGCGACCATCCCAGAACTGCGAAGAATTAAACGCAGCATTCCAGACCGTCGGTGCACTACGGCTGCCGGTCTTGCCATGCACCCCCATCGAGACGGGCCGGTTGTCATCCCCACCCAGCATGACGTTATGGCAGCTATTGCAGGATACGGTACCTGTCGAAGACAGACGTGGATCGAAAAAAAGGCTGCGACCCAGCACAACTTTTGCGGGTGTCGTGGGATTATCAGACGGCGCCGGTGCTTTTTCCGGCAACGCCTGCCACTGCGCAAATACCTGTGATGAAACCCCCAAAATAGCCATAAAACTCAATAAAAGCTGAAATCTGCTCTTGGACATGGAATCCTCCGATTGCTATATTAGAAAAAACTAACTAATGTTTAGAATTATTCTAAATTGAAGTCCGACAAATATCAAGGGAATACTTTAGCCGCTCATACAACCAAACCCTGCCCCTATGCTGGACCTATGCAGCAACCCGCTTAGGCCTGCAATTTCGAACTGTATTTGTGACCCAATTACAACTTAATGCTCAAGCCGGTGGACTATTATCGCTACGCCTTTTACCCTGCGGATAAATTTTTTTAAGACGCAGTCTATGATTAAGCAATATTTAAGTATAAACGTGTACGCTACGCATCATGTTTCACCCGGAAAATAATAATGAGTATCATCACACTCTGGTCCCGCAGCAGACAAACCGATCATTTTGAAATATTACTCAAACCCTTCATCCCTTTTCTGTACCAGTTGGCATGGCGCTTCACTGGCACCCAGGCGGATGCCGAAGATCTTGTCCAGGATCTGCTGGTTAAACTTTATCCCCGGCAGAAAGAGCTGGAGAAAATAGAGAATCTGCGTGCCTGGCTGGCCAGGGTGCTGTATCGTCAGTATATCGATCACCTGCGCATCCAGTCCCGCACGCCGGTTGATCTCGCCGATACCGGCGCGGATCCGGATGAGGAACGGGATATTCCTGTTTCCGTCAAACCGGATCAGGAACATGCCCAGCTCATCGCCCAAATTGAGCGCCTGCTGCCCAGGCTTAATGATGATCAACGTCTGCTGCTTATTCTCCATGATGTGGAAGGCTACACCCTTAATGAAATACAGGCTATGTCCGATGTCCCAATAGGCACCCTGAAATCCCGCCTCAACCGGACCAGAAAAAAATTACGCGACCTGATGGAACCTTTTCCCTGCAAATGAGCGTGTTAATAAATTGAAAGGGTCAAAACCATGAACTGTCACGACATACACCATCACTGTGATGCTTATCTCGAGCACGAGCTGAGCGATACGCAAAAACACGCACTGGAGGCGCATCTCGAATCCTGTCCTGCATGTCAACACTATATACAGCAGGCAAAGAACATTCGCGATGCGCTGACAAAACTCAAAGCGCCGGCCATGCGCCCCGATTTTGCTGAACAGGCTTTTGACAAAGCCCGGCAACAAAATGCAACCGTTACTAAAACAAGACGGTTTTCGGGTGCAGGGCTGGCTCTGGCGGTAAGTTTAGCGTTAGCTGGCATAGTAGGCGTATTCATGCACCACCCCGACTCAACGGTTTCAAAACCGGCCGCTATTTATATCAGTATGCGGCAAGTAAAGGATATCAGCCTTGTTTTTAATGCTAAAGAAGATCTCGACAAGGTCACTATCAGCATTGAACTGTCTGACAATCTCGCACTTGACGGCTACGGCGGCAGAAGAACGGTTTCCTGGAATACCTCGTTGCAGAAGGGAAAAAATGTGCTGTCACTGCCCATTATTGCGACACAGTCAGGAAATGGTACGGTGATCGCCCGGCTCAGGCTGGGTAATCAGGATAAAACCTTCCGTATCCGTGTGAATGCCCGACAGAGTGGTTCGACTCAAATCAAACCCATAGTTCCCCACACCCCTGTTTAAAACAGTTTGAGGAGAAAGACCATGAAAAACTTAACGACTTACCTACTACTCGGCGCCAGCCTGTCCATGCCACTTTCTGTCATGGCGGCTCCCGATCTTGACGATGTCACCATGGATGTTATTAATCTTAACGACAGCCATGCCGATGCCGTTATGAAACAGATTGATTTGCCCAGCATGGCAGCGCGCGGTGAACAGGAACGCGACGATCATAGCCGCAGCACAAAGGTTAATCAACACAACGATCTCTCAGTAAAAGAGAGTGAAATGGAAAATGAAAATAAAATGAGCCAGGATCGCGCTAATGAAATGGAACGCGAAAATATCATGCAACAGGAGCAGGCCAATGAAATGGAGCACGAAAACAAAATGGAGCAGGAACGCAACAATGAAATAGAGCGCGAAAATACCATACAACAGGATCAACAACAGCAATTTGATCGTGACACTAAACACGGCATGAGTCCGGGTGCTCAGCATACTGAATAAATTTAGTTACCAACTATCCTGGATGAGTCCGGTAATGACGGACTCATCCCTCCTCTTTATCCCCTGTACTAATAAATCAACAGCCATGGAGCTATTAAATAATGTTGAATCCCTTTCGCTCTTTCTTTCGCTCCTGCTTGTTCCGTTATATTTTATTGCTATTGGCAAGTTTTAGTCTTCTATTGCCCTCAACAGCAATGGCCAATGCCAGAAAGGATTTCAATAAAGGCATAGCCTACTTCAAACACACCCAATACAATAAAGCCATAAAATCGTTTGAACGGGCGAGGAAAAAAGGCCTGAAAAAACCAGCCCTCTATTACAATCTTGGTGTCAGTTATTTTAAAACCAGAAACTATGACAAGGCCGGTTATTATTTCAAACAGATCTTGAGATTCAAAAAACTGAAATCACTGGCCGAATACAATTTCGGACTTGTCGCATTGAAAAAAAATGATAAAAAATCTGCCCGAAAATGGTTCAACAAATCGAGTTCCAGCCGTAATAAAAAAATAGCAGGCCTATCCAGACGGCAACTGGAAAGACTCTCAGTCACGAAAATCAACTATCGAAGCACAAAAAGATGGTATAACTTCGCTAGCATAAGTTATGGACACAACGACAATATCAAGTTGGTTCCCGCCGAAATTGCCACTGACACCAGCGACTCCTTTAGAGAATTTTATGCTTCAACCAGTGGCGTTCTCATAGGAAACTATAGCAACGGTATCAATCTGAACGGCTTTATCTACGCTATCAATTACGCCAACATCAACACCTATAATCAAAAACAGGTACATCTGGGTCTCTATAAGCGTAAAAAGTATGCAGGCTGGCGAACACGCATGGGTGCTTATTACGAGCGCAGCACCTTTGGTGTCAATCCTTATCAACAAGTGATAGGAGTAGAAGCAAAAGGAGATTACAGGCTTCAGAAAACCAATTACATATCCTTGCGCTACCGTTATAGCAATATCAAAAGTCTGTACAGCCCTTACAATTATCTGCAAGGCTCGCGGCAACAATTCCGTGCTGAATACATGGACTACAACGCCTCAAGTTCAAAAAGGATTTACTATGAAATGGAAGTAAATAATCGTCAAAATTTAATTGCCCGTAACTACTCCCCGACCCGGCATACGATACAGGCTGTCTATTATTATAATCTTACAAGAGTATGGCGCATCGGCGGCGAACTCAGCTATCGGTATAGTAAATATCAGCCAACCACCACTCAGAACAGGCAGGATGATCGCCTGCGCGCCGCCATCGAAGCAAAATACCGGCTAAACAAATACTGGAAAATTAACGGGCGTTACCAGCGAACCGACAATAGTTCAACTGACAGCCTCTATGGCTACGCCCAAAACCTCTACTATGCCGGAGTACAAGCCAACTTCTAACTTATCCCAAAACAGGGGTTCGCCTGCTGAGGCATCCCCAATGGGGATATTAATCGTTGCATAAGTATTTGCATCATAGCCCCCTCTCCTTCTGGGAGAGGGTTGGGGTGAGGGGATAAAATACATGCAAATACTTATGCAACGATTAATACCTCAGGTTCAGATATTATCCTGTGTAGGCTAAAAGTTCTTCTGCATGAGCACAAAAACCGTGCACCACAGGCACGTCCTTCGGTCGTCCTGCCGGGCTAAATAATTAGGCCGAAAATTTTTGACCACTGCTGATGATAAGGTTATAGTTTTCTTCTAATCGCAGCGATTTAAACATGGGTACCTTTAATGAAAAAATCAATGAAAGCAGCCCTGTCATCAGCTTTTGTGTTTCCTGGCGCCGGGCATTTTTTCTTAAAGAAATATATGACGGGTGCTGTATTGGCGGGTGCTGCACTTGCATCTCTATATTTGCTGATTTCTGAGACGGTAGACCGGGTTCTACAAATAACCGATAAAATTCAACATGGTGAAGTTCCACTAAATGTCGCAGCCATTACAGCATTAGTATCAAAACAAACGGGTAATGAAACTCAACTTATTAATATTGCCTCGACCGTTTTAATCATCTTGTGGCTAATTGGTATCGCCGACTCATATAGAATCGGTCGTAGACAAGACAAAAGTGTTCTAACAGGTAAATAACAAACAAACTCATAAGTCATTTTTTTGAAAGTGGTGCCCGGGGCCGGAATCGAACCGGCACGGTGTTTCCACCGAGGGATTTTAAGATATTTGCGTCCTCTTTTGAGCTTCTTTTAAATTCACTTAAAGTCTTTGAAATTCCTAGATAATTCTGTATTATCAGACCCTTAGTTGTTTGATGAAATTTGTGGTTATTTGCCATAATTTGACACCAAGTGTCTACACTGTGTCTACACCAGCACACAAGGGACTTTTCAGGGATCTTTTCCACATGCCTACAGCCTACCCCTACACGCCAGTAAATAACAGTCTGAGATGTCCCGGAACGGTTCCAGAACCGACCCGGAACCCCATCGCCCCAGAACCCGCCCGGAACCTCCCCGCAACCGTTCCAGAACTGTTCCGAAACATTTAAGACTATGCGGATTACCAAATCCTTCGTGGATAAAGTCGAAATCCCCGTTCCCAAACCGGGGGAGAGAAAAACCCAGGCCTTCTACCGTGATTCTGCCATCCCGGGCTTTGCCCTGCGGGTGACCAGTGGCGGCGTGAAATCGTTTATTGCTGAAAAACGGATCAATGGCAAAGTCCGGCGAATGACACTCGGACGCTATGGCCACCTCACCGTGGAGCAAGCCCGACGCGAAGCCATGCAAGTGCTGGGAAGGGTCGCCACCGGCAAAGATCCCATTGCTGAGAAAAAAGAAAAACAGGCAAAATCGGTCACCCTGCACGAAGCCTTCGAGGATTACCTAAAAACCCGCAAGGATCTGAAAGCCTCCACGATTCACGATTACCGGCGCTCAATGAATGGGCCTTTTGCCGACTGGCAAAATAAAGCCCTACTCGATATCACCAAAGACATGGTAGAGCTGCGTCACCGTACCTTGGGAAAACGCTCCCCTGCCCGGGCAAACAATGCCCTGCGGGTTCTACGCGCCATTTTCAACCATGCCCGAGGCAAGTATGAAGATGCCAAGGGAAATCCGATTATCGTCATTAATCCCGTTGACCGATTAAGCCAGAATCGGGCATGGTACAAAGTCACACCAAGGCAAACACTGATCAAGCCACACCAGCTTGCCGACTGGTATACCGCTACCTACCAGCTTAATACTGAAACCACCCGGGATTATCTGCATTTTATCCTGTTCACTGGCCTGCGCCGCTCTGAAGCTTCGAGGCTAAAATGGGATGATGTCGATTTTGGGGATAACACGATCACCATTGCAGAAACCAAGAATCACCAACCCCACACCCTGCCCTTATCTGATTTTCTGAAAAAACTGTTAAAACGACGTGCAGACATCGCCTCAAGCCCCTACGTGTTTCCAGCCGAAAGTGAACGGGGTTACCTGATAGAGCCACGCACAGCGGTAGAACGGGTATCAAAACTATCCGGGGTAACCTTTACCCTGCACGACTTACGGCGCACGTTTATCACCATTGCAGAAAGCCTAGATATCCCCGCCTACGCCCTGAAGCGGCTTTTGAACCACAAAGATCCGAATGATGTGACGGCAGGTTACATCGTGTCTGACGTTGAACGACTCAGAATACCCATGCAACGAATCTCTGACTTTATCTTAACTAAATGTCACCACCATAGTGAGAGCGATTAAAAATGTTTAATTATCACCTCTATCTATATGATGAAAACTTTGATTTTCTCAATGGAAAAGTACCGGGAATTATTGAGACTGCATTTGGAGATCAAATGGATCGTGCCAGAGAAATACTCAAAAATCGTAACTTAGCCGAAATCCACTACGGGCTGGATTCACTCGACTGGATGCTGAAAAAAGGCAGTGAGTTACTAACACATCACAGCACTAAAGTACTCAAAGAGAAAGAATATTGCACAGTCAGCCGAGTCAAAGCATTAAAACTTCTGTCTCAAGAAATTGACATATCGAATCAAACTCAATTCCCCAATGCATCATGGGCGGATTATTTTGCCATTTTAACTTTAGCCTATGTGGGTGAAGTTCTTCATTCAGGAAACACTGGTGTAAAAAACCTTGATGATTTTGTGTTCAGAGGACAGTACCCATATATGCTTGACTGGCCTATTGAATGCATGGAAGCGATCTGTACCGCAGAATGTTATAAAAAGATAGAAAATATGACACCCAACAAAAATGAAACTATGGCAAAACGAGGGAAAAAAGGTGGGGCAATCAGAGCTGAAAAATTTAATCAATTAAACATTAAAGTTATCAAACTTTATATCGAAAAATTCCAAAACAGCCCTTCAAACCGCGCTGCGGCAACGCGCATTTATGAAAAACTTAAAGATGATGTAAATGCAACACTTACCACAGGTGATCCAGAAGAAAGAATTGCTAAATGGATTGGCAATTATAAAAACGATAAATTCATTATGCCGAGCTAAATTCTTTTAAATTGACCTGCCTGAAGCTGCTTCAGGCATGCCCCAAGCAGCTTCGAGCATGCTTCAAGCTGCTTGAGCCATTCCAACCTAAGTAATTTTTACTAAAACTTTCACCTACGTTAACCAACAAAGGTGAAAGACAATGACAACACAACTACTAAACACCACTCAAGCCGCTCAATATCTGACTGACAGCAAGGCATTCCTTGAGCGTGACCGCTGGGCGGGTGCGCGAATCCCCTTTATCAAGGTCGGCTCCCGTGCCGTCCGTTACCGTCAGGCCGATCTGGACACCTATCTGGATTCACAGGTGCGTCGTTCCACCAGTGATCGGGGGGCGTGCTAATGGATCTACTGATAATTCTAGATAGATGGGCATCTGTCTATCCCCGTAACGGTTACCGTTACGGACGGTTACCGGGGGCTAACAGAAAATGAAATGGGAAAACTGGCATGCTCACCCTGATGACCGACGATTTATTGATCAAATTCTGCAACGATCACCGAGGGAATTTGTACCCCATATCCGGAAAAAATATAACCGGCTATTCACTGATCATGGCCGCCATGATGCAAATATATTTTTACTGGAATATGAAGACACCCTAAAAACAGTCAAATTTAACTTGGCTTCCAATGATGAGGACATCCGGGATAAAGCCAGAAAGGAAGCACTAACCTGTAAAAAAATCACGGCACGATTTAAAAATAAAGAACAAGCGATTCCCGCTCTGTCCAACTATAGTGGAATATTCGGGATCGATCCGCCCAATGCCAATACAGAAAGGGGGATTGTTAACCGCTACTGTGATGAACGTTGGTGGCGTAAACAGTTACGAACGCATCACGGGCAAAAGATTGAAGAAATTGCGCTTAACCTAAACATAGTCAACAAGGAGAATCAGATCTATGCCAGTGATGCGGCAGTCAATCGGCGCAAAGGACAAAAAACACGAAACCGGAATATTCTTGAAGCAGTCGAAGCGGTCAACGAATTAGGCCATAGTTTTACACTTCAAGAACTCGCAGATAAATCAATATCCAATCCCAAGCTGAAACGGGCAGAACTGATGACCCGTATTGCTGGCACTGAACTAATTGCAGAGGACATGGGGCATATTGGTGAGTTTTATACCCTCACCTGCCCTAGCAGTATGCATTCATCGCTAAGCAAAAGTGGCGCACCTAACCCTAAATATAGCGGAACCACGCCAAAAGAAGCACAGCAATATCTTGCACATATCTGGAGCCACATAAGAACGGCGCTTTCAAATAAAAATATTTCCATCTATGGGATACGTGTTGCAGAACCCCACCATGACGGGACACCCCACTGGCATTTTTTACTGTTTATGGCTCCTGAAAATAAACACACTGTACGCCAGATATTTAGTAAACATGCGCTGAAAGTAGATGGAGACGAACAAGGCGCAAAAAAATATCGCTTCAAAGCCATTGCTATAGACCGCAAGAAAGGCACGGCAGCCGGATATGTTGCAAAGTATGTTTCAAAAAATATCGACGGTCATGGACTTGATAGCGACAACTACGGTACAAATTCTGTAACCGCTGCAGAACGAATTGAGGCACATGTTTCAACATGGAATATCCGTCAGTTCCAGTTCTTCGGAAACCCCTCTGTAACAATCTGGCGGGAGCTGCGCCGCTCACCAATCGACACTAGCGATGAAGTCATTCAAAAAGCAGCACAGGCGGCAGATTCTGGAGATTGGGCAGAATTTGTTCGTATTATGGGCGGGGTTCTTATTCCCCGAAAACTTCGCCCCATCCGGCTAACCCGGGTATGGTCGGATAGACCCGGGCGATATGATGAACCTGTCGGCTATCAAATTACTGGCATAGAAACAGACAGGGATTCAGTGAGAACCCGTATCCATATCTGGACTATCGAACATAAACCACCACAAAAGAGCATATTCCGGAAGATTTCAGAAGAATTCAGAAACGTATTTCAGAAAACTTCTGAAAATTCCAGAGTTTTCAACCAGAATCAATGTCTTAGATCAGCTACTCAATTTTCAGAAACTTCCGAAATATTCGGAACTGAAGTCCACTCCCATTCCAGAAATTTTCAGGAAATCTCTGGATTTTCGCCCCCTTGGAGTTCTGTCAATAACTGTACATCCTCTTCACATGAAAGCAAGCAAACATCTGGGAAAAAGGGCAGAAAGCCCCAATACCCCACCGGATAGTGGAAATTACACCATTTCCGTGCATTAAACGGATACTATTTATATCGGTTAATCAGTGACTTAGAAACTAGCTGTAGCCGAGTGGTTGACATCGAGAAACAGGGCTATATGATCTACTTGAAGACGGGTAAATCCTGCCGCGTGCTTTCGGTGCTTCCTTCCATCGGTTGGCTATGAGCCGAAAGAATCCAGACGCAGCAGGGGCCGTCTTTTTTTATCTCTTGTCAAATACTGTCCCCTGAATAACACGAGACACTACTTATGGAACAAATTGCGAACTTACATATCGAGAAATTACCGGAAGGCATGTACCTTGCCACCAGTGAAGATATTCCGGGTCTGGTGGCTCAGGGTCGCACCATCACCGAAACGCTGGAAATCGCCCGCGATGTTGCCAAGAAACTGCTGGAGGCGCAAACCGAACGGCATCAACAGGCCAAACTGCTATCAGCCAAAGATTCGTTTGATTATCCACTGATCCTGGGTACCTGATGGGCAGACTGACAGGATTCAAATATCGCCAGATTATCAAGAAGCTCAAAAAACTGGGGTTTGTGTTTGACCGTCAGGCTGCAGGAAGCCATGAGATCTGGTTTAACCCGGTAACCAGCAAATATACCACCATTCCCAATCATCCCGGCGACATGCCAGAAGGAACCTTGAAAGCAATTCTCAGGCAGGCAGATATTGCAACAGAGAAATTTCTGAATATCTGATGACCAAACCCCACACTTGCGGGGATTGGCTGGGGTGACACTTCTATAAATCAATCTATATTAGAATCTATTGTTCTCTGACCCCGTTTGTTCTTCTATAAATCAATCTATATTAGAATCTATTGTTCTCTGACCCCGTTTGTTTACCAAGTTTTAACATATGGCTATGCACTTATTTTAAATCTTGATACATTCGTTATCCAGTGTGATTAATATAAACTGTAATAGATGAATCTTACTCTTTGTATTCACGGTGATATGGGCTTAACACTTCAAGCCATTTAATTAAAGTGGTTGCTCTTCTTTTTGCAGTATCTTCGCTAAGCCCTGGAACTACGTCTCTCAAAAATACGAAAGCTGAATCTGGATCAAGATTAATCATAGAGTTTACTTTTGCCCATGATATCCAGGACCATCCAAAATCACATGATTCAAACCTATCTGCTAAAACGACATATCTTTCATCACCTTCTTTCGATAGTAACAATCTACCTTGTGAAGTTAAAAATCCATTTTTAGTTAACAACCCTAGGGTGTAACAAGCCCCCGTGTAATAAAGGACTTGTCTATCCGAGGTTACATTAATTAATGCTGGTGTTACAAAAGTACCTTCTTGCTTATATTCAAGAATTGTAATTATTTTTTTAATATCGTTCGCTTGAGGAATCTTGTCTGTTCCAAGTACAGATAAAGCATGAGGTTCTAGTATTGACACCCATTCACTAGCTTCATTATGTTCGATATTTATAGACTC
>ENA-ORDP01000821-ORDP01000821.1-marine-sediment-metagenome-genome-assembly--contig:-NODE-821-length-18723-cov-4.698843_pt1 | contig 18723 bp, 12 predicted proteins | sample MGYA00248627_ERZ508539 | MGnify/ENA primary metagenome ERZ508539 (study PRJEB26208, sample SAMN05571518) | marine sediment metagenome | biome: deep sea; feature: Hydrothermal vent; material... | reverse complement strand
CCTGTAGTCTGGAAATGCCTTGTGGGAAATGCCCGAAGATGGAAAAATGAAACACTGGAAGTTAAAATGCAAATCCAAAATCAGGAGGTACGCCTTTTTGCTGAAAAGAAAATGAAACTTTCCGATGCCTTTTTGATCTCTTTTTCCTGGAAACCGGACGACATCTCTTTTGCTGACATATTGGAATCATCGGGGTTGACACCATTGCCTCCCTACCTGCACCGCGAAGCTGAAGTTTCCGACAAAACACGTTATCAAACCGTATATGCCCGTCTGAACGGATCGGTGGCAGCACCCACGGCAGGACTACATTTTACCGAAACCGTTTTAAACCGATTAGAAGAAAAAGGTATTGATAAAGATAAACTTATTCTACACGTGGGAGCCGGAACTTTTAAACCGATGTCTGCCGAAACTATTGGCGAACACGAAATGCACACAGAGCAAATCCGCGTTCCCATCGAAACACTCAAACACCTGTATCATGCCGGCGATAAATTTATCATTCCCGTAGGCACAACTTCTATGCGGTCACTGGAAAGTCTGTTTTGGATGGCCTTGCGCATCCGGATGGAGAAAACACCTTTTTTCCATGTCTCACAATGGGATCCATATCAGCTGGAAGTACCGGAAGATTTTTCCATCAGTAAAGCATTGGAAATTCTTATTGCAAAACTGGAAGAGGATAAAACCACCTCTTTAAAAGGGGAAACCCAACTTATGATTGTTCCCGGTTATCAGTTCCGTTTTGCCCGTGGGCTCATCACCAATTTTCATCAGCCCAAAAGCACACTATTGTTGCTGGTGTCGGCGCTCATTGGCAATAAATGGACAGAAGCATACGATTTTGCGCTGAAAAATAACTTCCGGTTTTTGAGTTACGGCGATAGTTGCCTGTTCCTGCCCTAAACTCACCCGTCTCTCGTCCGCGTTTCAAACACAGATGAAGATCGTGAAACTGAGTATTTATTTCGTTCCTATAAACCTGAAATAATCCTTCAACACCTGTGCATTTTCCGCCGTTGTCGTGAAAATCTCAAGTAGTGCCGTGCACTCGTTTTCACGATAAAAATCAGGTAGTTTACTTATTAGTTCGATTTCATCTTCCGCTTTGAAATAGCGTAGATTGAAAGTTTTAGCCAACATTTCGGCTTTCCAGTGATGAGCCGTGGCAAAAAACGTCTCTCTTCGGGTGGAGGTATCGGAACCGGGAATAAAACGAAAAATGTCGCCGCCACCGTTATTGATGACAATAATTTTCAGGTTGGGTGTCAGGTTTTGGTTCATCAGGGCGTTGGAATCGTAGAAAAAACCAAGGTCGCCGGTGATGATTGTATTTATTTTGTCTTTTGTTACAAAAGCAGCTCCGGCTGCTGTGGAGACCTGCCCGTCGATACCACTCACCCCGCGGTTGGAGAAATAATGAAATTTTGGAAGGCTTCCAAAAAGCTGTACATAGCGTATGGGTGTGCTGTTTCCCAAATGCAGAAAACTGTTTGCAGGTATTTCGCGAAGCAAAAATTCAAAGACTTTCAAATCGCACCAGCCGGTTTTTATCAGAAAGGCAGCACTTTTTTGTAGGACCCGCTCTTTGTGTCTTTGCCAGAACGCACGGTATTTGCCGGAATTTTCCATCAGGTTCTCTTTTTCCTGTGTGAGAAAATCGACTGCATTCGCCCTGATAACTCCGGTCAGGCAAAAATAGGTATCTCTTTTTTCGGCGGAAGGCGAAATGTGCCAATGGTTTTTGGCCGGATATTTTCTCAGTAGCTTTTTAATTTTTTTCGACACAATAGAAGTCCCAATAGTTATCAGCATCTCCGGTTGAAAGTCAGCCATCTCTTCCTCCGGAATTTCTGTAATGAGGTTATCAATCTCGTCTATGAATGCCGGAGAATGCAGGTTGGAAGTGGTTTCTGTCATAACAGCAACCTGTTGAAATTCTGAAAGATGCTGCAAAATTGTATTGAGTTTTTCGGAAGGTTCGCCCTGACCGGCAAGGATGAGTGTTTTCCGGCTTTTATGCCAGTGTTGCAAAAATTTCTGACGGGTATTCTCGTCCACCGGTGGTTGTTTTCCAAAAGTATCTAAAACATTTCCCGTTTCCGGTTTGCCGGTAAGTCCGTAAAGCGGCTCATCGAAGGGGATATTGATATGAACAGGTCCCTGTTCAGGAAATTGTGTTTGGTCGATGGCTTCGTTTATAAGCAGGATGGCCTCCTCTTTTTCTGTTTCCGAAGTTATTTCGAGCGGTAATGAATAGGACTTTTTAATGTAGTTTGCAAAAACATTTTCCTGACGGATAGTTTGCCCGTCACCTACATCAATCAAATGCAGCGGTCGGTCGGCGGTGAGTATGAGTAAAGGAATTTTCTGATAATAAGCCTCGGCAATGGCAGATGCATAATTGAGCACTGCGCTTCCTGACGTACAGGCTAGGGCCACAGCACGTTGCTTTTGCTGTGCCATACCGAGAGCAAAAAAGGCTGCACTATGTTCATCAACCACACTGACGGCCTCAATATCAGAATGTTGTGTAAAGGAAATGATAATAGGAGCATTGCGTGATCCTGGCGAAAGCACAATTTCCCGCAGACCTTTTTTTACAAAAATATCTGCCAGCAGGCTAATGGTTTTTTTATCGGAAGTCATGGGGCAAAGTTGCGCATTTTTTCCAAAACTGACAAGAAGGTAGCCGATTTGTCTTCTGTTTCCTGCCACTCTTTTTCCGGTTTGGAAGCCGAAGTTAGTCCACCACCCACATAAAGCTCAATTTTATCTTTTAAAAAGCGGGCACAACGCAGGTTTACAAAAAGAGAAGTTCTGTTTTCCATTTGCCACGGCCCCAGAAAACCGGTGTAAAAGTATCGCCTGTGTTTTTCCGTTTCACTGATAAGCTGCCAGGCTTTCTCTTTGGGCAAACCACATACAGCCGGAGTGGGATGCAACGCTATTACAAAACTTCCGGTTTTTCCGGACAAAGCTGAAGCCGGAAAACGAAAGCGGGTACAGATATGGGCGAGACTTCCGGCAAAAACAGTTTCTACCGGTTGTATTTCATAAGTTTTTATCCCCGTTTTTTTTATTTGTTCCTCTACAAAATCCGACACAAAAGCCTGTTCTCCTTTCTCTTTTTCTTCCCAATGCAACGGCTTGTCATCAAGAAGTCGTTTTTGTGTTCCGGCCAGTGCCATAGTTTCATAGAAATCACCATTGCGCTTTAGCAGCATTTCCGGAGTAGCACCTGCCCAAATCCCTTTACCGGGAAGGTAAAAAAGGTAAACAAATGCATTGGGATAACATTGTTGAAAGGTAGAATAAAACAGATCGAAATCGAAATTCCGAGGTAATAATTTCTCTATAACCCTGGAGAGAACGACCTTCCGGGCTTTACCACTTTTGATTTTTGATATTAAAATATTCGCCTGTTTCAGATAGACTTTTTTGGAAGCAATCAGGTTGTTTTCTGCCGGTAGCAATGGTACATTATCAGGAAAAGCGGACAGAGAAGCAGATAGTTTTTTTCTTTCTTCCTCATTCCGGGCAGTGATATCCGGTTTTAAAATAAAAGCTTTCCTGGTTTTGCGGGCATCGAAAGAGGCGATGACAAACCCCTTTTGCTGTTCCAAATCTCTCAATGAAAACTGCCGCACTTCACGTGATTTCTGTACCAGAAAAACCGGCTCTTTTTCGCTTTGGAGGCGATAAACAACGAAAGGCAGGTTTTTGGTAAGTAGTTGGCGGATAAGCATTGGGCGACTATCGTTATATCAAAAGTGAACAGATTTATTTATTGCTCAGCTCTTTTTTCTTTGCCACAAATATGGATATTCGACAGGTAGAGATCAAGCGACCCCGTTCATCTTTTATATCCACATTCCAGATGTGGGAACTGCGTCCGTGGTGTATAATCATCGCCTCACCAATAACGTGGCCATTGCGGGCGCTACGCACATGGTCAGCAGAAACATGCTGTCCTTTTACATCGAATTTTTCGCGGTCAACCATCAGTGCAGAACCAACACTGGCCAGTGTTTCAGCCAATGTCAGCGTGGCACCGCCGTGCAGAATTCGCATAGGCTGAAATGTCCGCTCGTCCACCGGCATACGCGCTTTCATATATCCTGTGCGTGCCTCAATATACTCTATCCCGAGCTGCTCTATGAGCGTCCCTTTGCTCAATTTGGAAAGAGCTGCTATATCAAAAGTTTCCTGTTCCATGAGTTTTGATTTAAAAGCAAAGATACAGTTTTCAAGGTTCCCTGCTTCGGGCGTCCACGTCCGAAGGCTTCGAACATCTCCGTTTGAATACCAAAATAGAATTATTGTAACAACAGCTTAGTATTTAAGATAATAGGCTCGTTTTTCTGAAAGTCATACAATGTTAGTTTTCGCAAATCGTAATAGTTTATCCAGTAATCGCGCAATGTTTTAAAATAATTCAGCCGCGCATTATCGTTGTCAATCTGGGCGTTGTTTAGCTCCAGCACGTCGTTTACTTTACCGATAAGGTATCGTTCGTGGGTTACCACATACCGCTCTTGCGCCACAGTATCCGATTTAGCTGCTATGGCGAGTTGTTTTTTCTGCATGGCAAACTGCATGACACTCAGATAAATGTTTTGTTGAAAATCAATCCTGTCCTGTTGAACGGCTGTTTTCACCAGATCCTGATTGGATTCGGCTATTTTGATTCCTCCTTTTGCTTTCCCCCAGTCGAGGAGTGGCAGGGTAATACCCATGCTTACCCGTTCCTGGTTCAATGGATTATTATAAGCTTCCTGAAGTGTGTGCGACGTCTGCGAAAGTCCGAAGCTGGCATACAGGTTCATGTCGAAGCGACCGTTCATTTTAGCCATATTCAGCTGACTTGCCGCCTCGAGTAACCGTTGTTGAAAAGACAGAGCTGTGGAGGTGTTGAGTTTGGCTTCTTCAACGGCTTTGCTAACTGAGACGTTAAAAAAAGAGGTCAGCAAAGGAGAAATAAGCGTAATCCTGTCGCTGCCAGCCAGCCTCAAATAGGATTTAAACCGGAAAAGTTTGTCATTGTAATTCAGTTGGGCCTGCTCTACCGAAGCATCGGCTTTCAGAAAATTCAATTGCAGCTGCAACAGGTCGTTTTCAGCAATTTTGCCGAGGTTATAACGTCCTTTGGCAATCCGGTAAAGCGTATCGTAGTTGTGATAATTCTTTTTGGCAATTTCCCATTCTATCTGTGCCGTGAGCAACGAAAAAAAATAGTTGGTGGCTTTTATGGCAATGTCTTCTTCCGATTCCATGTAAACACGTTTGGCTTCTTCGTATTTTAACGGTTCTATTTTTTTACTCCACTTGTAAGGATTATAAGAAAAAACAGGTTGTATAATCCCAATATTTATCATGTTACTGAGATATTGCCGGGTGGTAGTATCTGTGAAAAAGTTATCCATTCGTTGCAGGCCGGTATTCACAAAAATCTCCCCTCCGGTAAGGCCTATCTTCTGATTTAACGAAAGACCCAATGAATAATTTGTGACACTCTGCGATGCGTAGGAAATAGTTCCATCAGGAGCAGAAATAGCATTAATGCTCCGGTTGATGTCAGGCAGGGTGGCTGTAAGGTTCAGAGCAGGCAGGTAAGTTGCTTTGAAAGTGCGGTACTGCCAGTAACTCTTCCTGAAACGGTGTTTGGCCATAAGGGCGTCCGGCGACTGCTTTTGTGCAATGTGAATCACCTCCACCAGCGTGTAACGTTTTACGGATTGTGCAGGTAGCAAACTTGTATTTAGAATGATAAGTATCAGAAATATGATTCGCTTCATTTATTTGAAAGTTATAAGGTTAATTTTTCTGTTTTTCAAAACAGGTCAACAATCCCGAACAGACTACAAAGGTAAGGAGATATATTTATCTCCAAAAAAATGTTAGAATCTGAAAAATCATTTCTAAGAAAGTGTAAAATATGTATATGTAAAAATGGTCCGGGCAGATGTGCGAACCATTAAAGCAGTTGCCCGAACCAATACAGTATTAATATCTCCGGGAACGGAATAGTATAAATATGGCTAAAGACAGTAAAAAGCCAATGGAGCCAAAATATTTCTCAAAAATTCACCTTCTAACTTTAGACGTCTTCATTATCAGAGGAATCTTTGGATGATTTTCGATGGGCTTTTCTGTAAACCAGTCCCAGAATAATCAAAATGATAGTTACTAATACAAATACCAAAACAGTAATAGTAAAGAATTGTCGTGCAGACTGGGGAGAGTCAATTTCTGCACGGTTTACATTATTTAAGTATAAAATGTAAGCTTCAATACTCGCAATTTGCGGTTGAGTTAAAGCACGGGAAGTTCCATAGTTATACATTTTTAATGCCGGGTGAGGCCCCTCGGGTACCGCTCCATGTTGGATAAACCGGTCGATATTATTGGCAAATTTTTGAGGGTACTTACTGAATAACACTTTACTTATGGGGTTTAATCCGGGGACTTTCCCCAGGAAAGACCCGGGATTGCTAATGCCTCCTCTTCCTTCTATTCCGTGACAGGATTCACAACTATTTCTATATAATTTACCTCCGAGCTCAACATTTCCAATAGTTGAAGCTGCTTCACCGGGATGCCCAAGACCTTTTAACGCTTTTGCCGTACTGGCTTGCCAGGAGTATTTATTTTTATTTTGAGACTGATTTTTTGTCAATCCCTTTTTATTCAGTGAAAGATATGGGGGAAGGGAATCGATTTTATTAGGAGGAAGGGGAAGTGATTTCGGATGCGGATTCAATAAATAAGCTATCAATTCATTTAATTGAGTTTTAGAAAAGTTAGTATAGTCGGGCATCATTGAATTCTTATAATGGCTTCCAGAGTTAGTAATTTGTGTAATTAGCCACTTCCTGGAACGTTTCTTTTTGTACTCGCTGGTTAAGTCGGGGCCTATTTTCCCACCAATACCACTAATGGTATGACAAGCGGTACAACTATTGGTCTCAAATATTTTTTGTCCCAAAAATGCTTCGGGAGATAATTTTATGACTTTGCTCTTCTTTTTGGCAGTAACCAAAGCCTGTTTGGTGGTACCTTTACCTTTAGTCCCCAATGGTTTACTAAAGTATCCAATCATGGTATAGGCGAAAATAAAAACCACAAGGACAAAACCACCAATCATCATTCCCATTCGTTTGGCTGGATTGAATGATTTCTTCCGATCAATAAAAGGTACCAGAACAATAATTAATAAGATGAGAGAAGGGATACCTATAGTACCTATTATTTCAGTTGAGCCTTCAAAAACTTTTAATAATTGATATAAAAACAAAAAGTTCCATTCCGGTTTCGGTAGAAAAGCTGAATCGCTGGGGTCAGCAGGACCTGTAAAAGGAGCTGGAAGGTAAGCCGAAAGCCCTATTAATATTAAAAGGATTAATCCACTTACCATCAAGTCCTTGGCAACCTGACCCGGCCAAAAATTTTCTATTTTTGCCCGCTTTGATTCATTCCAGGGACCAACACTACCAAACTTCCTGAATGCCATAAGATGGAATACAACAAGTAAAAAGGCAATCCCGGGAAGAATGGCTACATGGAATACGAAAAATCTGGAAAGGGTTAATTGACTCATTGCAATGCCTCCTCTTAAGAAATAAATTAGAAAATTGCCAATGAAAGGTATTGTACCCGCTAAACTGGTGCCCACTTCGGCTGCCCAATATCCTCTCTCATCCCAGGGCAATGCTGCGCCGGTAAAAATTAAACCAACTGTTAATAATAGTAACACAACCCCAATAAGCCAGGTAAGTTCACGGGGCTTTTTATAAGCTCCCCAAATAAAAACCCGAATCATATGTAAGGCTATCAATATGGCCATAAGGTTAGCCCCCCAATAATGAATACCTTGTACCAACCATCCATAAGGAACAGATATGCGGAGGTAACTTAAACTATCATAAGCATGATCTACGGTGGGCACATAATAAAATAATTGCCATACTCCTGTAATTATCTGTAATGCGAATACAAATAATGTAGCACTTCCCAGCGTGAAAAAAAAGCTGGATCCTCCGGGGATTTTTTCGTCAAAAGCAGAATTAAACATGCTGTCAAGAGAAAGTCTGTCGTTTATCCAACTATAAAATTTAGTTTTCATTTCGTTAATTTCAAATATTTTGTTAATATCCAATTAATATTTTTTGAGGTATTCCCACTTCAAATCGTTCGTATAATACATATAACATATCATCACTTTTGATTTCAGTGGGCAAGGTATCCAATCCTCTCGGCGCCGGGCCGGATACAACCTTTCCTTCAATCGTAAAGACACTGTTATGGCAGGGACAAATAAATAATTCTTCATCCTGATTCCAATCGTAACGACATCCCAGGTGAGGACAGATAGGAGAAAAGATAGTTAATTTATCATTCGATTTTTTTACTACCCATACATCTTCCTGTTTATTGGTTTTAATATATGCATCCCGATCCATCTTTGTAAAATTAAATTTAGACGGTCTTTTAACCGGCAAGAATGAATTAGGAATGTGTTTGACCGGTAATAACATTGAATACGTCTTATTGACAAATATTTTTCCTTTACTGACAACAGAATCAATTAAAGGGTATCCTAACAAAAAGGCAATAGCTGCTCCGATACCAACAGTTGCAGTCTTAAAAAAGTTACGTCTCGAAATATCTTTATCTTTATTATCGTTGTTTTCCATGATAAAAATTAATTATTTAGTGAAAATTATTAGTTCGATTTTTACTTCTTTTTTCAAAATAAAATTCAAAGATATTTTGCCTTAATGAGCTCTTATGTGACTAAGATCACATAAGGCTTTTCATGGTTGAAAGTTTGTCATTTTAAAGAAGTGGTCTAAAGTAAAATAAACGCCTTGTTTATAATTTTTCTAAATTAACCGGCTCCTTTTACAACAACAAACACTAAGTAATTGCAGATTAGGTTAGAAGAACTAATATGGGTATTTTTATCAAATCTCACCTCTAATTTTTAAAGAAATCTGTAAGAGATTCCCTCTGAAAACAAAGCTGTTTTTATTCGGTTTATCTATAATTAATGATGATCTTTTTGCCTATCTATAAATACTATTACATTTTGGGTAAAATTACTAAATATCCTGATGAGATATACATCCTGTCTATTTTATTAAGATATGAGCAACCATCCGTACAATTTTCAGGCCATCTGGTTGTTAATCGTGCCGCAAAGCTTCCACAGGATCCTGTCTGGCAGCTTTTCTGGCAGGCAGGTAACCAAAGACAATACCCACGGTTGCAGCCACACCAAACGACAACAGAATTGACCAAATAGAGACAATGGTCAGGATACCGGTAGTCAGGGTGATAACTTTTGCCATGATTACTCCCAGCAACACACCCAGAATGCCACCGCTGATACTGATAAAAGTAGATTCGGCAAGAAACTGGAATACAATATCTTTTTGTGTAGCTCCGACAGTACGGCGTACACCAATTTCGCGGATACGTTCCATCACCGAAGCCAGCATGATGTTCATAATGCCGATACCGCCTACAAGCAAGGAGATACCTGCAATGGCACCCAACACAATATTAAAGATATCTCTGGTTTTTTGTTCCTGTTTCAGCAATAGCTCAGGGATTTTTATTTCAAAATTTTGGGTATTCTGATGTCTGCGTAGCAATATTTTTTTGATAACCTGAGCTGTCGGGAGCAACTGGCTGCTCTCTCTCACCTGAACCACAATTTTGTCGAGCTGGTTATTGTTCTGCCTGGTCTGCCCTTTGTTGTCGGTACCAAATACCGTAATCGATCCACCCGTCACTACAATTTGTTCTCCTCCGCCAATGAGTGATGCCTGATTGATAAGCGATCTGTCTTTATAACGTAACAAAATAGTTTTTATGGGCGTAAAAACACTACGGTTATAATCGGAAATACCCATATCTTCCGCCTTTTTGTTCACCTGTAATCCTTGAATGATACCGATAACCTGCAGCCAGATATTGCCTGCTTTGAGCTGTTGGCCCAACGGGTCTTCATCCGGGAAAAGTTTTGCCGCCACTTCCGGGCCGATAATGCAAACAGGTTCCCCTTTTACGGCTTGCTGTGTGGTAAAAAAAATCCCGGTTTTAACCGACAAATTAAAAATCCTGAAAAAGGCAGGGCTAACGCCGCTAAGTTCGGCCTGCATCATTTTCCCTTTGCGCGATGCCTGGATATTGTAAACAATTTCCGGACTTACCCGTTCCACCGTGGGAAGGATATTCCGAATGTTTTCCGCATCTTTCAGGGTAAGACCCGGAACAAACTTCTTTTGTTCTGATTTTCCCCCTTCCTTGTCGTTGCTATTGTTATCACTTTTGTTCCCTGCATTATTTATCGGTAAAACCACAATGTTGTTTACCCCTACCATTTTGATTTGATCCAGAATTTCCTGCCGGGCGCCGTTGCCAATGGCCATCATGGCAATGACGGCAGCCACGCCGAAGATAATGCCCAATGCGGTAAGAATAGAACGTGACTTGTTCAGGAAAACCGCTTCGAGCGAGACGGATAAGATTTGCAGATAACGTTCCAACCAATTCAATTTAATGCCACAAAACGAAAAGGCTAAGGTAGGAAGTTTCTGTACATGGGAATGGAAATTATTGCTAAATATCCCTGAACTGTGAGCAAAGCTTATATCGCACTCGGGTTAATACTCTCCGGAAAGATATTTTTCAATATGCATTATAAGGTCTGATTTTTTTATGGGTTTACTCAGGTAGTCATCGCATCCGGCATCCAGTGCACGCTCTCTCTCTTCCGCTGTAGCGTAAGCAGTGGTGGCGATGACCGGAATATGAGGGTAAAGTCTTTTTATTTTCACCGTAGCTTCGCTACCAGACATAACCGGCATCTTCAAATCCATTAATATCAGGTCGTAGGAGATCTTTCGTACCATCTCGACAGCCTCTTTTCCGTTACAGGCACGGTCAACCCGATTTACCTTTTCTTTCAGTAGAACCTCAAGATAGAGAAAATTGGTTTCATCATCTTCTGCTATGAGAATGCTCAGCTCTTTCCATTTTTTGGATTTCGGCTTGTGAGCAGGAGCTTTTGTGAAAGTTGACTTTGCTGTTTTGTACGGAAGGATAAAATAAAATCGTGAGCCTTTCCCGGGTTTTGAGGAGACGCCTATGGTACCACCCATCAGTTCCACCAGCTCTTTAGCTATATTTAGTCCGAGGCCTGTTCCACGAATAGCAGAACTCTCAGCCTTGCTACCACGGAAAAAAGCCTCAAAAATATGTTGTTGTTCCTTTTTGGGAACACCCATGCCGGAATCTTCCTCAAAGAAAAGAATATTGTTGTTGCGTATTTCAAAACCTAATTTCACATAACCTTCTTCCGTATATTTAATGGCATTGGAAATAAAATTGGTTAACACCTGTCTGATTTTATCGACATCAGCCTCCATGGCGATATTTCCGCCATTTTCAGGAAGCCGGGTTTGAAATTCCAGACCTTTTTTCACTTCCGGCAGGTCGAACATGAAGAGAATTTCGTTCATCAGGTTAGCCGGAGAAAAGATAATTTTCTTAACCGGGAGCTTCTCGCTCTGAAGGCGGGAAAGAAAAATAACATCATCGATAAGGTGCAGCAGCTGGCCGGCGCTGTTATTTACAATTTTTGCATAAGTTGTTCTTTCTTTAGAAGTGGCCTCCAGCATGAGTTCGGAAAAGCCCATAATGGCATTCATGGGCGTTCGGATTTCATGGTTCATGTTGGCCAGAAAAGCCGATTTCAGCCTGCTACTCTCCTCGGCCTTTTCTTTGGCTGCGAGGAGTTCTCGTTCAGCGATTTTGCGCTCACTAATATCGTTCATGATACCAATCAGGTGTTCCACTTTCCCATTTTTGTCCGTTACCGGAGTAATAACCTCTTCTACTTCATACAGGGTGCCATTTTTTCGTCTGTCGTTGAACTCACCCGTCCATATCTGACCCGATTTTAAGATGTTGTGCATATCCTCATAAAAAGCTTTATCCTGCTTTCCTGAGCCTACGAGGTCTATGGTGAATTTTCCCAAAACTTCTTTTTCCGAAAAGCCGGATAGTTTGGTGAACGCTTTGTTTATCCATTCTATTTCCCCATCTGCATTGGTAATGATAATGGCATTGGCCGCAACATTTAGCGCCTTATCACGAAGCAGGAGTTTTCTCTCGGCTCTTTTACGAACTGTTATATCCCGGATAATAGTAAGGCTTCCCGTGATTTTTCCTTCCGTATCATAAGTGGAAGTCGGGTTTAGCTCTATAGGGACTCTCCTGCCGCTTTTGTGAATAAGCTCTAACTCAAAAATCGGAATAGTCTCTGCCTCCTTCCCTTTGTGAAAACTAACAAGAGCAAAGTCAACAAACTCGGGAGAGATGTAACTTATGAATGCCTTACCGATAACTTCTTCCGGAGTGTAACCGGAGATTTTTTCCACCACCGGATTCACATAGGTTATCTTTCCCTGTAAATCGTAAGTAAGAATCATATCAATGGAAACTTCAGCCAGCGAGCGGTATTTATTTTCGCTTTCGCGAAGGGCTTTTTCCATCTCCAGTCGCCGGGAGATATCCCGAAAGACAACAGCCTGCAATACTTCTCCATTGGTATTAGTATAATTAGTGGCAGCAATTTCTACCGGAAGCAGGGTTCCATCCTTCTTGATGACCTCAATATCATATTGCTTTACATGTTCTTTCTTAGTATTCCTCTTGATAATTTGGAGGTATTTTGGGGCCGCCAGCTTTTTAATAATGTTTTGGCCAATAAGCTCGTCGGCCGAATAGCCCAACATATTGAGGATAGCCTGATTCACATCAACGACAATTCCATCTTTATGAATAATAATTCCTTCTTTGGTAATTTGCGAGAATCTTTTTAGCCGCGCCTCACTCTCTTTCAGGGCTTTTTCCGCTTTTTTACGATTGGTAATGTCACGGGCAACGGCCAGCCGGCCTATGATATTTCCCTCAGCATCAAACAGGGAGGTAATATTCAACTCCACTGGAATTTTTTTTCCGCTTTTATGAATCAATTCTATTTCATAAAGCGGAATATACTCTCCGGAGATACCACTTTTAAACTTTTCGATAGTTAATTGAACATACTCAGGCACAACGAATTCCCAGAAGTTTCTGTGAAGAATTTCATCGGCAAAATAACCGGACATTTTTTTAATAACAGGGCTGAGATAGGTCAGCTTTCCGTGGATATCAAAAGTAAAAATAAGATCCGAAGAAGTTTCTGCCAACGAACGGTATTTATTTTCACTTTCGCGAAGAGCCGTTTCCATCTCACGACGTTGGGTGATATCGCGAAAAACAACAGCCCGGACACTTTCCCCTTTTAGGTCGGCATAATTTGTTGCTTCGACTTCTACCGGAAGTAATGTCCCGTCCTTTTTGAATACCTTTATATCATGCGGTTTTACATATTCCTTTTTTATGTTTTTATTGATAATTTGATAGTATTCGGGGCTTGCCAGTTTTTTAATGATGTTTTGGCCAACAAGATCATCCGCAGAATAGCCCAGCATGTGGAGGATAGCCTGGTTAGCATCTATGGTAATTCCATTTTTATGAATAATAATCCCTTCTGTGGTGATATGGGAGAATCTCTTTAACCGGGCTTCACTCTCTTTCAGCGCTTTTTCCACTTTTTTGCGATCGGTAATGTCGCGGACAGCAGCCAATCCTCCCATAATTTTTCTCTCTGTGTCGTAAATGGCAGTAGAATTTACCTCCACAGAAATTCTTTTCCCGTTTTTATGTTGTAATTCTATTTCGTAAAGCGGAAATTGTTCTCCAATGATACCCTTTTTAAATTTCCCGACTGTTGATTCAACATATTCAGGCACAATGAATTCCCAGAAGCTCTTACGGAGTATTTCATCGGCTGAATATCCTGTAATTTTTTCAACAACAGAGCTTAGATAGGTTATTTTTCCGTTAATATCAAAAGTAAGAATGAGGTCAGAAGAAGTTTCTGCCAAAGAGCGGTATTTGTTTTCACTTTCACGAAGAGCCTGTTCGGCATTAACCAAATCGGTAACGTCAGTAATTGTTCCCACATAACCCGTAAATTTATCGTTTCGGATTTCGGGAATAGCATGGCCGAGTACCCAACGGACAGTTCCATCATCTCTTTTAATACGAAGCATCTCTTTGGAAAAGATTTTTGAGGCTATATTATTCGTCCACCGTTCCAATAGCTCCTCTTTTTCATTTGGAGGCAAAATATCAGTCCAGCCTTTACGCGTGGATCTTTCAAAGGAGACTCCTGTTATCTCGGTCCAACGAGGGTTTACATAAGTAGTTTTGCCTTTTGCATCTGTTCTGAAAACACCTGTCGGCGAATTATTAACCAGCGTTTCAAAGAGATGTTGACTTTCTGTAAACAGTGTTTTAAATTCACTTTTTCCCCTGCTCAAAACTTTAATTTCATTTTCGCGAATGTGCAGATAAGTCGCAATTCGTCTTTTCCATTCTGTTGGTGAGAATGGAATAAAAATAACATCGTCAATGCATGCCGGAAGGTCAATATCAGCAATTGCTTTCCCGGAAGCAAGAAGCAAAACCGGTAAAAAGTACGGGTTTTCTATTTTAAGATTCGACAAGGATGCACCATGATGACTGACTGTTTTTTCATCTACAAAAATAATATCAGCCATAATGGCTTTTTCCAGGGAGAAAGAGGTGAATACTTTAGTTTGAATATTTAATCCTGAACCCTTTATAAAGTTTAGAGACACTTGATATTCAGCGTTTTCAGATACAAAAAAACAGGCTTTGTAAGTTTTCATGCTTCTCCTTTTTATACTTGATAAAGACAATCCGTCTTTAAAAAACTCGCATTATAAATATAATTGGAAAAATACAAAAAAAACTGATGGAAAGCGAATAATTTCACTTTTTCCTAAGAAATTGGGTACTTGTGTGAGCCGAAGACAGGGATGCGGGTAATAGTCAGGTAGAATGGATCTCAGGATAAACTTTAGCGGAAACAGTGCCTTTAACCACGCGTAAACCATTCATGGCAAGGGCTTTCATTTCATCTTCGCCGGGATAAACATGGACGGGTGCCAGCCGATGCACATAAGAGATAATCTGGTTAACAAAATATTTGTCATGGGCAATACCTCCGGTAATCAGGATGCCATCGATTTCATACTTCAGGACAGCTCCCATAGCACCCACCTCTTTGGCCACCTGATAAGCCATGGCATCATAAATAAGCCTGGCTTTCTTGTCGCCGGCAACAGCACGCTGTTCAATATCATAAGCACTGTTGGTTCCGAGATAAGCCACCAAACCCCCTTCGCCCTTAATCATCTTTTCAACCTGTTGAAGTGTGTATTTCCCGCTGTAACAGAGTCTCGCCAGGTCTCCTACCGGTAGCGAACCTGTGCGTTCCGGCGAAAACGGACCGTCGCCATCAAGGCCCTGATTTACATCCACTACACGACCTTTTTTGTGGGCACCAACGGTAATACCTCCACCGAGATGTACCACAATCAAGTTCAATTCTTCGTATTTGCGAAGAATGGATTTGGCATGTTGCCGGGCAACGGCTTTTTGGTTCAGGGCATGGAAAATGGAACGCCGGGGCAGTAAAGGATGTCCTGAAATGCGAGCCAGATCATCCAGCTCGTCCACCACAACCGGATTGGTGATATATGCTTTGGCATTGGGAAGTGAGCGGGCAATATCATGAGCAATTAGTCCGCCGAGGTTGCTGGCATGCTCACCATATTTGCAGGTGCGCAAATCCTCCAGCATTTTTTGGTTTACCTCAAAAACGCCCGACTCCACCGGCCGCAGGAGCCCGCCACGCCCCATCACCACACGAATCAGGTCGAGCCGGATGTCAGCCGATTCCAGTTCCTTGTAGATGAGCTGTTTACGGAATTCAAACTGTTCTGTAATGATTTTGAAAGGGGCTAACTCATTGGCCGAATGGCGAATGGTTTGAATGAAGACAGGATTGGTCCCGATATAGACTGCAATTTTTGTTGAAGTGGAGCCGGGATTAATGGCCAGTATCCTGATTTCTTCATTCATAATTTTTAGCGGTTTTATGCCTCCTGTTTTTCGGGCGGCAAAATTACAATTATTTGGCTAAAATGGCGGCAAGGGCAATGGAATAAAGTTTTGTTTTTATGCTGTCGCCTCGCGACGAAAGTACAGCCGGCACTTTGGCACCCACAACAATGGCTCCCTGCTCGCCTCCGGCCAGTTTGGTGTTGACTTTGTAAAATATATTACCCGATTCTATGTTCGGAAAAACCAGACAATCGGCATCGCCGGCCACCGGACTGTTTATCTTTTTTATCTCTGCACTCTCTTTGTCAATGGCCACATCCAGCGCAAGCGGACCTTCCACCAACGCTCCGGTTATCTGCCCACGGTCGGCCATTTTCGAAATAAGGGCCGCATCCACACAGGCAGGCATTTTAGGCATAACCTGCTCGGTAGCTGCCAGCACAGCAACTTTAGGTAATTTATTTCCAAGGGCATGCGCCATGTTGATAAGATAGTTGGTAATGGCAATTTTTTCTTTCAATTCGGGCAGCGGAATAATGGCTACATCACCAAGAATCAATAATTTATAGTAATTTGAATTTTCCATTACTGTCACATGGCTGAGAATAGCTCCGGGGATTATCAACCCATTTTCCTTATTCAGAATGGCACGCATATATTTGTCGGTACTCACCAGTCCTTTCATAAGCATATCGCCACAGCCTTCGTTGATGAGAGCGACAGCCTTGCGGGCAGCCTGCATCTCTTCCGGCTCGTGTACAATCTCAAATTTATTAATGTCAATGTTTTCCTGCTTGCAAACTACGGCAATAATCTCCTTGTCGCCCACCAATGTAGCTTCGATAATACCCAAATCAACTGCCTGGCTCACGGCGCCAATGGTGTGAGCATCGTTGGCATAGGCTGCCACGAGCCGTTTGCTTTTTTGTGCCTTTAGCACAGTGAAAAGTTCATCTAACTTCTTTATCATTTTTGGCTGTATTTATCCATGTGAAAACTTTCACAAAAATAGAATAAAATCCGGTTGGGTCAGTTGGTGGCACAAGCGGACGCTTGCGCCAGTTGTAACGAATGCCTGCGCCAGTTATCCAAACAATTCCTGCAGGAGATCTTCGGTTTTTCCAATCCCGACTACCTTTATTTTATAACGTTTCATATCGAGGCCTTTCAGGTTGAATTTGGAGATGATGATTCTTTCAAAACCCAGTTTATCAGCTTCGAGAATACGGTTTTCTACATGGGTAACTGCCCGGATTTCTCCCGAAAGCCCCACTTCAGCAGCAAAACAGACGTTGTTTTCAATAGCAATATCCTCGGATGAAGAGAGGATAGCAGCCACGACAGCGAGGTCGATGGCAGGATCGTCCACGCGGATACCGCCGGCAATGTTTAGGAAAACATCTTTCGTCCCCAGTTTAAATCCACTGCGTTTTTCCAACACAGCCAACAGCATGCTCATGCGGCGCAGGTCGAAACCGGTGGAAGAGCGTTGCGGCGTCCCGTAAGCCGCATTGGTAACCAGTGCCTGTGTCTCAACCAGCATGGGGCGCTGGCCTTCAATCATAGCGGCAATGGCTACACCACTCGTAGCTTCATCGCGTTGCGAAAGCAGCACTTCACTGGGGTTACTCACTTCGCGTAATCCGCCTGTATGCATCTCAAAAATCCCCAGCTCGGAAGTGGAGCCGAAACGATTTTTTACAGAACGTAAAATCCGAAAACCATAATGGCGGTCGCCTTCAAATTGCAACACCGTATCCACCATGTGCTCCAGCACTTTCGGACCAGCGAGGTTGCCATCTTTGGTGATATGGCCAATGAGGAACACAGGCACATGGGTGGTTTTGGCAAAACGCATCAGCTCGCCGGCAGTTTCTCGAATTTGTGAAATACTCCCCGGCGATGATTCCAGCGTGTCGGTGTATAGTGTTTGGATGGAGTCGATAATCAGAATATCAGGTTCCAGCGCATCGATTTGTTTAAAGATATCGGTGGTGAATGTCTCGTTGAGAATAAAACAGGAGTCATTGGCTATACCTATGCGGTCTGCACGCATTTTTATCTGTTGCTGGCTCTCTTCGCCCGTCACATACAGAATACGCAAACCTTTCATATTCAATGCAGTTTGTAACAAAAGTGTGGATTTTCCGATGCCGGGTTCCCCACCGATGAGTACCACCGAGCCGCTGACCAGTCCGCCGCCAAGTACGCGGTTCAGCTCCCCGTTTCGGGTATCGATACGTTCTTCTCTTTCAGAGGTAATCTGCCCGATGGGAACCGGCCGGGGTTTCTTTTCCCCTTTTTTTATGCCTCGTTTTTTATCGTCTGTCTTACTGACGACCTCTTCCACAAACGTATTCCATTCGCCACAGGCCGGACATTTTCCTAACCATTTGGAAGCCTGAGATCCACAGTTCTGACAGAAGTAAGTTGTTTTCGTTTTTGCCATGTTACAAAGTTAGAAAAAATGGGGACTGGAAGGAAACAATGGTCAGACAGTTGTCAGGCAATGGTCAAACGATGGTCAGGCGATAGTCAAACAATGGTCATTCGATGGTCAGGCAATGGTCAGGCGATAGTCAAACAGTTGTCAGACGATAGTCAAACAATTGTTATTTGATAGTCAGACGGTGGTTGGGGACAAGGCATACTATCCACATCCCG
>ENA-ORDP01000820-ORDP01000820.1-marine-sediment-metagenome-genome-assembly--contig:-NODE-820-length-18728-cov-4.784609_pt1 | contig 18728 bp, 17 predicted proteins | sample MGYA00248627_ERZ508539 | MGnify/ENA primary metagenome ERZ508539 (study PRJEB26208, sample SAMN05571518) | marine sediment metagenome | biome: deep sea; feature: Hydrothermal vent; material... | reverse complement strand
ACAATATCCATTTAATAGTACAGCTATTTTTAGACAGGATTAACAGGATAACGCAAAGCGTTAAAGACAAACGGGGAAAAAGAGAAGGGGAAAAAGAGAAGGGGTCAGACTTAACTATTGACATTCGAGTCAATTAATCGGAAAATATTTTGTCAGTATCGTTGGAAAGTCAATAGTCAAGTCTGACCCCATGCCCTGGCACCATGAGAAATAACCGTTTGCTAACTAAAAACTTTAACAATCAAAAAGAGGATTGCTGGCACTTGTCCCGTGCAGTGGTTTGTTCTGTCCTATTCTATTCTGTCGTGCCAATAATTTGGCTTTTTATTCAACTGCATTACTGCAATTATTATTATCTCATCTTTTTTCTCTTGATAAATTACCCCATAAGGAAAACGGTTTGTTATACATCGTCTCGTGTTTTTTGATAATGGTGACCATGCCTGAGGGAATTGTAGAATAATTTGGATGGCTTTATAAACTTCTTTGGCAAATTCAATGCCTAATCCATCTTGGCACTTATTATAGTAATCAATTGCGTCATTCAATTCTTTTTCTGCCAGTGGATGAAAAGAATAAGTCATGGATTGATTTTTTCAGAAATCTTTTTAAAAACCTCTTCGCCTGGAATTGTCTTAACTTTTCCTGTCCTTATATCTTCAACTCTCTTCTCTGCTTCTTTAGCCCATAACTCATCAATCTCTTTATTTGGTGGATTCAGACTTTCAAGTAGTTTATTCACCAATAATGTCCTGACCTCTACGGGCAAAGACATCGCCTCAGCAATAAGTTCATTTGTTTTTATCATGACCACTCCTTATATTTATCAGGGTTATTTATAATATGCTATTTATTTGCGATTTATGCAAGCTATCATGTTGATTCTTAGACAGAATGCGGAGCTGAGCGAAGTAGGAACGGGCTCAAGCGAAGCTTGAAGTCCGTGAGGACTTTCGCTCCAGCGGATTTGTTTGGGCGTGCGAGTCAGCGCACATCCGAATAAATCAGCGGTAGGGAGCGATAGCTCAGCTCCGCATTCGGGCGTGCGCAGCACGCACGAACAATTAATATACGAACTACCCCTTTCTTCCCCGAATTATCAATACTCTATCACATTTTAAAAACATATGCAACTCTAACCGGCTATCTTACATGGAAAAATCACTGCTTTTCGTGTTTATTCTGCAATATCAGGAAATGCGCAATACGTATAATGCAGGACAATTGTATATTCTATAAGAATATGGCCGGGTTGACGGACCGGGATATCTGAAGGCAGAGAGGGCTTTTACGGAAGAGACACCTAAAGGAGCAGGTTTTTCAGAAATATGATTATCGGGAATATCAGGTAATCAGTTATCCTGAAAAAAATGAGGGCAAGCAGGATAAAAAACCCGTAGGGTTCAATGCGGTTATAGGCTATTGCCTGCCTTGTAGGCAGAAGCCCTATTAGTATCTTGCTTCCGTCCAGGGGCGGTATAGGGATTATATTAAATACGGCAAGGCCTATGTTTAACACCACGCTCAACTGTAACATCATGGCAAGGGGAAGAAATATCCTCTTAACCAGAACGGGATCTGTTACAGGCAGCGTCAGCATAAGCTTGAAAAGGATAGCTGAAACCACTGCCAGGGCCATATTTGTGGCAGGCCCTGCAATTGAGACCCACATCATGTCCCTTTTTGGATTCCTTAAATTATACGGATTAACAGGGACGGGCTTTGCCCAGCCTATCATGCGGGTAACAATAAAGACAAGGGTTCCAAGAGGGTCAAGGTGTTTTAAGGGGTTTAATGTCAGTCTTCCGGCATCCTTGGCAGTGTGGTCTCCGAACTTGTAGGCCACATACCCATGGGCGAGTTCATGAAATGTAACCGCCAGCAGTATGGGCACGGCCATAAGAATGATCTGTCTTATTGTATTAACAATATCCATTTAATAGTACAGCTATTTTTAGACAGGATTAACAGGATAACGCAGAGCGCATGGCGCAAAGCGTTAAAGACAAAGCATAAGGAGTCCGTGTCCTATACGCTATGCATATGCCCTTTGCGCCTTATCCTTGATACACTATGCGCTATGCTCTTTGCGTCCTGCACCCCTGTGTGTGTTAGCGACAAAGCAATTCTATTTCTTATCGTGAAGCTTAAAAACTTTCTCTTTTGCCTCAAGATTACTTCAAGATTACCTCACGATTTAAAAGGATTAAAAAATATCTTTCTGTTTCTTATCCGGAAAGTATCTACTCCTCAACTCCAAAACTCCCTGACTCCTCCACTCTCTTTTCCCCTTAGAGAACTGTTAAAAGAACAGAAGTATTTACTGTGAACCGATGCCTTTGTGTGGATTGGGTTTAAATTGGATGGAGTCTGCGGTCAATTACTGTCCTTGCCTCAACCAGGGGGTCTATGAAGGCACTCTCCATATCGTGGTCAATATCCCTCCTGTTCGAGAGATAGGTTATCCTGTCCTGCATCCTGGCACGGAGGTATTCAAGGTATTCATTATCCTTTGCGGGCTTGTACTTTTTGTCATAATCAGCACCAAAGAGTTCCTTGCCGTTTTTGGGTACCTGCAATCCCTGAAAAGACTTCCAGTCCCTCCACTCAATGTTTTCCCTTACAAGCTCCGTTACGATCTTCAGTGAGAGTTCCTTGGGGATATCGGCAAGACTTTCAGGCATTCCAAAGGCGTATGTATTCATGATATAACACTCTGTGCCCATCTTGAAGAGCTTTTTGAATTGCTGGCAATCCCAGATAAGCGGGTGGACACTGAACGGATTTGCAAATGGTTCTATAACAAGTTTTTTTAATTCTTTTGGGTCAACGTTCTCAACTCCCTTTGCCCGCATGGTGGAGAGGGATGCTCCCATTGTGACAGCAAGCCCTACCGACTTTACCCTGGATATCGGCGGCAGGCTCGGGTCTTTCTGCAGCCAGATAACCTTGCCGGGTTTTTCGCAGGCATTGTCGTAGTTGAACATGTCGCGTGATTTTATACAACGACCGTTACGGTTCCTTACGTCATAGGGAACCAGTCTTTTGGTGCCGTCGGGCAGCATGGTTACAGCCACGTTCTGGGCAGTATAAAAATATTTTATCTGGGGATCACGGAATTCAACCGCGTCCGTCTTGTCAAAGAGACTCGGTTCAAGGGCAACGGATACATTGTTGTCAAGGTCTATGAGGAAGGCATCATCGTGAATAACCGTTACCTTCTCGGACTTCGTGAGTGTTCCGGCATGATCATGACTGTTTGTAATGGATGATTTCCCTGATCCTGAGAGCCCGAAAACCGCCACAGGAGGCTTATTGCCGATTTTTTTGATACCCCCGTGGCAGGCCACCATATTGTGTCTTACTCCACAGCTCCAGGCAAGGGTAAGGGTTGCCTTTTTCCTTTCTCCGAAATAACGCATACCGAGTATTGCCACGCAGTTTTCGGCCTCGTCCACGATCACGAGCCCGTCGGGGAAATCAGGATGGCTCCATTCAGGGTCTGCAAAGATCAGGATGCCCGGCTCATCAAGCAGCCGTGATTTCTCATAGAGCTTTATCCATGGCTCCATCCAGGGGGTAAAGTTCAGACCCCAGTCAAGCATGTTCTTTGCATCTGTTGCAGGACTTAGCAGATGGGCCTTGAGCATGAAATCCGTATGCAACCCAACGATGCCTTCAAGCCAGAGACCCTCTCTGCGGTTGAACTGATAAACAACTTCGCGCAGAATACCCCGGAACATCTCCTTATCCTTGCCCATCTCCCTGACGAGTCTCCTCGCCCTGGCAGTACGTCCCACCACCCTGCCATCCTGTGAGACAAGCACCCTGGCATTCTTTGGCAGGCCAAGCTGTTCGGGTTTGTACATGGGCTCTGATGTAACTATTATCTCAGGCTGCCTGATTGAGAGTTTATAGAGTTCAGCCATTGAGGTCTTTCTTGCGGAATTGGCATACAGGGCTGTTTCCAATATTGCCCGGCATGAACCAACAGGCAGTTTATGTGTACTTACCATCTTTTCTCCTTTTTTTTGAAGACCGAACTACGGAAATGTCATATACTATAAAATTTTGTATCCCTTTCTTGTCAAGGTTTCACTCCATCCCTCCAATCCTCCATCACCCCAATCCTCTCCCCCACGTCGAGACAAACTCATCATATGTCATGGGAAAAGCCGAGGAGAATGCCTGATTAAGGTCCTTGCCCTCAGAGAGAGAGATAAGAAACTCTTTCATTCTGTAGAGGCCGTATCTCTCTACCAGGAATGAAACCGCCGAATAACTCTCCCTGTAAGCGATGCCGACTATCTTCCTGTCAAAGCCAAGGAATGAGCCCTCAAGAGACCGCAGCGGAATGACCTGCCCTACCGTTTTGGTATATCCACCCGAGAAATAGTCTGCCAGACCTTCGTTTATCCATTGTGGGCATTTCCGGGTAATCGAATGAATCATGGCGTGGGTGTATTCATGGAAGAGCACCCTTCTCAGGACCCCCTCATTCCCCCGGAGCCCTTTTACCGGGATCCGTATCTTGCCGTCATAAATGCCGCCTGACCAGCCCGGCACCTGTGTGATATCGAAAAAATTCTTCTTCGTATAAAGAATGACGGTTACCGGGTTTGAGGGAAAGTAGTTCATCTCCTGCCCTATCGACCTGTATGCATCCTCCAATATACCTAAAATCTCCCTGCTGAGGCTGCCGTGTTCATAACCATTGAAGAGGACCTTGAAGTGCAGGGTCTCCTCTTTTACGTAATCCTTCCGCCTGTCCATCTCCTTCCTCACCCTGTCATAGAGCTTCCTCAGTGCAGGGTCTTCCTTTACGGAAAGACCGGCCTCTGCATTTGAAAGGCTTCTGTCAAGGTTGTCTTGTCTGTAATAGGCAAAGGCAAGAAACTTTCTTGCAAGGAAGTCCTTGCCGTTTTTCTCAGCTGCCTCTTCGAGAAAGCTTATCGCATTACCGTAATTCCCAAGTTTGTAATATGAAAGCCCGATGGTCAGAAGCGCCTGGCTGTCTCTGTCTGAAAGCCCTTTGATGAGTTCAATGGCGCCCTCGTAATTCCCTGCATTAAAACTCTTTACAGCCCGCTGTACAATCTCCCTGCCCTCATCCTCCTTTGACGGGGTCAACTCATTTTGTGGCAGTAGGGCCGAGCTCGGCTCTTCAGATGTTCCAGGAGCTTCACTCTCCTGATCCCCGCTACCGACGGTTTCACGGAGGGTCTCCTGTTTTGGAGGTAAAGGCTCACCTGATCCTATCTCTCCCCGGTTGTTAAGGTAGATGTAGGCTGTTATGATGACAAGGAAGGACAGGATGCTGTAAAGTATTGCCCTGAAAATATCAGGCCTCCTCACTGTTTTACAGCTTTAAAATTATAATCTATCTGATTTGATTTGTGGAACACTTGAAAAACCGGCGTGCAGTACTCATAACAGATTATAGCAGAAATAAGGTTTCAGGAAGAGATAAGATATACCGACGCTACACCCGAAGGTCTTCATGTGATAGGCTTTCTCAGTCTCATTTTTGAAAGTTGCAGCCCTCTTTTCCCCCCTCTGAAATCCTCTATTACTCTCTAAATGTTTCCTCGGGGTGCCGCCCGGAATTTTCTTGAAGTCCCACATTGTAGTATACTAATTGTTTATGCAGGATACTAAATTTGAAAGACTTGTCAGCAGGGGATTACTGACCAGGGAAGAGCTGGATGAGACCATAAAGGAATCGGAAGATTCAGGCAAATACCCTGAAGAATTTTTGATGAGCAAGGGGATTCCAAGGCATGAGGTCCTGTTCTGCCTTTCCGAGTTCTACGGTTATCCCTTTGTGGAGTATGATGAAGAGGTTTTGGCTTCTTACCTCCTCACAAGACGTATGGACATGGAGAAGCTCAAGCAGGCGCTCTGGTTTCCCCTCTCCGTCAGGCAGGACAGGGCTGAGGTGATCGCATACAGGCCGGAGGACACAGCGGTAGTTGAAGATATAAAAAAAAGCCTTGGCGTGGAAAAAATCGACTTCATTGTCGCCCTGCCTTCAGACCTCGTCAGGATTATTGAAAACAACAAGGATGTGAATCCGGGATTTCCTTTTTCGGGCGGCAGGACCCCCCTTGCCAAGGTTAGAACTTTCCTTGCGGACAGGCGTTCCCTGATGTCATGCTACAGGAACTCTATGGCAAAGGGCAGAACAGGGCTTGCCTTCCTCCGCACCGGGATAGCTTTTATAGCCATTGCCCTGCTGCTTCTCAGGATTTTCGGTATAGGGTATTTAACCCTAATCGAAGCGTTATTTTTAGCAGCCGGTATTGTTTTATCAGTTAATGGATTCAGATGGTACCTGCCGGCCCGGAAGGCCGGCAAGAAACGTTTGAATTGTATTGCTACAGTGCCGACCTGGGCAACTACCTTGCTTGAGGTTCAAAACCCCGGCAACAATCCTTTCTTTACACGCACGAATACCATTGACGGAGCGGATAAACTCCGTGCTGATTGGGATAATCTTACTCCTGTGATGAGACGCAGATTTCTTGCCAGTGACAGGACGGATTTTGCTGAGGAAAGAACGGTCCTTGCATGTTACAGAACGATGATGGCAAGGGCGCGCACAGGGCTTGCCTTTACCCGTACGGGGATTGCCTTGATCGGGCTGGGGGTTGCGCTGTTCAGGCAGTTCCCTGCCGGTCGCTGGACGTTATTTGATGCCGCCCTTATCCTGACAGGTATTATTATGGCTATGGAAGGTTTTTACTGGTATTTCCCCGGTCGTCGTGCCGGGATAGAAGGTTTTGAATCAGTGAAGAAGAAAAAAACGGGCCGGAAGGCCTGGGATTTCATCTCCCTTCCTGTTCACAGGGTGATTGGGGATTCCGGTGATTCCCATAAGCGTTCCCCCCAGGCAAAGGCTTCCTGGTCGCCGGGCATATGGGCTACTACGGGACTTGCCCTTGAAAGGACAGTGCTTGCAGACAGAAGGAATATGATGGCAAGACTTCGCACGGTTATGGCCCGATCAAGGACGGGAATGGCATTTATCAGGACAGGAAGAAGCATATGTGCGGTGGGCACAGGGCTACTGCTTTATTTTGGCACCGCTGATATTGCATGGGCCATATTTAATATTGCACTGATAGTGATCGGGCTGGTAGTCATTGCCGATGGACTTTACTGGAATATCCCTGCTGAAAGAATAAGGAGACAATTCCCCTATTGTGCTGGAGATATGAAAACAATTATTCCTGATTACGGCCGGCCGACACGTTATTGGGAGAAGGTGGGTTTCAATCATGATGCTCGCTAACACAGGATCGCAGAGATTTCTCATATTGGTGGAACGGGGTATCCTGGCGGATGAGGAACTCCGCAAAGCAGAGCATACGGCTGTTGCGAGGAGTATCGACCTTGAAAGGGTTCTGCTCAGAGAATATAATGTACCGCGGTTTATTTTGCTCAAAGCGCTTTCGGAGTATTATCAATGCCCCACTATAGAGTATGACGAGAGAATGCTTATACCTCCCGGATTATTATCGGCGGTTAATGGAGACATGCTTTCCATAAGCCGGTGGTTTCCGGTCATCAAGGATGGTGATACCGTAATTATCGCGGCAAACAATCCCGAAGATCCGGCGGTACTGGATGAGGCCAAAAGGTTTATCAAGGCAGAGAAATACGAATTCAGGGTGGCCCTTGCAGAAGATATTCAGTGGTTTGTCCTGGACTTCCTCCATGCAAGGCCGGGTTATCTTCTGGGTACCGAGAGGACCGGTCTTTCCTTCTGGCGCACCACCATGGCCCGGTGGAGGACAAGGCTGGCGTGCTGCAGGACCGACATGGCAACGGCAAGGACCGGGCTTGCCTTCCTCAGATGGGGACTCGGCTTTATTGCCGTAGCAAATACCCTTATACGAACCCAAAAGCTGCCGATAACATATCCCCTTTACTGGTCGATTATTGCTATGGGATTTTTCCTCGGATTCTTGGGATTATCAAGATACCTGAAGATACGGAGATCTGAAATGAATCCCCCGGAACGCCGGACTATCGTAGGAATGACCTCTGCAACCATGGGCTTTCTAAAGGGCTATCACCTTATTGAAACCACTGATGTTGAGATATCCATGAAGAAGAGCATACTTGCCCGTATTGCCGATTTGCTGGCCAGCCACTGCACCATTCTCTATCCGTCTCCATCCAGCAGGGAACGCACCCATCTTGCACGGGAGAGGAGTGTGCTTGGAGCGCAACGGACAATGGCTGCATGCTACCGTACCATCTATGCCAGGGCCAGGACAGGGCTGGCCTTAATCAGGACAGGTTTTTCCTTTGCAAGTTTTGGCATCGGCCTGATGCACTATTTCGGGCTCAGTTCATTGTCGGTATTTGATGCCATCCTTATTGTTGCGGGGACATTCATGGTTGTGGATGGCCTGTTGTGGTATATACCGGTGAGAAAGGAACAGTCCGAACTCCCGAGCTGTCCTATTCCCCAATGAGGGCAGGAAAAGAAGTTCATATCTTAACTCATTTTCCTGAGGCACCCTGGCTGATGTTTGGGAGGTGTAAACACAAACCTCGTTGCAAAGCGACTCCTGGTGCGGTTTCCGACCAGGGGTAAAATGGCGTGTACCTACTGCTCTGAGGCTGATTCAGGGGGTCCCGGCCTTACTTTTAATCTCAAACTCTTCCTTTATCTTTTCCAACGTCTTTTCTCCAATGCCCCTGACTTTAAGCAATTCAACCATATCCTTTACAGGTCCATGTTCCTGTAGATACCCTAAAACTGCTGACGCCTTTTTGTCACTGATCCCTTTGACTGTAATCAGGTCTTCAAGTGTGGCCTTGTTAATATCCTTCTTCTGCAGTATCTCCGCCGACACAACGGCTCCTCCTGAGACAAGAAAAATACCTAAAATCATAACGACAATCAAATTTGCTTTCATTCAGTCCTCCCCGGGTTTCACATTCTACCCATACGTTTCGGAAACATTTTTATATACCATACCTAAGACGCCCCTTCTTTTTCTAATACAACCCTGGTTGTTTTTATCAGTATAACAATATCCAGCCAGAGATTCCAGTTTCTTACATACCATGAGTCAAGAGATACACGGTATTTGTAAGAAGTGTTGCTCCTGCCGCTTACCTGCCATAGCCCTGTTATCCCTGGAGGTACGCGATAGTAGAACTCGGCGTTCTCTTTATAATATTTTTCAATCTCTTCCTGAACAACAGGTCTTGGTCCCACAAGACTCATCTCTCCCTTTAACACATTGAATATCTGGGGGAGCTCATCAAGCGAGGTCTCTCTGAGAAATTTACCAAGCCCTGTTACCCTCGGGTCATTCCTGAGTTTCCAGTATTCCTCCCACTCAGTCCTGGCCCCGGAGTCGGTTTCAAGTATACCCTTCAATCGTTCCTCTGCATCCTGGTACATCGTCCTGAATTTGTAACACATAAAAGGCCTGCCGCTTCTCCCTATCCTCTCCTGTTTAAATATAGCCGGTCCTTTAGATGTTATTCTTATGAGTATTGAGATAATCAGTACCGGGACTATAAGGAACAGGAAGAGTATAAAGCCGATGGTATAATCAAATAGCCTTTTTGCTATGTAATTGAACGGTCTTGCAAGGTTGTTCTTTATCTCGATTACAATTGTCTGCTCATTAAAGAAATGCCTCAATTCCGTACCAAGCACTGCAATACCGGATATATCGGGGATGTAGAGGGTATTTTCCACCTTGTGCTGAATGGCGTTTATAATACTCACAAGCCTCTGTTTGTCGAGCTCAGGCTTGGCTATTACGATATCATGGATGACGCCCATCTTTATGTACCTGTCTATTTTGTCTATGTAACGGTGAATTCTTACGCCGTCTATATCTCTCTGGCCGTTAGGTTCCTCATCAATAAAGCCGGCCACGTCATAGCCGAGATTGGGTTCATTCCTGAGTGCGGCAAGTGCAAGTCTCCCTGCCTCGCCGGTGCCCAGTATCAGTACTTTCCTCTTCATCAGTCCAAAAGAATACAGGAGTCTCTTTATACTGGTCCGTATGACAGGGAAGAACAGAAGCGACAGGAGGGACATGGTCAGGAGCAGTATTCTTGAGAATGCTGCTCCCTGTTTTCCGATAAAAAGAACGGTAAATATTGTGAGTGAGGCAAAAAGGGTACACTTTGAGAGAAGCTTTGCCTCATCCCAGAAGGCAAACCTTTTTGAGTATGCACCTTCATATGCAAGGATGAAGAACCATATCGGAAATATCCAGTAATACATGCCTATCCCGTATTCAAATGGCGGCACGTTATGGGAGACGAGGGGAATGATGTTGTCTCTTATAATGGCCGAGAAGTAGAAGAAGACTGACAGCGTAAGAATATCAGAGCTTATCAGCAGAAAAACACCTATTCTGTTCTTCATCTTGGGATTAAATACCCTGATTTTCACCAGCCCTCCGGTTGAGACGTTTAAAGTATAGCAATAAAGATCCGGATTTTATATTATGAAAAAAGGGGGGGCTTCGTCAAAGACTTGAAATAATGTCACGTTCTCCATATAATTAAAAACATGCTGTCCAGACTTCTGAGCGCTACCCTTATCGGTATTGAGGCACATCCTGTTGAGGTGGAAGTGGATATTACTTCAAAGGGGCTACCTCATTTCTCCCTGGTGGGACTTCCCGATACAGCGGTCAAGGAGAGCAGGGACCGTGTGAGGGCGGCACTGAAGAATACGGGCTTTGTCTTTCCATTAAAACAGATTACCGTGAATCTTGCACCTGCAGACCTGAAAAAGGAAGGTTCTTCCTTTGATCTCTCCATTGCACTTGGGGTACTTGCCTCTGAAGGAGTTTTTGCCTCAGAATCCCTGAAGGGCTATATGGTAACAGGAGAGCTCTCTCTTGACGGAAGACTCAAACCCGTAAGGGGCGCGCTGTCAATGGCCATAAAATCAAGGGATATGGGGCTTAAAGGGATTATTTTGCCTGCGGAGAATGCACCGGAGGCCGCAGTGGTAGACGGCTTTCCAGCATATGGGATGAGTAATGTAACTGAGGTCATAGAATTTTTGAATGGGGATATCTCCGTAGATCCATATTTAACAGACCTTGAAGAGGTTTTGAATATAGCCTCACAGTATGAGGAGGACTTTGCCGAGGTCAGGGGGCAGGAGCACGCAAAGAGGGCGACCGAGGTTGCTGCTTCGGGAGGACACAACATCCTTATGATAGGGCCTCCCGGGTCGGGAAAGACCATGATAGCAAAGCGCCTTCCGACCATACTTCCGGGTATGACGTTTGAAGAGGCACTCGGGGCTACCAGGATACATAGCGTTGCCGGCAACCTTAACTCAGGACAGTCCCTGCTTGCAACCAGGCCCTTTAGGTCCCCTCACCATACCATATCAGACGTGGCCCTTATAGGCGGCGGACAATTTCCAAAGCCTGGAGAGGTATCTCTTGCACATAACGGTATACTCTTTCTTGATGAATTGCCTGAATTCAAGAGAAACGTACTTGAGGTCCTGAGGCAGCCGCTCGAGAATGCAGAGGTTACCGTGTCAAGGGCGGCAGCCTCTGTTACATATCCTGCAGGGTTTATGCTGGTTGCTGCCATGAACCCCTGTCCCTGTGGTTATATTGGTGATGCAAAGCACCAGTGTACATGCACGCCGGGGCAGATACACAGGTACAGGACAAAGGTGTCGGGTCCATTGCTTGATCGTATAGACATCCATATAGAGGTGCCGGCAGTCCATTATAAAGAGCTATCCTCCAGTCATCAGGAAGAGAGTTCAGCAGAGATAAGGAAGCGGGTTGTAAAGGCAAGGGGGATTCAACAGGAACGATTCAGGAAAGAGAGGATATATTGTAACGGACAGATGAAGACCAGGCATATCAAGAAATACTGTGTTATGACAAAAGATGCGCAGGACATACTGGAGGCCGCAATGCAAAGACTCGGCCTTAGTGCAAGGGCCTACTCGCGGATACTGAAGGTGTCACGCAGCATTGCGGACCTTGAGGGGATCAGTGATATCCACTCTCATCACATATCGGAAGCCATCCAGTACAGGACACTGGATAGGGGGGTGTATTAAATTTTCTTTGGAAATGTTATTATTTTTCAGTACAACCTGGTAAACAGGGGAAAAGTTAATGACAGTGAAAACAGTTGTAGATATAGATTTACCTGAAGATATATATCAGACACTCTCTTCTCATGGTTTTTCTAAAGAGGTAATATCAAGGGAATCGAAGAAATTACTGGCACTGAAGTGTTACAAGGACAAAATACTGTCATTGGGTAAATCAGCGGAACTGTCAGGGCTTTCAATGTGGGAGTTTATAGAGTTTCTCGGAGAAAACAATATCCCCGTAATAAATTACAGTGAAGAACAGTTAGACAGGGAGTTTGAGAGTGTTGAAGAGCTGGGAAAGGCCTGAAGATTGAAGGTCGTTTGTGACTCTACTGTTATTATCGGTTTTGCCAAAGTAGGGAAAATACATCTTTTGAAGGATGTTTTTAAAGAAGTCTACATTGGAATGCACCAAGCAGGCACCAGGTAAAATAACAATCTGCTATATCCGCTATTGAGTTCCCAGTATTTGCAAAAACAACCCCACCAAAGAGCACTTTCTTAAAAAAATTCAATCTTCTTTTACTTGACAAACTCAAAATTTGGGAATATAATACCAAATATGGACAACGTAAAGCGGATAATAGCCTCAACACTGATAAAATTACTGAGACCACTCATGCGTGTTCTTTTAAAAAACAATATTCCATATGGTACTTTTGCTGATATTGCCAAGTGGGTTTATGTCGACGTTGCCTCAGAGGACTTTGGTGTCCCGGGCAGAAAACAGACCATATCACGTATCTCCACCATTACCGGCCTCTCCCGCAAGGAAGTTAAGAGGATGAAAGAGATTGAGGCACCATATGACCTTGGGGCTGCCGAGCGTTACAACCGGGCTGCCAGGGTAATAAGCGGATGGATTAAGGATCCACGTTTTCTTGATGGCGGGGGGATGCCGGCTCAGCTTCCTTTTGAAGGCGATGAAAAAAGCTTTTCTCTCCTTGTCAGGGCTTACAGTGGGGATGTCCCCCAAAGGGCAATCCTTGATGAAATGCTCAGGGCCGGAGTTGTGGAGATGAACAACAGGCAAGTGAGATTATTGAACAGGGGTTATATAGTGAAAAAGGGAGAAGTGGAACAGTTCGGCATTATGGGCAGGGATGTCAGCGAGCTCATCTCCACTATACACCACAATATTGCAAGTGATCCCGAAGATGCCTTTTTTCAGAGAAAGGTCTCATATGACAATATTCCCGTTGAGGTATACCCTGAGGTCAGAAGCCGCATCTCCGGTATGGCGGCTGAGTTTGTCGAGTCAATGGACAGGGTGATATCAGGGTATGACAGGGATATGAATCCATCTGTTCAGGGTACAGGACGAAAAAAGTTAGGGTTAGGCGTATTTTATTTTGAAGAATAAAAACGGAGGGTTTTTCGGCATGTTAAACGTTGGATTGAAATCGGGTTGGAAGAGTTTGATGGTTGTTCTGCTGGCGCTGGGACTGCTGGGTTCGTGCAGCGGTGGTGGAGGAGACCTCGCCGGAGGCGGAATCAGTGGAACAGGGGTCTACAACGGTGTCATCACGGGGTTCGGCAGTGTCTTTGTCAACGGGGTGGAGTTCAGCACTACCAGGGCTGCAATAACCGCTAATGATGCCGGTGTTACGGAGGCCGACCTTGATGTGGGTATGAAGGTCAGGGTCGAGGCAAGCGGGACCAGTGCTCTGAGCATAAACTTTGATCCCGAGGTGATCGGGCCGGTTCAGGCTATCGATACGGTGAACGATCAGATTGTTGTCATGGGGCAGACCGTACTGATCCAGGGAACTACGATACTCAAGGGTTTCGGCAGCATACTCGACCTTGTTGCAGGAAATCCCTTGGTTGTGAGCGGCTTCTTTGACGCTGCCGGCAATATAAGGGCTGTCTTTATAGAGCTGAAGTCCCTGAGTTCAGGTGAGGAGGTCAAGGGTGTGGTATCAGCCTTTGATGCCGTCTCCCGCATGTTTGCGATAAATGGATTATCGGTTGACTACAGTGGTGTGACCGATCCTCCGCAGCTTCAGAGCGGTGATTTTGTTGAAGTGAAGGGGACCCTGTCAGCAGGTACGCTTGTTGCGTCGCATGTCGAAGTGAAGGACCCTGTTGAAGCTGCACTTCCAGGCAATGAGATGGCTGTTGAGGGGATCGTAACTTCCAACACCTCTGTGAACGATTTCGAGGTTAACGGCCTGCGGGTCTATGCCGATGACCAGACAGTATATGAAAATGGCCAGCAGGGTGATGTTGCCGTGAATGTCCAGCTGGAAGTGGAAGGAACGGTTAACGATGACGGTGTGCTCCTGGCGGAGAAGGTCGAGTTCCTCTCCCATGAGAAGACGGAGGTCGGGATCGAAGGGGCCGTAGAGAACGTGGACCTCCAAAACTCTGCGGTTACTGTGTTCGGTATCGAGATCACTGTCAACAGCAGTACCATCTTCAATGACGATTCAGGCCAGCAGTTGAGATCCTTTTCCCTCAACAACATCAAGAGCGACGACCTCATCGAAGTTGGTGGTTTTATTGACGACGGCGGTCGGGTTGTTGCGGTGAAGGTAGAGAAAATGAACCCTTCAGAGCCTGAATACAGTCTGAGCGGTCCGATCGATATGGGCTCGGCATCATATTCGACGTCTACGGCGTCTTTCTCGATACTCGGTGTGGAGGTTAACGTCAGCGGGCAGAGGGTTATTTTTGAGGACGAGAACGGCAATGACATTTCGGCAAGCAAATTCTTTACCACGATTGACGACACAAAGGCCCCGGGGGACATAGTTGAGGTGAGCGGGGTCTATCAGGGCGGCGTCTTTATTGCCGATGAGGTTGAGATAGAGAGGATTAACTGACTTTGTCAGGTTACAGTAAGGAAAGATCATTTTATCGAAAGGAGGCAGAAAGATGAAACGTTTAATGGTCTCAAGGTTCAGGGCGGTTGTTATGGGAACGTTTTTGTTGGCCTTTGCAGGGTTCATTTACTCGTGCGGAGGCGGTGAGACTACTACGCGCACAGCTGGCGTATACATCACCGATGATGTTACAGATGATTACGATCAGGTTATTGTGACCATCTACAAGGTGGAATTTGTGAATGCGGTTGATGGTTCGGTTGTGACGGTTTTTGAGACCTCCGCGGGACTCACCTATGACCTGAGCGAGTTAAGCGGTGTGGTCGACAAGCTCGGGACACTGCCTGAGGGCAGCTACAGCAATGTCCTTATCACCGTTGGAAAGGATTTGATACTTGTTGACAAAACAGGGACACAGGTTACCCCCAACCCTGTTTTTAGTGAGAATGCATGGACCTCCTGCAGTGCAGACGGTACATGTGTTATTGACATACCCGGGGCAGCCGATGTGGTGAGTACGAAGCGGGTGGTACTCGATTTCGACCTCAAACAGTTCGTGTACGATCCTCTCTCAAATACCGTGACGGCAAAGGTAGTGCTTGATGCCGACGGCTCCGACTACGACAACTACCAGGAGATAAAGGAAGACGACTATGAGCTCAAGGGGATAGTCCAGGCCCTCACCACCGGCGGATTCGACCTGACCGTGCTAAAGGCGGATTTTATTCCCGACAGTAATGTCATTACAGTTGTGGCCGGTGATACCGTCCGGTTTACCTGTGATGACGATGACGAGAGGGCAATATGCGGTATTTCGGGTATCTCTGATCTTCAGGTTGGTATGAAGGTTGAGATTTACGGAACGTGGAACGGTACAGAGTTTGCAGCCGTGAGGGTTGAGGTCGACGGTGATGATGATATCGTTGCAGCGGTCTGTGACCTGCCTGACAGGAGTGTGACTGAATTTACAGGTCTGGTGGTGCAGCCTGAGCTGGAGGCTAAGGCATACACCTTTGATCCGGATGCTTATTCAATAACGGTTTCAGGTGTGACCGTCCTCATTACGCAGGAGACGAGGATTGAATATGAAACAGCAGAAACAGACGAGATTATATGTGGAGACCGGATCCCGGCATCATCCGGCAATATAGAGGTCGAGTACTACCATGCACTTGACCCTTCAGGCAGCACCGTGAATGTTGCTTACAAGATTGATTTTGGGGGATAGTTGTTGTAGTAGATTTTGTTGACATTACAGAAGACCGGGCTACCTCGCGGTACGCTCTGCAAGGTAGCCCGGTCTTCTATTCTTTTTATGATAAGGACCCTTTTCCTGTTTATCCCTCAATCACTGTTTTGCGATTATTGTTTCTTATTAACTTATTAATTGTATTTGTGTTATACTGTTATACATATGGCAATGGATGATCATAAGCTACGGGTATTCTGCACAGTAGCAGAGACAAAAAGTTTTTCAAAGGCCTCCGAGATTATCCACCTTACCCAGCCTGCAGTAAGCCTCCAGGTACAGGCCCTTGAAGAGCTTTATGAGACCAAACTCTTTGACCGTTCGAGCAACACCGTTACCCTTACCCCTGCTGGAGAGGTCCTGTATAAGTATGCAAAACATATCCTGGGACTTTATGCCTCAGCGGAGAAAGAGGTGGGGGATTTGACAGGACTTGTTAAGGGGAGCATTGCCTTGGGGGCAAGTACCACAATAGGGAATTATCTGCTGCCAAAGGTTATAGCAGATTTCAGAAAGACCCGTCCAAAGATAAAAATTCATCTGCAAATCGGTAATACAAAGAGGGTTATCGACCTCCTCAAGTCAGGGAATATAGACCTGGGACTTGTTGAGGGAGATGTTACAAGACAGAAAATAGCAGTGGAGCAACTCATAAAGGATGAACTCTGCCTTATCGTGCCCCCTCAACATACGTGGTCAAAGAAGGCAGACATATCCTTTCTTGATATAACAAAGGAACCCTTTATATTCAGGGAAGAGGGTTCCGGTACCAGGCAGGTTATCGAGAAGTATTTTACCAAGCATGGGTTAACCACTCAGAACATGAAAATATCCATGATACTTGGTGGCACAGAGGCTATTAAGCATACAGTTGAAAATGGCATGGGTATTTCCATTGTCTCAAGATGGGCTGCCCTGAAAGAGGCAAAATTCGGCACTCTGAAGATGCTCAGTTTTAAGGAAGAAAAGATGATGAGGGATTTTTCACTTGTTTCACAAAAGTATTCTGTCTTTTCTCATGCAGTAGACGAATTCCTGGATTATCTGAAGAGTTATCCCTACGACAAGTTGCTGTCTCACGAATCGTAGTCATCCTTTTTTGACCTTTATCTTTCCACTCCCCTTAACTACGTGACCGATTGCCCTTGCAAACATACCTGCTTCCCCGAAGATCCGGAATCCTTCCTCCCCTATTGACAGAAGCAGTCCCCCGGAAGTCTGTGGATCAAACAGTAACAGCATCTCTTCTTCGGTAATGTTGTCCTGAAACTCTATCCTGTTCCTCATATATTCCATATTATTGTATGCACCTTCAGCAACCATACCCCTGTCGATCATCTCCTGCACCCTGTGCATAACAGGGATATCCTGAAGTTTTAAAATAAAATCCATATCAGTATCCCGTAACATATTAAAGGCATGTCCCAATAATCCAAATCCTGTAATGTCAGTGCATGCATGGGCATCTGCCTGTAGAGCGATCTCTGATGCCCGGTTATTAAGAGTCGTCATCCAACTGACCGCCTCGTCCATGTCATTATCTTTTAGTTTGCCGCCCTTTAAAGCCGTTGTGAGTATCCCGGTGCCAAGTGGTTTAGTAATTATGAGTATGTCGCCTTCCCTTGCTCGATTCTTTCTGAGTATCCTGTCAGGATTCACAGTTCCGGTAACCGAGAGTCCAAACTTCAGTTCAGTGTCCTCAAAGCAGTGTCCTCCCATAAGCTGCACTCCTGCCCTGTCAAGGATGCTCTCGGCACCCTTTAAAACCTGTTTCAGCACCTCAGGGCTGTAGTCGCAGGGAGGAAAGCCCGCTATAGCAAGGGCTGTATAAGGTGTTCCTCCCATAGCATAGACATCACTCAGGGAATTTGCCGAACTTATGGACCCGAAAGTATAGGGGTCGTTGACGAGAGGGGTTATGATGTCCACGGTCTCAACCAGGGCAAGCCCTTTTTTAAGCATAAAAATCCCTGCGTCGTCACCGGGAGGTATGATTACCCGCTCATCCTCCGGTGGCGTAAGGCCTGAGATTATCGTTTCCAGGTCTCCCGGACCCAGCTTCCCGGCTCAGCCCGCTGCTTTTACTTTTTCTGTCAGTCTCCAGTCCATAGAAGTTTTTAACCAGGATTACACAAGGACACCGATTCGTTCACGGATTAACTCGCCGGATTATTAATAAAATGGGTCCTTGACGTTTTAAGTATGTATCACTTTTTAAAGTAAACTGTTTTGCTTATTAAATTCCTGAATTGATTCAAAGGAGGCGAAAATCCGCTCATTCATCGGCCCCCTTGCGTAATTTGAGTTTAATATAAAATTTCATAAAAAAGCCAATCAGTAGAGTTAGTCATAGAATTGCCGATAGAAAACCTGTCAATTTTTGGCAAGGGATGCGGATACAGAGCTTGAACGGGTTTAATAATCGTCTCATAATAGTGTGGATATATTATTTAAAAAATCCCTCCTGACCTCCCTTTGCCAAAGGGAGGGATTATCCCCCTCTTTGGCAAAGAGGGGCAAG
>ENA-ORDP01000819-ORDP01000819.1-marine-sediment-metagenome-genome-assembly--contig:-NODE-819-length-18743-cov-10.914544_pt1 | contig 18743 bp, 19 predicted proteins | sample MGYA00248627_ERZ508539 | MGnify/ENA primary metagenome ERZ508539 (study PRJEB26208, sample SAMN05571518) | marine sediment metagenome | biome: deep sea; feature: Hydrothermal vent; material... | reverse complement strand
AGGATCGCACGTAATAGCTAGCTATTGCGAAGATTCTTAACGCAGAGAGGGACGATTTGGGATGGAAGATGAATATTCATGGATTAATAGAGGTGCCCTCAAGGCTGAAAACTGAAAGTCGGCAGCATCTTTAGACTTTTAACTTTCTACTAAACCTCCCTCCCGGCAAGCTATCGATCAAACCCTTAAGTTCCAGCTGACTCAGGTTCACTGACAGCTCATCAATCTCCATACCAGTACGGGATAAAAGACTATCAAGCGTGACCGGGTCAAATCCCAGTGCATCTATTAATAGCTGTTCAGACCCTGACAGGTCGAGGATTATCTCATCACACTCAATTTTACTGTTATTTGTATCTCGAAGCTCTAACTGAACGCTGGGCAGCATCAACAGGATTTCTTCCGCAATGTCCTCTGCAGTCTCAACCAATTTCGCTCCCTGTTTAATAAGCCAGTGACAGCCGCGCGACTGTGGAGAATGAATTGAGCCGGGTATGGCAAATACCTCTCTATCCTGCTCCATCGCACATCTGGCCGAAATTAGGGAACCACTTCGCTTTGCCGCTTCTACTACCAGGGTCCCCAGTGACAATCCACTAATCACACGATTTCGACGCGGAAAATTTCTTTGCAAAGGGCCTGTCCCTACCGGAAATTCCGATACCAGCAAACCCTTTTCTACGATCCTGTACGCCAGCTCACGATGATACGAAGGGTAAATTCTGTCCAGGCCAGTCGCTGCAACAGCGATTGTTTTGCCGCTTTTATCTCCATCTTTTGCATCCAGTGCCCCCTGATGAGCAGCACCATCAATCCCAGCAGCCAGGCCTGAAGTAATAGTTAAACCACAGATAGCCAGTTCAGTTGAAAATGCGCGCGCATTCTCAATTCCACCCGGCGTGGGATTGCGACTGCCGACTATGGAAAGTTGTGGCGTATGCAGCAATGCAGCATCACCCTTCAGGAATAACACAGGGGGGGGCCGGTGAATCCGGGCTAACAGTTCTGGATAACCTTGATGTTGGAAAAAAATAACTTGATGACAGGGATTTTCTTCCAGCCACAAAATATCCAGCTCAACATTTGTCGCTTCTACCCCTTTGAGAAGGCAATCAACTACATCATCTGTGACACCGGGAATACATGATAACTGTGCCCGGCTAGCCTCAAATACTGCGCTTGCGGAACTAAAACATTGTAAAAGATTTGAAAAGGCCGCAGGGCCAACACCAATGACCCTGTTTAACGCCAGGTATGCGGTGAGTTCTTCATCCATCGGCTTTCCCAGACTATCCCTGTCTGGCTATCTGAATCAGTAGCAGATAGCGTGAGGCTGTGTCACTCTATGTTAACGACCTTGTCATTGACGGCAACACCAATTGATGATCGCATAATCAGGCCATAGCTTATTTTTCCATAGGTCTTAAATATCATTACGATCCCACTGCGTTCAATCGGCAACCTGTATTTTTGTTTTGTCACAGGATCCTTTTGAACGCCTCTGTCACGCATCGTCTGCAATACATCCCCTGGCTCCAGGCCCTGATCAGAGCCTGCAGAAAGTGTGATTACATCGCCCGCACCATACTCAGCCATTTCCGATACCGCGCCAAGTATATCCATTTCAATAGGTTCTCTAAAAGCCTTTGGATGAAAATAGGGCAAAGTCAGTTTACGAATTGCCGGTACCAGACGATCGCCCTGATTTATCTCTTTGTTAGACTTGATGATGCGGAGTTTTGCAGGATCGCCTGGTCGGATCATTTCCGCCTCACCCAGTGTCTCCGCCTCGTAAGCGATTACCTTTTTATTTTTCGGATTTACCAATGCTCCACGCATTCTGATAATCTTAAACTTTGTCCCCGGTACACCATCAATTTTGCGCACATACATATCACTCAGTGCGCCGAGCACCACTTCATGATTGATACCTTCAGTAACATAGGGCAGATTGTCGAGATTTCGTGACTCGAAGATTTGCCTGTCCTCCAGAAAAGCCATGATCACCTGTGGTGGTATAGCTGGGATAGCATTATCCAGTTTCTCAATATAGATAACTGGACTCATTTTTACTACCTTCCTGACAGCCCGTTCACGCGCGCTAAGGTGCTCCAGATACGGCTGGCCATCCTTGTAACGAAGCACTAGCCTGTCGCCGGGATAGATTAAATCGGGATTCTGGATCTGGCTGTTCTGACGCCATATCTCCGGCCAGCGCCAGGGGTCCTTGAGGAATTTCCCTGCGATACCCCAGAGGGTGTCACCTTCTACTACGGTATAATCTACCGGGTGATTGTCAGCCAGTTCTACTGAGGCAGCACTCACGGCTGCAGAAACAGCTAAAGCCGTCAGGAGAAGGGCAAATTTTAGTGAGTTAAGAATCTTCATGTTGTCTATCCCGTCTTTTTCCGGCAGTCTAGATGAATACACCGAATCTGGCCATGTCGGCTATCTATAAAAGGCGCACTTCCATCGGTTTTTCAAAGAATCATAGCACCAAGTTAAAGTAATTTCTTCATATTTTGCTCTAACTTACACTGCAGAACAGGTTCAGGGCAAGCATTCTCTGCTATTTATTCGTCAATTACCCTTATAAAGTGGTAAAAAACAGACCCACTTCAGGGTATCTCTCTCTATCAAAGGGTATAATTCGACGACACGTTTCCTGATATCTTATATGGCACTGCTAGACATACTAATCTATCCTGACCACCGACTCCATGCTAAAGCGCGGCCGGTTGAACAGGTTAACAGCCGTATTCAAACATTGATTGAGGACATGTCTGAAACCATGTATGCCGCGCCTGGAATTGGTCTGGCTGCGCCCCAGGTGAATGTACTTGAACGAATTATTGTTATAGACATTAGTGATAGTAAGGACTCACTACTTACAATGGTTAACCCGGAAATATTTCACACAGAGGGTTGCACCGAACTGGAAGAAGGGTGCCTGTCAGTTCCCGGCATCTATGCACAGATCAGCCGTGGAGAAAAAATCCATGTGCGTGCGCTGGACAAAAATGGCAAGCCGTTTGAGCTGGTTGCCGAAGGGCTACTCGGGGTTTGTCTCCAGCATGAAATCGACCACCTTGATGGAAAAGTATTTGTTGACTATCTGTCACATCTGAAACAGGATCGAATCAAAAAAAAGATGCTGAAAAAACAAAGAAGCGCCTGATAACCACTACACGAAATACAGACAAATCAACCCATCCCCCATGAGAATCATTTTTGCCGGCACGCCGGAATTTTCTGTTCCCGCTCTAGAGGCATTACTTGCAACCGGATACGATGTCGTCGCAGTCTATACTCAACCAGACCGCCAGGCGGGTCGTGGGAGAAAAACTCGCCCTGGCCCAATAAAGCAATGTGCTCAGAAACATGGCCTGGTGATTGAACAACCGGCCACGCTAAAAGATGTCTCCATGAAGATGAAAGCCCTTTCTGCCGATGCCATGGTCGTGGCAGCCTATGGCCTTCTCCTGCCACCCGAAATACTGCAGATCCCATTATACGGCTGTATAAATATACATGCCTCCCTGCTGCCACGCTGGCGTGGTGCTGCACCGATACATCGGGCAATCGAAGCCGGCGATAAAGAAACAGGGATTACCATCATGCAGGTGGATTCCGGCCTCGATACCGGAGACATCCTTGCACAATATCCTGTCATTATCGAACAAACAGACACCGGGCAACAGCTGCATGACCGGCTGGCCGACGCCGGTGCGACGGCAATCACAGAGGTCCTGTCGAATCTCCCCTACTATCAGAAAAATGCGATTCCCCAGCAGAATGAACTAAGCAGCTATGCGAGAAAAATCAGCAAGCAGGAGAGTAATATCGACTGGTCAGAAGATTGTGAGGTGATAGAACGGCGGATCCGCGCATTCTATCCCTGGCCCGGCACACAGACCTGGTACAGGGGCATCAAGTTACGAATATCAGAGGCTGAATGCAGCGATGAAAGCTTGTCAGCTGAACCTGGAACTATCCTGTCGGCAGATAAGTCCGGTATTCGCATCGCCTGTGGAAAAGGCGTTTTACGTATTAATAAATTACAACGCCCGGGTGGCAAAGCTCTGTGCGCTGCTGACTTCTTAAATGGCATGCGACTGGATACAGGAGCCATGCTGGAACTACAATGCCATTGACCCAGACCAAGGATAAAATCTCTGCCAGACTTGTTGCCACCAGGGCCGTGCAACTTGTGGCCGAGAAAGGATTAAACAGTGACAGAGCTCTGGAGGATGCCGGCATTAATAAGTTAGCAAATGCCCGCGATGTTTCATTTGCCAGATCGATCTGCCTTGGCACACTGCGCTGGTATCAACAACTGGAAGTAATACTCTCCCTGTTACTTGACAAGCCCCTGCAGCGCAAGCACCAGGATATACATTTTCTCTTGTTAACGGCGCTGTTCCAGCTGTCAAAAACTGATATCGCCAGACATGGGATAGTCTCAGAAACAGTTAATATCGTTTACACAATAAGGAAAAAATGGGCAAAAGGTCTGGTAAATGGCGTACTGAGAAACTATCTGCGACAGGCTGATTCGCTAAACAATAAAATAAACGGCCATCCGGTTGCAGTAAGCTCCCACCCGGGCTGGCTGTTGCAAATCATCCAGACATCATGGCCTGAACAATGGCGGGATATCACGGATGAAAACAATAAACAGGCGCCGATGTCACTGCGCATTAATGTCCAGCGCAGTTGCAGAAAGGAATACCTCAGCCTGCTTAAAACATCCGGCATCCATGCACTGGTCAGTGATATTTCACCCTCCGGCATTACGCTTGAAGCACCCTGCCGGATTGAAAGATTACCCGGTTTTGACGATGGGCTGGTATCGGTCCAGGATATAGCGCCGCAACTTGCTGCCGGTCTGCTCGATCTGCAGGATGGCCAGCAGGTACTCGATGCCTGTGCCGCGCCTGGCGGGAAAACGGCTCATATAGCAGAGGCATCAAGTGGTAAGGTAAAGCTGACCGCGCTGGAACTGGATCCACAACGCCTCCTTCTTATCAATCAAAACATGGTGAGACTGGGGCATAAAGTTGACGTAAAGCAGGGAGATGCCTGCAAGCCGGAAACATGGTGGTCTGGTCAGAAGTATGATCGCATCCTGCTGGATGCCCCTTGCTCAGGCTCCGGTGTTATTCGTCGCCACCCGGATATTAAGCTACTTCGTAGAGCCACTGATATCGAACAGCTGGCGCAACAACAATTACAGCTGTTGTCCGCACTGTGGCCATTGCTGAAAGTGGGCGGGAAGTTACTTTACGCTACATGCTCTATCCTGCCACAGGAGAATGAAAATATTATCAACAGCTTCCTGTCACAAGAAGACCATGCAAAAGAACTGCGTATAGATGTAAACTACGGTCACTTACGCCAGCATGGGATACAAATTCTGCCTGGCGAACACCAGATGGACGGCTTCTTTTATGCTTGCCTGCAAAAAAACTAACAAACAACTCACGCTCTATCTGTTGCTGCTGCTCTCGTTCTGGTCCTTTGCTGCCAGCAGTCGCGGCTTCACAATTGACCATATAGAAGCCCGCCTTGACGGTAAGTCTATTCAGGTTGATGGAAAGCTAACCCTGAACCTGACTGGTGATGTAAGAAAAGCACTGAGCAAGAGTATCCCTCTGCAGTTGAACATGGAGTTTGTTCTCAAACGGGTACGTAATTATGTATGGGACAAGGAAGTGGCTATCTGGATCGTGCCTATTGCCATCTTCTACAAACCGGTATCGGATGAGTATGTGATCAGCAGACCAGACCTGCTTGATCAGCAGGAAAGCTTCGGTAGCCAACATGCAGCACTGGAAAGATTAGGTGCATTCAGACATTTGAACCTGCCCCTGGAACAGCCAGTACTTCCTGAAAAAAAGTATATACTCGAAACACGCATCAAGCTGGATCTGAGTAAATTACCAGCCATGATGCGTCCACTAGCCTATTTTTCATCGTCCTGGCACCTTAACAGCAAGTGGACAGAATGGCCGCTCAAACACTAAAAAATATCATTACCGGTCCTGCATCGGCGCTGATTCTGTCGTTAATATTGTTAGCGGCTCTTTTGCTGCTCAGCATTGCCGCACAAAATTCGGCACAGTTGTCTGAACTCTATGCACCACTACTCGTCATCAACCTGGTTGGTATCTTCATTCTGCTCGTACTGAATCTGAGCAGTATTTACAAATTGATCAAGCAGGTTCGTGCGAAGGTTATCGGTTCACGACTCACCTTACGCATGGTGGGTATGTTCACACTGCTTGCCTTTCTGCCTCTCTCTGTCGTCTATTACATATCCATACAGTTTCTCAGCCACGGCATCGATAGCTGGTTTGATGTACGTATTGAGCAGGCGATGTCCGATGCCACTCTGCTTGGCCAGGTATCTCTGAAATCGTTGAAAGAAGGACAGATCGACACCCTGAAGCGCTATGTTCCGGATATAGAAGAAGCGACTGACAGCCTTGAAATAATCAGCCTGCTTGATCGTATCCGGCGTGATGAAGGCTACAATGAAACCGCTATGTTTACCCAGCGGGGCCGAATTCTTGCTTCCAGCTCCATGCAGCCAGAGACATTACTTCCTTCCCAGCCTGATGAGCGCGTCTTCACTGCACTGAGCACACAGAGCGTCTACGTAGATCAGGAAACCGGCATAGACGGTGGCGAGATACTTCGAATCGCCATTCTCGTACCCTCCAAATCGGTGGGTATGACGCCGAATATACTGCAGGCAATCAAACCGATTCCCCTGCGCTTTGCAAATCTGGAATCCAGCATCAATGCGGCCATCGGTGAATATGATCGATTACTCTACCTGCGCGGCCCGATCAAATTCGGTTTTATCATGACATTAAGCCTGGTCAGTTTGATGACATTGCTACTTGCTGTCTGGACTGCTACTTTCTCCGCCCGGCGCCTGGCATCACCATTGCGAGAGCTGGCTGAGGGCACCCAGGCAGTTGCCGACGGCAACTACAACACACAACTACCTGTTACCTCCAGTGACGAATTCGGAATTTTGTTAAAATCATTCAACCGCATGACCCAGCAGATCTCCAAAGCGCGCGAAAATGCGCAACACAGCCAGGCCAGGCTGGTCGAACAACATACTTATCTGGAAACTATACTCAAGCACCTGTCATCCGGAGTCCTGTCCTTTGATGCCAACAGACGTTTGCGTGCCCATAATAGCCGGGCCGGTGAAATACTGGATATAGAAAAGCTAAATGAACTGTATGATCAGGATTTACATTCCCTGGCCCTGACACTTCCGTCGCTAAAAGATTTTTTCGCCATTCTAGACGAGACCATGTCATCGAATCAGCCTGAATGGAACGAAGAAGTGGTTCTCTTCAGTTCACACGGGAAACAGGTTCTATTCTGTCGTGGCACGCGCCTGCCTGGAAAGCTACCGGGCGGATCAGGTTATGTCTTTGTCTTCGATGACATTACCGGCATGTTGCAGGCACAGCGTGATGCCGCCTGGGGAGAAGTTGCCAGACGTCTTGCGCATGAAATCAAGAACCCACTGACACCTATCCAGCTATCAGCCGAACGTATCAGACAAAAATATCTGCATACCCTCAATGACAGCAATAAACAAACACTGGATCGTGCAACCCGAACCATCTCTGAACAGGTTGAATCGATGAAAGAGATGGTGAATGCCTTCTCCAACTATGCCCAACCGGTCAGTATGAATATTCACAACGTGGACCTGAACCAGTTACTCGCTGATGTCGTCGAGCTCCATAAAGGACATAATGAACCGGTCGAGATCAAACTGTCTCTGGATGATTCCATTTCACCAATGATGCTCGACTCAGGACGTATGCGTCAGGTTTTTAATAACCTCATCGTCAACGCGACTCATGCACTAAAGCATACCGAACATGCACAACTGCTGGTCAGCACGCAATCAGGCACTGGCAAGAAGACAGGCATCGTCACCATCCGTTTTGAAGATAATGGCCCAGGAATCCAGAAAAAACTGCTGGAAAACCTGTTTGAGCCCTATGTCACTAGCAAAGAAAAAGGCAGCGGCCTGGGCCTGGCAATCGTGAAAAAGATTATCGATGAACATGGTGGCACTATCTGGGTAAAAAATATGAAAAATAACGGCAGCTGTTTTACTATTCAATTACCTTTAAAATATACAGCTCAAATGAGCAGCAACATTACGTATCTGGAAAATGATGAATAACAAACGCATTTTAATCACTGATGATGAGCCAGAAATCTGTCGGCTTGTACAGGAAATCCTGGAAGATGAAGGTTTCAACATCGCAACTGCCTTTAACGCTGAACAGGCACGTAAAGTACTACGTGATTTCAAGCCCGATCTTGTATTGCTGGATATCTGGATGCCCGGCACCGATGGCATTAGCCTGCTTAAAGAATGGATGGATGGCGAGGATACACCCCCCGCAGTCGTTATGATGTCGGGCCATGGCAATGTTGAAACTGCAGTAGAAGCGATACGCTATGGTGCCTATGATTTCCTTGAAAAACCGCTCTCCATGGCAAAACTCATGGTCACTGTACAGAGGGCGCTGCAGAATGTTCAGTTACGCAATGAAAATGTTCAGCTGCGACAGCAATTACAACCACTCAATGAACCGATAGGTGATAGCAGCAGTATGCAAGAACTGAGAGAGCAGATAAAGCTGGTTGCCAACACCGAGAGCTGGGTACTGGTCACAGGCGAACCTGGCAGCGGCAAGGAAATCGCCGCACGCATGATACATAAACTCAGCCCACGGGCTGAAGCCGAGCTGGTGACAATCAATCTGGCGGCCATCCCGGCAGAAAATATTGCCGTTCAAATGTTCGGCTCGGAAAAAGATGGCCTTGTTACGGCGGGTTCATTTGAGCAGGCTAAAGGCGGTACACTGCTTCTGGATGAAATTGCAGACATGGATCTGGGGACCCAGGCCAAGCTGATCGGTGCCCTGCGGGAGAACCGCTTCCTGCGCGTGGGCGGTAACACACCCGTTGAACTGGATGTACGTGTTATTGCAGCCACTACGCACAATCTTGAAGAGGAAGTCACTGCCGGCCATTTTCGTGAGGATCTTTATTATCGTCTAAATGTTGTACCCATTCAGATACCACCTTTGCGTGAACATCCGGAAGACGTATCCATGCTGATTGAATATTATCTCGACTATATGACCAGGGTTGAGCATCTTCCGGCTCGCCACTTCTCAACACCATCATTAGGTATACTCCGGCAGTACAGCTGGCCCGGCAATGTGCGCGAACTAAAAAACCTGATACAACGTTTGCTGATATTAAAGCGTGGAGTAGAAGTCACCGTTGAAGAGGTGCAGTCAGCACTCGGTAAACGCACGGTAGCAGAGGTGTCATCTGAACCAGCACCCGATTACAACCAGAGTCTGCGTGAGGCTCGTGATCAATTTGAGCGTAGTTATTTACTCCACCATCTAAAACAGGTTGGCGGCAACGTCAGTGAATTAGCCCAGATTGTCGGCATGGAAAGAACACACCTCTATCGTAAACTCAAGGCACTGGATATTAATCCTAAGAACAGCCGCCGAACATGAAAATTATCATTCTTGGTGCCGGACAGGTAGGCACATCCATTACCGAAATACTGTCACGCGAGGCAGGTGGTGATATTACCCTCGTTGATATCGACGAGGCACGCCTGAGCCTGCTGCAAAACCGTTTTGACATCCGCACGGTACATGGCCATGCATCGCACCCGGATGTTTTGCGAGAAGCGGGATGCGACGATGCCGAACTAATTCTAGCAGTTACCAATAGTGACGAAACAAATATTGTTGCCTGCAGGACTGCCGCATTTCTGTTTCATACGCCAAAGAAGATTGCGCGTATCCGTGCGACGCAATATTTTGCCGAAAACTCGTCCTTCATTGAAAAAGGGCTTGGTGTTGATCACATAATCAGCCCAGAGCAGATAGTCACCACCGAGCTTCAACGCCTGATTGAAAGACCCGGGGCACTTCAAGTACTGGACTTTGCAAATGGCCGCATTCAACTGGTCGCTATCAAAGCCTACAATGACGGCCCCCTGGTCGGCCATCATTTACGCGAACTGAAGGTTCATTTATCCAGTATCGAAACGCGAGTTGTTGCCATCTACCGACAGGGTCAGGCAATCATGCCTGATGGTAACACTGTGATTGAAGAGAATGATGAAGTCTTTTTCATTGCTGCAACAGAACACATCCGTGCCGTGATGAGTGAAATGCGTAAGCTGGACAAACCGGTACATACCATCATGCTTGCCGGCGCAGGCAACATCGGCTTCCGGCTCGCTGAGGCACTGGAGCAGAAAAACTACAAGGTCAAGCTGATTGAACATAACCCTGAGCGTGCCAATGAAGTTTCAAAACATCTCAAACGTACTATAGTCCTGATCGGTGACGCAGCAGACGAAGAACTGCTGAAGATGGAGAATATCGACGGGATGGATGTTTTCTGCGCCATCACTAATGATGATGAGGCCAACATCCTGTCCGCCATGCTGGCAAAACAACTCGGCGCCCGCCGGGTGATGTCTATCGTCAACCGGACTGCCTATGCAGATCTGATAGAGCGTACCATGATCGATATTGCCTATTCACCGAAACAGGCCACCATCGGCAGCGTATTGCCAAAGTTTCGAACCGGCGCCCTGGAGGCAGTGCACTCCCTGCGGCTGGGTACGGCAGAGGCAATTGAAGCTATCGCACTGGATGACAAATCAAGCAAAGTCGTCGGTCGCAGTATTGATGAAATCCCCTTACCGAAAGGTACTATTATCGGCGCCATCCTGCGTGACGACGAAGTGATTATCCCCCATCACGATACTGTCATTGTCGATAAAGACCACGTTATCCTGTTTGTGCAGGAAAAAAAGCACATCAATGAAGTCGTCGCCCTGTTTCAGGTCAGTGCATTTTTTATCTGACTCTAGTTCTGATCCACATGCAATCACGTCTCATATTTAAAGTTCTTGGCTTCCTGATAATCATGTTCAGTGTGAGCATGCTGCCACCCTTGTTTATCGGCTGGTATGACAAAGACGGCACCCTGCAGGTATTTCTACAGTCATGGGGTGGCCTGCTGCTGCTCGGCGCACTGATGTGGCTTCCCAACCGAAGGCAATCAGATGAACTGCGGATTCGTGATGGCTTCCTCATCGTCGTTTTGTTCTGGCTGGTACTGGCACTTTCAGGCGCAGTACCGTTCATCCTGTCAGAGGACCCTCAAATGTCTATCGTTGATGCCGTATTTGAGTCCATGTCCGGCCTGACTACCACAGGTGCAACCGTATTGACCGGCCTCGATCACCTGCCGCGCTCAATTCTTTATTATCGCCAGCAAATACAATGGCTAGGCGGCATGGGAATCATCGTGCTCGCGGTTGCAATTGCTCCCGTTCTTGGTGTCGGCGGTATGCAGTTGTTCCGGGCTGAAACGCCCGGCCCGATGAAAAATAACAAACTTACACCGCGCATTACCGAAACGGCTAAAGCTCTATGGCTCGTCTATTTCGGTCTTACCGTACTTGCCGCCACACTTTATTTTGCAGCTGGCATGAGTCTATTTGATGCCATTGGCCATAGCTTTTCAACTATGGCAACAGGTGGTTTCTCAACCCATGATGCGAGCATCGCTTACTTCAATAGCCCTCTAATCGAAGGTCTCGTGATGTTGTTTATGCTTCTGGCCGGTATCAATTTTTCACTACACTACCTGGCCATACATCGTCGCAGCCTGAGGCATTATTTTTTCGACTCCGAGGTCAAGGCGTATCTATTGATACTGTTTGTCCTGTCCCTGATCACTATCAGCCTGCTGATCTACAAAGGAACCTTTTCAGAAACCACAAGCGCTATCCGCTATGGCCTGTTTCAGGTCATTACAACTGTCACCAGCACCGGCTTTACAGCCCATAGTTTAAATTACTGGCCCGGAGTATTGCCTGTTCTTCTCATCATAGGCAGCTTTGTCGGTGGTTGTGCCGGCTCTACTGCTGGGGGCATGAAGGTGATCAGGGTGGAGCTATTACTGCGTCAGGGCCGTCGTGAAATTGACCGCCTGCTGCATCCCAGTGCAGTGCTGCCGATAAAGCTCAATAAGCGACCGGTACCTGATAGTGTTATCAACGCCGTCTGGGGCTTTTTCGCCCTTTATGTGGCCAGCTTCGTTAGCCTCAGCCTGCTAATGATGGTGAGTGGCTCAGATATTGTTACCGCTTTCTCCGCCATCGCTGCTACTCTCAACAACCTGGGGCCCGGCCTGGGTGAGGTTGCTGATAACTACCGCTCTATCAGTGATCCCGGGAAGTGGATACTAAGCTTTACCATGCTGCTTGGCAGACTGGAATTATTTTCGTTGTTGGTTGTGTTGACGCCTGCCTTCTGGAAACGTTAAGCGTTTTAGGTTTTACGATTTACGCATTACGTAAAACCTAAATCGTAAAACGTAAATCCTTATCTAACCCAGTCGACGATATGATCCTCCAGCTCATCGCTGTCCACCTCGGTCTCAATAACAACCTTTCCCCGTACTGAAACCCCCGATTCATGCACTGTCTCCGATGAACCAGAAACCAGGGGGTGCCACCATGCCAGATCCTGCCCTTCTGCCAAACGACGATAGGCGCAGTCAGCCGGCATCCAGGACAGGCCCTCAAGATTGGTGGGCGTCAATTTGACACAATCCGGTACCAGTACACAGCGTTGCTGATAGTCGCCGCAGGTACAGCTGTCCTGATCTAGTAAATAACAGACTATATCTGTGTAGAAAATCTCTCCATTATCCTCATCCTCAAGCTTAACCAGACAGCATTGTCCGCAGCCGTCACATAACGACTCCCATTCTTCTTCACTCATTTTAGCCAGTGGCTTTGTTTTCCAGAAATCTGTCATTTGTTTTTGATGAAAAGCAGATATTTTAAGTGAACTAATGCCGTATTGGAGCTAGACTAATGCTCTATCTTCACACGACACTATAAAGGATCTACATAAATGAAAAAACTACTTCCCATCCTGTTAACTTTGCTACTCGTACCCGGCATCAGCCTTGCCCAGCAGTCCGGTTCCTATGCCTCATCTAGTGCCGGAACCTCTCAGCTGCGTCCGACACCCGATGCCGTTCTCAGAAATGGCATAAATGACCTGCAAACTTTTCTCAAGAGTGATCAATCAGACAACCAGGAGGCACTGATTGGATTAATACGTGCGCGAATCGCCCCGCAGTTTGACATTTATGCACTGGCACGCTGGTCGGGCGGCTACTGGTACGGCCAGATGAATCCGGAACAACGAAAAGCCTTCACTATAAAGCTCGCCAAATCCTTTTTCTCATCATTAGCAGACATCGTCGGTGGTTATGCCGGCAACATGCCGGAAGTCCGGTTTATGCCCCCCCGCCGGATTGATCAGAACGAAGTTGACGTGACTGCACGTGTTTTTCCTGCTAATAACTACCCGATTGATGTCCGTTTTTCATTCCATCGCACACCGCACGGCTGGCTGATCTTTGATGTCAGTACCAATGGCGTCAGTGCTGTCAATTATTATCGTAAGATGTTTAATGCGCGTGCGCGGCAGGGTGGATTGGGGGCATTGTATTAGTAGGTTTTTTCTTTTTAATTTGATTACTTGAATTAATCCACGTTTTTCGTCCTTCATGGACGAGTTCATTTCTTTTATACGGATAAAAGAAACGGAACCAAAGAAAAGCCGCCCCATCGTGTTGGCCTGCGGCTGCTCTGCGCGCTTCAGTCTGAACCGGGCGCGGTGAACTCGGGCTACGCCCTCAGACATGCACCGCGCTATTCCGATCTAGACTTCCAGTGCTCGACAACCCAAAAGGGGAATTGGAAGTCAAAGTCCTGAGTCAAAAACGGTGGCCTGAATTAACTGCTATCCCAATCCCGACATTCACGTGATTTGATATACAATACTGTATGATGCTACTAAATAAACAACAATTTGCTACGGGTGTGGCAATGAGTGACACGTTGAAAAATACATCAGCCTTAGAAGGCGACAAGACAGATTTGCAACATTTGGTCTCTGGAAGAGCTAATATACTTTACCGTTTGCTTTTCGTTTGTGCTTTAGCTTTACCATCTGGTTCGGCTGATGCATCCGGTGTGCTGGATTTTCAAAAAGTTGCAGATCGCGGACCAACTGATGACTCAGCATGTATACATGCTGGTGGAGTGCCAATTCCTGTAACCGACAATGAAGTAAAAACAATTGTAAGAAATGCAAAGAACGTCGATCGTCGGCTTTACTACCAAGGCTACGTCTTCGTGATGTACTTTGTCGCAAATCATGATGTAAAAAGTTTAGTTGTGCCTAGCTACAACTTGACGCTTTGCCAATTTGAAGAAAAGTAGAATTCAGAGTTCAGGCGAAAAGGGCGAAAAGGGGGACGGAGTTTAAATAATAAAATAATTAACCATCCAGAAAAACAGAAGTATCCTGCTTTCATGCCAGACACGAAAGACTTGATTATCCCGGCTGCATCTATCATGTAATGAATCATGGGCGATCGCATCAATAGATTTACCCTGGTGTTGAGTTCGGGTTACTATTGATCTATCTACTATAAATAAAGACCCCTTTGATTGATGCGTATATCCCGGACAATAAGTTCCGATCACGCGATCCCAGGTTCAAAGACCAGAAAGCTAAATACGGGAAACGACATCAGGGTAAACAGCAAACAAAAATGATTCCCCCAGGTGAGTTTGAACTGGATGCAGTCAACAAGACCTGCATTTGCCCGTCAGGTTATCACATGTGGTTAAAGCGAGAAGGCCGAGACAAACATAATCATCACAAGCTCTTTTTTGAAGGCAGGATAAGCAAGTGCCGTGAATGTAAAATAAAAAGCCATTGCATGAGGAACCCGGCATCGGCAGATACAAGAAAAGGCCATGGGCGACAGGTATCCTTCATCATAGAAAAAGGAAAAAGAAACGAAAATTATACCGACTGGATGAAGCATCGTGTTGACAGTGAAAAAGGCAAACAGATATACAGCCATAGAATGTCCGTTGTTGAGCCTGTGTTTGGCAACATAGGAAGCAATAAAGGGCTCAATCGGTTTAGTTTACGCAGTAAAAAGAAAGTGCAGGGCCAGTGGCAGTTGTATTGCCTGATTCACAACATAGAGAAGTTAAATCATTATGGGAAGATGGCGGCATGAGTTGGAAGAGTCAGCATGGCTTGAGAGTGAAGGCTGTAATGCTCTATATTATGTTTTATAGTAGATAGGCATCTAGAAACGAAATGACTAAAATCTGTAAAGGCTGTGTTGGATTGATTAGAGAAATCAAAAAACCAGATGTTCATACAGATCGCTCAGAAAACTGGGTTTTTCTACAGCCTCGTTAGGCGCAGAAGTGTATGATATGAAATCAAAACCCAATACCAAACATTTACAAAAAATTATTATGGGTGCGGTATTGTCCATGATGCCTGTGTCAATGCTTCTTGCCCAATATGAGGGTGAATGGACTGGCCGAGGATTAAGAGGGCCGACCAGCGGAGATAGTTCGCTTTTCTGGTTGACAGTAATCGTTGCTGTAATTGGGGGCATCATTTATCTCATAAATGAAGGTTTTCCAAACTTCTTTTCGGCGATGGGCGGGCTTCTCATTATCTTTGTGGCTGCACAAATCACCACTGGCGTATTAACTGCCCTTGGTGCAGAGCTACATCAAGATGATTCAATTTGGGTATTTCTCTTTTTTCTTGGTGCACTGTATTTAAAATCATTCTATGATCGAAAGAAAAGTCAGCGGAAGTAAAGCGCCTAACAAGGCATATGTATTCGGACGGAAAAAAGCGCCGCTTCTTCGTCGCTCCATTTTTTGCCGCCGGTGATTTACGACGTTAGGCAAATATAAATATGTCTACATCCAGTCTTGAACATACCGCAGAAGACCTTATCTCTCATGCCTTACAGAGACAAGGTGTTTTAGTCGCAAAACCTAAATTTGATCATGATGGCGCTGACCTGTTGGCATTACTTGATGTATCTGATGGTGCAAAGTTCTGTCGGATACAATGTAAAGGCCGATCTTTAGTCAAAGAAAAAAAAGCACATATAGAAATACCCTTTAAGTATGTGACCGATGCCTATATTGTTATATTATTTATTGAAGATGGAGAAATGACAGAGAAAAATATGTATTGTTTTTTTGGAGCAGACATAAGGACATGGAATTTAAACAAAAACTCTAATGAGTATACATTATCTTTTACAAAACTAAATTATAAGAAAAAACTTAGTAAAAATGTTTTTTTCAGTAACACCATAAGTAATATAAAAAAAATGATTATAAATGTTAATGTTAAAGGCGAATTCAAAACTATGGGGCATGGTTATGCAGTGCTTGAGTCGCCAGCTTTTACAAGTGAAGGCAATGCCAAATAAATTACCTAAAAAAACACATGAAAGAGTCTGACTGGAAAATATTTAAGAAAATTAAATATGGTGCAATTGAAAAATATTGCAAGATTTCACTTGTGGAATCAAAAGAAGTATTAAGTAAAAAAAGAGAAAAATCACAAGAAACATACATACTTCTTTTTAAGCTTCTAGAAAATAGAGATAAGACAATGCAATTATTATTCGATGGACATAGTAGATCAAAAGCACTTATTCAACTATTGGCTATTCGCAGTGCAGGTTTAGCTGATGAAAAGTTACTAAATAAACTGTCAGCAGAGTTTTGGGAAGCAACTGACCCAGATCGAGATAATTGGTAGAATGCCTAACAAGTGACTGTGGTTCCAAGTCAAGTCTTTTACGCTAAAGAATCGTCCCAAACAGTGCCGTTTTTCACCATGACATTGAGTATTGTTATCATGCGACGCATGCAAGCAACCAGTGCTACTTTTTTGGGTTTTCCCGCTTCCACCAGGCGTTTGTAGATTGCCTTGATTTTGGGATTCGATTGTATCGCAGACATCATGGCCATAAACAAAACGGTTCTTACTCTGTGTCGTCCACCCCGTATTTTACGTTTCCCTTTATAAGCACCACTTTCTCGATTCATTGGGGCAACGCCGACTAATGCTGCGATCTGTTTTCTATTGAGTTGACCTAACTCGGGAAGTTCTGAAATCAAGGTATAGGCCAGGACTTTTCCAACCCCTTTTACACTGAGCAGTATTTTCATCAGTTGTTGCCATTGCGGTGTGGCCTCAATGAGGGTGTCTAACTTTATTTCAATTTTATCAACGGCACTGTTGATGAATTTAATATGCTGCTTGATGGGTGTAGAGAGTGTTTTAGGCAGGATAGACAAGCGGTTTTTTTCCATGGTTCGCATTTCAAGTAACTGGCTTCTTCTGCCAAGCAAGTCACTAATTAATTGAATGTTTTCTGGTTTTAGCTGGGTTTCCCTGGGTTGCAGTGCTTCGCCGTAGTAGGCAATCATCTGCGCATCGAGTTTGTCTGTCTTAGCCAGTTTACCGGTTGAGGCGGCAAACTTGTGTACGCGATAAGTATTGGCCACGACGATGGGGATCTTCGCTTTAGCAGCGGCACAGGCAAACGGCATTTCCAGGCGCCCAGTTGCTTCTATAACGATACGTGTGGGTTTATGTTTCTTAATGCGTTTAATGGCCTCTTTAATGCCAGAAGGATTGTTTTCAACGGTGAAGAATTCACCAATGGGGCGAATATAAATATCGAGTTGAGCTTTTCCGGTGTCGACACCGACATTGATTTCCTTTGATGCTTTCATGATAAGATTACTCCTGCTTGCTATACGGGTTCTGAGACCCTGATGACTGTACGAGTTATTACTTATAGAGTTATGCCGCGCTCACACTTGTTATCGGCCTCTAAATATAGGGACCAACGCTCAATCGAGCTACGGCACAAAGGCCTTTAGACGCTATCTAATGGTGGGTCTCAGTTTACCCGTATTTCTGGAGAATTGATCATACAAGTCGCTCAAGTTCGTTCCGGCTGAAAAGCGCCTCCACCGGACGCGTAAACGCGCCGCTTAGCTCAACGTTATACGAAAACAGGTACATAGCACATTTATAACAAATGGTATTTATTAAATGTCAATAAACCCCGTAGACCCTAAATGGCTAGAAATATTAAAAGCTAGTGGGTGGCAAACAACAGCACTTACTTTAGCGTGCATAGTTATTGTAGTGCTAATCAAACAAGGCATAATTCCAACAGATGATAATCCATTATGGATTGCAATCCCCTCTATATTAGGTTTAATTTTTGGCTTTTTATCTCTCGCCGCTATTGGTGACGCCTTTGTTAAAACATTCAAACCAAATAAAAGAATTATGCAATGGCTTTGGAAGCGTAACAAAGCTAAAGAAGTCAGTAACTTTATACCATACATGACTGATGATGATCGAAAAATAATAGGATATCTGCTTTACCATAATCAAAAAACGTTTCAAGCAGACAGTGATGGTGGTTATGCGGCGCCATTAATATCTAAAGGCATCATCAATGTAGCCTGTAAACAGGGGCAAGTTTTCGACCCATCCTGGACACCATTTGAAATACCAGATTATATATGGCAAGTATTAGATCAGAATAAGTCTTCTTTTCCATATAAACCACCAAAAAAAGGTGAAACAGAAAAACATCCATGGGCAATAAATTGGATGGTACGGTAAGGCATGAAACTAACAAATCGTATAACAAACTCATCCAGCAGACTGCCAAAAGTG
>ENA-ORDP01000818-ORDP01000818.1-marine-sediment-metagenome-genome-assembly--contig:-NODE-818-length-18763-cov-16.469158_pt1 | contig 18763 bp, 12 predicted proteins | sample MGYA00248627_ERZ508539 | MGnify/ENA primary metagenome ERZ508539 (study PRJEB26208, sample SAMN05571518) | marine sediment metagenome | biome: deep sea; feature: Hydrothermal vent; material... | reverse complement strand
CGCAGGCCCGCCCGGTGCCCGCGGTCTCCCGCCCCCTCGAGAACCGGCCCGCGGACGGCCCCGGCGCGGGCAAGGACAAACCGGGTCTCAAGCAGGCATGACGCACAGGCCCGACCGGGACCGCATTGCCCGGCGCGCGACGTGAACCCCCTTCCGGTTGCAACCCCGGGCACGGACGGAGGCGCAGCGACGGTCCGCGGCGAGACCAGCAGCCCGCTTTTCGAGGCCCTCGCCGGGGCGCTCGGGGAGGTCGAGCACGTCTCGATCCTCGACCTCGGGCCCGCCATCGGCGGCAATATCGAGTTTTTCGGGCGCTTTCCCTGCGCGCTGCACATCGCCGACGCGGTGGAGGCGCTCGCCGGGTTGCGCCCGGAGATCGACCCCGAGACCGGCGCCATCCGGACCACGCCACTGGATGCCGAGGTTCGGCGCCAGCTCCCCGGCGCCGGAAACGGCGCCTTCGACGTGATCCTCGGCTGGGACCTGCTGAACTACCTGGACGGACCGGTATTCTCCGCCTTCGCCGCGCAGTTGCACCCGCTGCTGCGGCACGGGACACGCCTGCACGCCTTCCTCTGGTCGCAGCCGCGGATGCCGGTGCTCCCGGCACGCTTCCGTATCCTCGACGCCGCGCACATGGGCTTCGAGGCGAGCGACCGGACCCGCGAGTGTCCCCGGTACACACAGCGCGACCTGGAACGCCGCCTGCCGGAGCTGCGCGTGCAGCGCTCGGTGCTCTTGTGCAGCGGGCTGCAGGAGTACGTGTTCCTGGCGTAGGAGTCTGTCGGGTTTGGCTAGCCGATGTTGCGCTCACCGGCTGGCACAAAACACGAACCGCGCCGAGATGCAGGCATTTTCTCGGCGCACACCATTCCTTGCTGGCCGATCCGCCTGCCAGCGCATACATTCGCCTCAGACTCCATTCGCCTTGCGCCGCATCCAGACCGCGAGGGTGAAATTGCCGGAATCCGAGGTGCAGGCTCGCCAGCGGAAAGACGGTGGCGATGAACCGGAACACCGGCAGATTGAACACTTCGATCGACGGCACGAGACCGGTGAACCTCCCGGCTACGGAATCGAGAGCAGAACCACCGGCTGAATGACATCAGGTATCGGCCGAAATCTCTGTTGCGTGCAATAGCTCCCCGGTTACGCATATCACGGGACACGGGTGATCAACAGGCGAGAGGCGCCTCCTCCCACGATGAATACTACGGACGGCCCCACGCCGCCTAACAGCGTAACGAGGCAAGTCGGTTTTTCAAGGCTTGTGCTTGGTCCTCTCGACGCCCATACCCAGATTGAGCAACTTGGGCACACACCTTCGCCACCCGTTCCGCCACTTCTCCCCGGTCTCCACCGGGTCGAACCAGAAGGAGTTCGGCTTGTTCGAGATCCACCTCCATCTCATTGAGGTGCATGCCGCCCCGGTGAGCCACGCCTCGAGCATCGTCGATGTCTTTCTGCGCCGCATCAAAGCGCTTGGCGCAACGTTTCAAAGAGGCTCGGATGAGCAATGATCGCACCACGAACTCGTCATAGCCGGACCGCCGGTTGAAATCGAGGGCTTTCTCAACGCAGCTTTCCGTCTCTTGGGACGGCTGGGCCCCATCCCTCAGCGCCTCGACCATACCCGCTCTCGCCAGAAGCAGGTAACATAGACCCGCGGCGAGAAGACCTTGGTTCTCTACACCGGGAAGAAAACGATCAACCTTTTCCCTCACGTCAGCGGCTTTACCCTCATCGAGGAGCATATCCCATAAGTTATACCCCCAGATCGCTACCTTTGACCTTTGCCCTTTGGAGAAAAGCGTTTCTAATTCGGCATCGAGTTCATCGAAGACTTCTTGAGGATCCGGGTGCTGTCTCGCATGGCTCAACGCATCCGCGTACGCCGAGAGAAGCTGCATCTTCAGTGCAGCGGAGGACGTTTTCTCTGCGAACCTACGACCCTCCTTCGCATACCTCGCGGCTTCACTAAATTGGGCGCTAGTAAGCGCCATCTCACTCAGCACGCGACAGTCCTTGGCCGCCTGATAGTCGTTAACACCATCGACGCAGAGCGAAAGAACCTCTTGGTACGCGGCCCACGCCTCGTCTCGCCGCCCGAATACCTGGAGGCAGTATCCCGCCCGGTGCAGCACATCAGCTCGCGCTTTGGGGGCAAGACTCGTGGTGGGGTGTATCCACCCGGAATCGAAGAATTGAGACAACGTTGCCAACACGAGCCCAAATGCTCCGAGCACCGAGGTTGCGGCGTAGCCCGTCTTCGAAGCGTCGACCCGGGTGGTGTAGAACTCGTAGGCTTCAAGGTATAACCCAGCCTGGCATCCATGCATAACGCACAGGCACAGCGGGAACAGTGCTGAGATAGTTGTGGGTTCGCTGTCCACTTTCGCTTTGGATCGATAGTGCTCATACAACCGTTTGTGTCCTTCCTTCCATTGCTTCGGCCACTGGGTGCGAATCTGCTCGGCGAAATACTGACGGACGATGGGGTGCGCATCAACGTCGCCAGATCGTCCTTCGACAGCAGTGCCTAGAACTCTGCGTTCTCTCAATTCAGAAAGCACATTCATCCATTCAAGGTCCGAAAGCCCACTAAGCAGGTTAGAGACCTCGGGTATACCGGGAGACTGGCGCAGCACCCGAATTTCTGCTTCCGTTGCCGGACGATCGAAGAATCCCAGGAGTCGAAGGGCCTGAACCTTGGCGGCATCACCATTCTTTTCCCAGTACCGTTCGAGGGCTGCCAACATATGCACAGAAGGGTCGTCGCCTCGCGCGCGCACCGTCCGCCTAATTTTCGAGACCTTATCCTTGATGGCCGTAAAATCGTGACCGTCCAGATCCCGCAGATACGCTGCCAACAAGGTCACAGCCAGTGCGTGATTCCCAAGTGCCTCACTTGCCGCTTCCAGCTCGACATCGGAACCCCGTGCGTGCCCCACCCAACGCAGGATGCCCCGACCTGCTTCGGCCGAGATGCGACCGAGATCGATCTGCTGCACACCGGCCGGGTCAGCCGTGCTCACGCTCAGGGACTCACGGCTCGTGACGAGGCAAAGTCCTCCCGTGTTCGATCGACCCAACTCGTGCAACAAAGCGTCCAGGGCCGGATCCAGAATTCTCCCACGAGCTTCTCCAAACGGAGTCTGCAGGGTCTCCAGACCATCCAGGATCAGAAGCGTCCGCTTTTTCCGGACAAGGTCCGCCAGCCGCTCTCCCTTGCTCCAGGGCGATCCTTCTTCGGGCGCCGGGTCGCCACACTCCTTGAGAGCCCCCCTGATAAAGTCATCGGCTGATCCCGAACCCGCCTCGGCACCCTGACGATAGAAAGAGTAAAGGAGCATCCTCTGACAACCGGCAAGACAGCCTCCGTCCGCCCGCAACCATTCCGCAATCAAGGTGGTCTTGCCAACACCTCCCTGGGCCACCAAGGCAAGCACCCCGGGTATCTGGTCGCTCCAAGCCTTATTCAGCAATTGAAACTCTTTATCCCGCCCGAACAACTTGGCCCCGGTTTCGGGAAGGGAGCCCCAAGTTTTGGGACGATGCAGGTCAATGGAGATGCATTTGTAGACCTTTTCAGCCAGATCCACCCAAAACCTCCGCCTCTCTGGAAGCCCGATCTCCTCAAGTGACCGCAGCCTACCGTCCACCACTGGCCAAAGCTGCATACCTTCAATTACAGGAACATATTCAAGCGAAAACACTCGGAGATAGACAGGAAACACCTTGAGTTCCTTTCGACTCTCCCGCTCCAAGATCCGGGGCAATTCTTCCTCCTGGATAAAATCAGAAATCATGGCACCTGGAGAGAGAAGGAGAATCGCTGCCCTGGCAGTATCGAGAGCCGCTAGGATCTCTTTCTGCCACGGTCTGCCGGGCTCAATCAAGATGTCGGACCAAAACGTAAAACCAGTGTGATAGCGCAACACTTTCAACTGCTTGACAAGCTCGTTGTGAAAATCGACATCTTCTCGAGAGTAGCAGATGAAGCAAGTCGGGTTGGGCATCAGATACTCCTGCTCGCAGTGGCTCCGAGCATTCAGGAGAAGGGGTATTTACGCTGTCCTTTAGGTACGATGTTAACACCAAGTTCTGATGATAAGTGACAGCCTATATCATAGTTTTCTCATGCAGGCCACCGCGCTCCGGGCCCACGCGAGCGCTTCACGCTCATAAGGAGCCATAGCCGAAGATTCGTAATCGTCCAACAGTCGGTCAATGTTGTCATCATCCTTATTCGTACCAAGTTCCAGCAGCAGGGGTGCATCGAAGCAATAAAACCACGACTTGCGCGGATAGGGAGAATCCGATCCCATGCGTCTACGCTCGAAGGTAATCTGGTCGTGGTGATTATAGGGATCGTGCCAGCGGATTTCGTGGGCATAATAACGTTTAATGTGCGCCTGAATCAGTCGGACCTTCTCCGAGTCACTAACAAAGCGGGCGGCCTCATGATACCCGGTGTAAGCCAGCTCCACATCGTCCAGCTTGACAGCCGCTTGAAAGAGTTCCCAGGCCGGCTCTTTGAACTCGTCAAGCTTGGATTGCTGGTTCTTGAATGCTTCTGCCAAACCACCCAGGGCAACCGTTGCTGCGATCTTGTCATCCGGCTTCGGGCTCGCGAGTCGCTTCAGTACAGCCTTTGCAACTTTATCTGATCGCTTCTTCACCGCCTCATTAACCCCCCATGTCCAATTCGCATCGAAGATACGTAAGGACACATCCAGCGATAGAGGCACGCCTCCTAACAGGTCGGCAATGTAGCGCTTTCCCAGCCAACGAGAGAATGCTTCATCGGAGGGATTGGAGTCGGGTGCGAAGTAGTTATCGGCGAAGCCTTTCAGGCTAGTTACAATATTTTTGGGGCTACCGCTCGTCGTGAAGTGCCCTTCAAGCCATTCCCCAAACTTTGCAGGATCAGGCGCCGGAAGCGCAGTGGCTGCTCCGCTCTTTGGCCACGCGCCGGTACGTGCCGAAAGCCGGTAGGCCTTGCCATCGATGAGGAAATGCTTTTGCGCTTCCAACAGCTTTGTACAGCCATCCGCTTCGCCCAAAAGGAAGGCGACTCTGTAGTCATCGAGATCGCCGGGGCTTCCTGACCAATTCAGGTAACACACCATCAGTTCGTAGGCACCGAGTTTCTGGGTAAAAAGGCCCTCTAGTTCATGGAATGCATGCTTGAGTCCCTCCCGAAGAGGCCTATCTTCGCCCTCGGCCACCAATCCATCGAGCACAGTAATAGCCTGTGCCAAGGGGTCGTAGTGCCATCTTTCCGATTCCTTGGGGAAGTGGTCCTCGCTGTCTCGTCGATAGCGTACTAACTGCCACAAAATTTCGCGCCACCCATCACCAGATGAAAAAATATCAATTTCCTCTTTTGCCCTCATCACCATTCGCCAAGCCAGTAGAAATAAGCCACGCCCTATCAAATCGCGCGCAATGATCCAGACCGCCCTATCCCAATCATCTTCCATGACCTTATCATCTCTAATCCGGTACAACTCTCGAAGTGTCCCTGGCACCAGCCCGAAGGCCTCCAGCCAGAACGACAGCTGGAGGTTGGTCTCTCGTCCAGGGATAAGACGTTCAGGGAATCGGGAAGCAAGTGTATCCAAGATAGCGTCCCGAATGGGCGTTGGGCCACCTTCATCAGTCCTCAACTCCACAGCAATAGCCCTGGCAGCCAAATAGGCCTGTAAGGCCTGGTGGCGGAAATGCCCACCCTGTGCATGGATCGATACAAAATCGAAATTGCGAAGCCCTGCCTTCTGGATGGCTTCTCGCAGAGCCTTGACGGCATGCGCTGTGCGATCTGCGAACGGTCCTGTAAATGTCTCAATGTAGTCCGCTAACGCCAAGCGCCAAGCACAATCTGAGGCGCAGTCGTGGATCCAAGCCCATTGTTCGTCATTTAGTTTATGGAGATCAGAAACTTCAGACCTCGCCTGATTTTCTTGATTGACTTGCCAGTCCCAGTATCTCTCGATAATCCAAGCGGCTGTAAGCTTATTGTTGCTTACCCGCCCTTCTGGAACAATACGAGAGAGCATCTCTAGGAAAAGAGGAATCCGCAACATTTCGCGGGTCAGGCGCTCTTCTCTCAGCCTGTGGAACCACTCGGCAGTCGCTTTCGGTCCCGTTCCAATGTAGTCGTCCACCTGTCGGGGGCTTACCGGGTCAAGTTTCCATACTTTATAGCCATTATTCGCCCAAGCAGCCAGGGTTGCATCCGGGAGCTTGCGGGTCGTTACCACCTTAATGCAGTGACCAGTATCCACGTTCTTTAATGCCTTGTTGCCATCAACTTGGTCGTAGCCATCGAAAAGATAGATCACCTTTTCCTCAATCTGAAACCGATGCAGCCACCAAAGCAACCATTCAGCAGTGTATTGTTCATGGGCAAAAAGCTTTGTCTGCAGCGCTTTCTCCAGTGTTGCATCTACCAAATTCTCCAAATGGATATAGAGTGGGATAAGCCCGTCTGATCCTTTTCCGCCTTCAAGCAACTCGAAGGCAACATGCTTTAACAGGGTGGTTTTACCGCACCCGGAGTCGGCATAGACCAGATGAGAACGATGTTCGGGGTCCTCTAAAGCTTCCCCCCAAGTTTGTTGCTTGCCTTCGAGGTTCGTCAAGGTAAGGTCAATGTACCGCTCAACGGCGCCTGGAGCACCCTTCTGAAGGCCCAGTAGTGCCCATGCGAAATCCCTCAACGGCACCTCCGGTCGGGAGTCCTGGTGGGGCGGCGGCCGCGGTGCCTTTGGTGGCGTTTGGAAGCAAGCATCCAATTTCCGACATAGTAAAGTACCGGCTCGGTCCAGATCATCATCTGTCTTTATCAACGGTTGACCATCATCAGTAATCATCTGAAACGTTTTGAGTCCTGCTTTTTCCCAAGCGCATTCTCTGAGCAGCACGGAAATAATCTTGAGCTGCTCACCCTCTTGCACCCGAGCCAGTGCCTCCTTGCATTCTTCACGGCAAGGCTCGGAAGCATTAAAGTCAGCACTCAGCAAGGCAAGAAAGACATCACAATCCGATATCTCTTCTTTAAGGCGTTTTTTCCAATTATCTCCAGGCTCAAAATCGTCGTCATACCAGACACTAATCTGACCTTCACGCTCCAAGGGTTTGAGATGTGTCTTCAGGCTGCGCCAGCGATCTCTGTCAGCATGTGAATAGGAAATAAAGATCCGTTTTTCGGTTTGGCGGTTGTCACTGATCATAGCCAGAACTATCCTGATTTTCTGTGTGTAATGGGCTTTGCAATAGCTATTGCCCGATGCAGATCAAACAGAGCCGGGTCACCGAAGCGACCTTGGATCCCGTACAAGCGACCTTCACGTGCAAGGGGAGCGAACAGGTCCAAATAGTTATCCTGTACCCCGCCGAGTTCTTGAATGCCGGGATTCAGAACATAGACCTTGGGCAAATGGGGATTGTCAGCAAGAGAAAGGGCGAGAAAATGCCTGAAGTACAGATCAGTCTTGGGTAGAGAATAGCCGATGAAGATAATGCGTCGGATACTCTGCAGCCCCTGAGAGATGTAGCCCCATTGAACCTCGTAGACAGGTTTAGTAGCCTGCTTGCGCCAAGTGGGCGGGACAATCTCCATGAACTTGCCCCGCTGACATCCAGAGTGTGTTTCATGGCTTTGTATGTGGTGTACTGCTCGCATGTCAATCCAGACATGATCGTCGGGTTTATCGGGGTACAGTTTAAAACAAAGCTCGTCTAGTCGGTCTGCACATAAAGGCGGAGGTTTCTCTGGTTTCTTGGCATCCGGTCCCAGTCCGCTCTTTGGTGGCTCATTGTTAATCCAGTTGATCCCTCCATGTGGACGTGCCAAGCGTGGCCAGTCGCGGTAGTTCAGCAACCCCGTCCGACGAGTGCCATACCAAGGAAGCCAAGGCTTCTCATTGGGGCACTGCCTTGAATACTTCAACCAGGATGCGGCAGCCCAAGAGGGATTCGCACTCATTCGCCTGCAACTCCAGAGATACAACGCTCGATCCAAGGCCAAGTCCCAGTTGAACTGGATAAATAGCGGGAAAGCATCATTCTTATCCTGGAATGAGGCTAGACATAGATAAGCCAGCAGATTGGTCCACCGGGTTCCACTATTGCGGTGTAATGGCGTTTCTGTGGCACTTTCCCGCTTTACTTCCTTAAGCTTATCGAGATCCCCTGGGAAACGGTCTCTTTGGGTCAGGAACTCTTCGCCCGCGCGCGACGCCAAGTAATAAATGGCCCTGTTGAATGCCTTCTTTACCCTCATCGGGTCGAGATCTGAAATTAACGGCTTAAACCCGTACCATTTTTCAGGAGGAGGACAGCCTGCTGCCTTCCACAGGTCCTCGTCCATGTCCGCCACGCCGTAAAGCTCTTCGACATTAAGTAGATCGACATTGACGTAGGCTGCTGCACCCTTGATTCGGGTGATGAAGGATTGAATGGCGGCAAGGTCATCCTTAGCCTTCGGGTAGGCACTCGTTTTTGCCAATTTATCCATTACTGTATCAAGGAACCCTGCCAGGGCGGGCACACCCAATCCGACTGAACAGCCACTGCCTACCACAATAGCTGTGTAGGGATCCGTGCGCTTGCTCTTGCTCATCGTGTCTTACCCGCTTCTCCAAACAGAGGTTCTACCCAAGCGATGCCATCCTCGTTCAGATCGTAAGCATGGGGCCTCATGTCGTGAGCGGCACCGCGCATCTTTGACACTCTCAGATAGCGCACGATATCCCCGGAAGGGTACTTATGATAGTTAAGCTGGATAACTCCAGACGCGAGGTAGCGCTCCTCTGTGCCCAGAAACAACGGGCGCCCACCCCAAGTCTTATCGGTGTCGCCTTCAGCTTCACAAGCCAGGAAAGTAGTAACTCCATACTCCTCTAGCCAACGTACCAAGTTCAAAATGTGAAGTCTTCTTGTTGGCGATGCACCGGCCGATTGCTCGTCCTCGCCGAATGAATTCATCAGTGCGCTCAGGGAGTCGATGGCGAGCAAGCGTTGTTTGCACTGAGGAAAGCGAACAAACACCTCCGCCAGTAAATCCTTGAGTAGCCGTACCCGTTGGAATGGGTCAGCGATGGGGCGGGTAATAAGATTGAAGGATCGGCACCTTATCGATTTCTTATCGTCGGGGGCCTCCCTCGAAAAAGGCATAGCATTATCGTCCAGTTGTTCGATGCGTTTGGGCTCCTGATTATCCTCTTGGAAGTAGAGCCCGAAGTGCTCATCTTCATCCAGGTTGTGCCCACCCATATTTAGGTCATAATTGTGTTTGCTCCAGAAATCCGAGCGCTGCTGCTCCTGGTTGGCTCTTGTCAGGCGAGGATAACGGAGCCTGTCCTCCAGGCGTCCGCTTAGGAAGGCCGTGGCATCGATCAGCACGAACTGATCGTCGGGGGCATTATGCGGCCATCGGTCTAATAGTGCGCCGTGGTTGTCGAGAACGCGGGAAATATTGTTCTCTAGGCTTATGAAACAGCGCAAAGTGCCCGTATCTTTTTCTGGGCCTTTTCCATGCCGGGAAAGCGCTGGCGAAAAAAGATGATCGATTGCTTGAAAGGCTTTTGTTTTCTCGTCCTCTTCAGTTTCCAGGCGAACCACACACTGCCAGGAATTCTTCTCTTCAACAATTTTCAGGCTTCCATGGGTCACGTAGGTAAGCAAAAAAGTCGTTTTCCCGGTGCCAGGATCGCCCACCACTGCCACAGTGTTTCCTCGTGGGATCCCTGATGGGAAATCGTCACGGCCATCCTTAACATCCTTCTTCTTATCTGGAGTCTGGGTATCCATCACAGTTTCCACTCGGCTTCTATCCCGCAAAAACCAACTCAGGCCGCTGATCCGGGACGGCAGTGACAATATGCGCTTCCATGCCCTGCTCCGTTTTGGACCAACATTCGCCATCGACGACTATACGCCGAATACCGAGTGCATTAGCCAAAGGAAAAGCCTGTGCAATGGTAGCGGGCATGGGCCGTCCCCTGGGGTTGAAGGATGTATTGATCAGCAGCGGAATATCGTTGAGCCGTTCAATTTCCAGGAGCAGCGTGTGGAAGCGCGGGTGGTCTTCTTGGCTTACCGTTTGCAGACGCACCGTGCCATCGGCATGCAAAAGATGCGCTAACCGTTCACGCCAGGCGGGTCGGGGCCGTACCGTCATAAGCATATAAGGTGTCAGCTCACACCCCGCGACCGGAATATCGAACAGTTCTTCCGCCCGCTCCCGTGGCACGGCAAGCGCCAGCGGCTCGAACCAATAGCGTCCCTTCAATTGATTGACTTGTTCGACTACATTTCGTCGGAGTGGTGAGGCCAGTAGGGAACGCCGTCCCAGAGCACGGGGGCCGAATTCGCAGCGTCCGTCCAACCATCCTATTACCTCGCCCTCTGTGAGCCAGCGCGCTACTGTCGTCAACAAGCCGCTCATGCGCTTGCGTTGCCAGCCTTTTGCACGGCCAAGGAATGCAATACCCGGAATGGGACCCCATCCAGCCACCTCAGCGGACGCATGACCAGGGACAGGTAGTTTTGTAATGCCCGTATATACATGCCACGCGGCGCCTACCGCTGTACCGGCATCGTGAGCCGCCGGGCCAATGTGGATTTGAGAAAACGGGCCTCTAGCCACCAGCTCGGCATTGGCACGACAGTTGAGTGCCACGCCGCCTGCATAAACTAACGCCGGTTCGCCGGTTTGCTGGTGCAAATCATTAGCGATCGCCAGCAGAACCTCTTCAGTTGAACGTTGTAACGCGGCCGCAATACGGGTACGGATGGCTGTATCCTGTACGGCCATCTTGCGGCTGCAACCAAACCATTGCTCCAAGCCGGAGTAGTCCTTTGGATGTTCCAGATCGAAGATCTGCGGGTCCACCACCAGCCCCTCTTCGCCCCATTGCATGTGGTCAGCCAGGGCATTGCTGGATGGTGCAGAATCCAGTCCTGCCAGAGCCATCACCTTGCAGGCATCGTACTCAGTCAGTCCCAGAAAACGGGCCACCTTCTCCCAGGCCAGACCCACTGAATGCGGGAACAGGGATTGACGCTGCATCTGCAACTGCCGACGATTTCCCCGACCTAGAGATACGCTGGCGCCTTCGCCAATACCGTCCATCACCAATACCGCGGCTTGCTCGAACGATGACGTACCCAGGGCATACCAAGCGTGACAGACGTGGTGGGGAACAAAGTGAAGTCGTGCAGCGGTATAGCTACGAAGCATTTTCGGTACACGGGCAAGGCTGCGTTGAAACATGCTTTCGCCAAGCGGGTGGCCGAAGTTGTCGTACCGTCCCTCGGATCCGATGCAGGCTTGGCGTTGTCTCAGTGCGGGGTCGAGCGAATAGGCCACGGCATCAAGGTCACACCAAGTTACTCCAGCCTCTTTCAAACAGTAGTTTATGGCTTCCACAGGCAAGTAATGCGCGCTGTCCACTCGTAGTGGTTTGCCGTGCTTACAGCTGGAAAAACGTTCTTCTTCCACCGCTGCTATCATGCATCCGTCAATAGCGATGGCTGCTGCTGACTCGTGGTAGGCGCTGTTAACGCCGAGAATTACTTGAGCACCCCTACCTGGGAATCTTTTTATTCGCTTCATCATTAGGCTTCTCAAGATCAATGCAATTGTCCGCTTTATGGGTACAGATATACTTTAGATGTTTTTTATTCCAGCCCGGGCGGAATTTATTGTTGTTCCTATCATATTGCCACATTGGAATATAGACAAAATCATTATGTGATTGAACAAACTCCGGCAGTACCTCGATATGGACACGAGCCACCCTGAATTCATTTTCCAGTACGCATGGACCAACTTTGATGATACCGTCGAAGAATGACTCCAAGTAGCTGGTCTCTTGCTCATTGAGTACGCTTTCTTGCAATACTGCGAAAAATAGGCCGGATTTGTAACGAACGTCTTGTTTATCCGACTTGGGTTCCACAGACCAGATACTTTCGTTAAGCATAGTCTTAAGAAAAGCGGCCGATTCGGAGAGTTCGAGGTTACGGTACAGGTTACTAAGTGAATTGAGCAGAAACACATTAAGACCCGCACCACCCGGTTTCTCCTGGACCAGTCTGAAGAAACGCATAATGGCCATCGGGTTCCCGGGGCCTGCTATCGATTTGGACCACCACTTGTATTCTTCTTTTATCTTTCCATCTTGTGTCTTGTATTTTCCATCTGGCTTGCCATTATCAAACTTAAATTCTTTGGCATTGAGGTTTCTGCTAGCATCATGGAAACTACCGAAGGTATCTAGCCAAGCTGCCATTCTGGGTGGTTCGTCATTTTCTTCGCCATTTGCCAGAGCATTACCAAAATTACCCGTAATATCTTTAATGCTGGTATAAAAATCTGGCCCCTTAAGATGTTGAATTAGATTGTCTGGAGAATCTTCTATAAACATTCCTATGACATTGGGGGGAACCCCATCTTCGTTATCTTTTACAACACGGGACGCAAACAGCAGCTCACCCAACAAAGGATATAACTCCGGCATGCGCACGCTGCTACGGATAAGGTAAGCGTAGCCCGGGCGTAGATTTTCACCCTCCGGCGTGAATTTTTCGAACACTTTTAGCCCGGGCCGCTTTTCGTTATTGCTTTTGTTCATCACAGACTCACCGCGACTGATGACGCCTTTCCGCCTGTAGAGAAATAGAGATCAAGTTCCTGCTCGTGTACCAGTTCGGCTAACTCGGGAAGAGCAGTGAACATTTCTTTGCGTAGCCCCTCCCTTTTGCCCGTGAATCTACTAGGAATATAGATCTCAAGCGCAGGCCGGAACGAGTCCTCCACAAACGGTGCGGCCGGATTACTAGGTGCACCCTTGTACCGAAACCGTGCGCCCGCAACCTGGGCAGATATCAATGTTGTAAGCTCGGACGCGTCTAATTTCACCGCCCGTGGCAGAACCAGGGTGTCAGCGATCCGGCCCTCTAAATGTACTCTGGGGCCCTCGTGTCCACAGGCACAGTGCTGCTGGTCGATGCAGCCTTTATCGCCACTACGGTACCGCAGGATGGGCATGTGCTCCTGCATCATGCTGGTGACAACGAGTTCACCTGACTTCCCTTCTGGTACCGGCCTGTCCGAGTATGGTTCCAGTACTTCCACGCGCGTGGCATCTGGCCAATAGTGAAAACCGTCGCGCACCCGGCATTCGGTACCGACTACGCATTCGGAAAGCCCGTAGGCGTCGTGGACAAAAGCACCGAAACGCGCCTCGATGAGATGACGTTCACTGTCGAGCAGGGGCTCACCGGTGGTTTCCACCATTTCCAGGCGCGGTCCCTTGTAATCGGGTGCCCAGGCGGCGAGCACGCTGGGGGTGCTGGAGATTACGGTGGGCCGGATGAGATCGAGCATGCGCTGCCAAGTTTCAATGCCGCCATGCAGATCCACCGGGAAGACTTCCGCTCCGGCCAACCGGTGGCCATCCACCGTGATCTTGCCCACTGTCCACAGCCCCATGGGCAGCAGCACCATCACGCGCGAATGTTCCGTGACCCCTTCAAATCTGGCAAAACGTGCGCACAATTCGCCCACGCGCCCCAAATCTTCGAGACTGTAGCAAACCATCTTCGGAGCCCCGGTGGTGCCGGAGGAGTAAAACAGCAGCTCCGGGCCTTGGCGCCCTTGGGCCTGCGTCGCTCGCAAGCGTTCGCTTTTCAGCGTCGGCAGATGGCACCATGCCTGGTCGCCGAAGCTGGTAAGCTGGGAAAAATCCCATCCTTTATACAAATGGTGCCGGGCTGCTGCTTGCAGCAGGCACGCCTCGCTTAACACGGCGTTATAATCTCCATGGTGTTTCCATGATCTGTAGATAGCGTTTCGCACGAACCGGTACAGTGCGGGGCTCAACCTCTACGGTTAGAAAGCCGGAACGATGTGTATCGGCCACATCCAGGGACGAAGCAAGAAAGCGGCTGCGGACATCATTAGGTATCGGCAGTGGTGCGGACCCACCCAGAACAATGCGCAGTCGATCACCCTCCAGCGCGTGCTCAACCGTGAAATGCGCTTCGTGGATAGGGCTCGTTATTCCATCCAGAAAACGGTCCAATTGAGCCCGCCCAACCTTGACGCCAGTCGCTAATCCAAAGCCATGGCCACTGCGCCCGAGATACCTGAACTGAGGGCCACCGGCTATGTCGGGAGCTAATTCCACCAAGTCGTTCAAGGGATAACGAAGCAGTGGCATTGCATTACCATGGCGCCGCGTTACCAGCAACTCGCCGATCCCCGTCTCTGCGATACGCCCTTCCGGTGTAAGAACCTCCAAATGCAAACGATCGGGATCCCAATGGAAAACACCTGGTTCGCCCCGTACCTCCGCCCCCAAAACAGCTTCGCTGGCTGCGTACAGGCACTGTGGTGCAGTACTAAAATAATCGGCAAGTTGCTCGCGTATCGAAGAGGAAACAGCCTCACCCACCAGAACCAACTTATCCATTGGGTGAGGAGACGGGAAGCGCATCATGTTGCGGGCAATGGACGGCGTGGTGATCAGGGCATTAACCCCAACATTCGCCATGAGTCGGGCAACGCCGGGCAAATGGGGGCCATACAAGCCAGCGGGAAGCACCCCGGCCCCAAGATGTAGCAGGGATGCGCATAAATTATCGCCGGAGAACCAGGGACCAAAGGGCAGCACAACCGCTGCGAGGTGCTCCTTTCCCAAGCCAAGCTCTGCAAGACAATCGGCCCGATGGGCGACGATTTGTTGCCAGTCCCGGGAGGAGAAAGCTACCTGCTTGGGCGCCCCGGTGCTTGAGCTGGTGAAATAACACAGGCTGGATGGGGCGGAACCTGAGCAAAGGCTGTGTTCGACCAGCCTTCCCAATGGAATGGCTCCCCAAGTGGCAACTCCACGCAGCTGTTGGGTGAAGCGAGAATCATCGCGTAACCGAGCTAACAGTTCGCCTTGCCAGTCAGGGCCGCGAGTGCTAACGTACGATTGTTGGGCTTTCCGGATGTCAGTCACTTTAAGGTGGTCTCCCAAGCTACGGCATCAAGTCCGGATTGAATTTGTGAATCATAGACTTCCAGGTGGCTCTGGGCAAATTCGAGGTCCTCGGCCAGACGCTCGGGCCAGGAGCGCGTATCCTTGCGTGCCAAATCCCTTAGATAATAAGCATAATCGGGCTCTGCACGCAGGCGCGCCGCCTCCCGGCGGTAGCGCACATCATCCAGTGTGCGCACCAGTTCCAGTATGCATCGGTGGATCGAATGGGCGACGGCATTACTGGTGAATTTCCGCGGATTGGTGAGCAGATTGAGCCGTGGCAGCGGGTCCGACTCCAGCCCTCCCAGAAACCAGTTAAAGGGGGTCGTAGTGCGGGGGCGTCGCGGCTGGAAATCCAGCAGGCAGTCAGCCAGATCGAGTAAAAAGTAGGGCTCGGGCAACCGGTAACGTCCAGCTTCATACAACAAGTCCGGCAGTGTGTAGGTCTGCAGGTTGGGAGCCATGACATTGGCAAATAATTTCAGCTCCTGGAGATAACCCAAGCCACGCTCCACCTCCTCCAGCATCTCGGATGTCGTGAGCACCGTGGCTCCGGCGAACAGGAAGACTCCCGGGTCGAGCCGATAGGACTGTGCAACCGCCATCGCCTGACTGAAAACGTCACGGCTCAGATCTTTCGCAAATACCACATTACGCAAAAAATCATCGTGGCACTCGAAGCCCACATTGACTACCACATCCAGTGCGTTCAACAGAGATTCAAGTTCCCTCAATTCGCCGCTTTCGTGCGCCGCAAGTAGGTGTTCGGGCCGACATTCCAGCATCAAGTGCAGATTGACGCCCCGCTTTTCCTGGAACGCCACCAGCCGCTCCAGGATGGTGCGCCGATATTTCGGTGGTACCTCGGCATCCCTGAAGAAGCTACTTTCACCGGCGAGTTGAAGCATATACCAGGGTCGTTCTGGTGCCTCGCGCAGGTGATAGCTATCCAGCCGGCCGTTGGCGCGTGTGACAAAGAGTTCGTCGAAGTGGTCCAGCACCCATTCCAACTGCCTCATCAATCCGGCATAGAGCCCCTGCTGATCCAAACCAGTCGGATAAGAACGAGCGGAATAGCTGCATGGGCCGCAGTATCCCAAGACGTATTTATCACAGGGCACAGTCCGCAGGGCAATGATTGGGTACATGCCGCAGGGAGCATGGTCAAAGAATATGTCGGGTTTTATCGGGGCGCGGTGGAGGGGTTGATCTTTTTTCTCATAACGGAGGCGGCGTTTACGCAACTCCCGTGATAATTCGCGGGACTGCGCCAGGAGTTCTGCCGGTGCCGCCGGCGGGGAGGCGGCCCGCATCGGTACACTCACGTCCACCCCTCCACGGCAGCCAACGCGTGCAGGTCTACTTCCTGGATAAGACAGGGATCGATATCCAGTTCATGCGCCAGTATCCGATACTCGGACACGATCCTTTGCGGGAGCGATCTTCCTGCCTGGATTGCCCACTCTCCTTTCCGGAATCCATCTCGGCAGGCACAGGAATAAATCGTTCTTATATGTTCAAACTCCCCAGTCTGGTTCCAGAAATTGATGGCGCCTTTAACGTGCTCAGTGCAAAGATCGCAGGTTCGCGCATAGTGACGTGGAGACACCGGCGCATGGCTGATACCCTTAATTTGGACAAGCCGTCGATATTCTGGCGGTAGCAGCTCGAGTAGTTCCACCGCTCGCCAAAGACTGGGCAGGCAATAGCGCCCACGTCCTGTAAGGTAACCGGTCAGGCTGTAGTCCACCAGATTGGTAACCATGACAAAAACATACCCGGCGCCATGATTCACAGCAAACCGTATCGTACGTTCCGCATCCTCGACATCTTCTTGGGCGGTCATAAACGGCTTACCCAGGAGCACATAGCAATCGAAGGGAAATCCCCGCTTCTGCAACAGATCAAAAGCGGCCAAGTAATCCTCGCGTCGCCGTCCCTTATTGATGCAATACTGCTGCACAAAATCATCGCTGCTTTCCAATCCAAAAGAAACTGAAATTGGATGTGGTCCAGGGCTTTCTGCCGTATCGGGAGAAAAAGCGCTTACCATGGTATGCAATCGCTCGGAAGTTATGTATTCAGGACGTGTTTCGATAGTCAGGAATCGAAATCCTGCCTCCCGAAGCATCTGTAGCATGAGCGGCCGGACCTCATCAGAAACCTCGGCACGGTCCAGGAAACTGCCGTTGGAGGTAAATACCAGAGCGGGATAAACGGCCGGGTTCAAGCGGCGAATCGCGTCTTCAGTCTGAGCGATAAGGTGCTGGTTGGTAACCGGGTCGCGATTGGCGCCCAGGTGATAGCCACACATCACACAGCCGGCCGAAGCGGACCAACGGCAGGGATTTGTCCGCAGGGTGACTAGCGGCATGACATAAGATCCGGCACACGGGCCTTCCGGCGCATGCAACCGCACCTCTTCATAGTAGATATCGGTGTGCCAGGGATCGGGCACTGTGTGTGGAACGTGCTGACGCAGTACCTGCTGCATCACATGGTTCAGGAATCGATTGCCGCGGCGTGTAGCAATCTTTCCCGCTCGATGCGGCTCCACCACCGTAGGAGTAGCAGCGAGAATGCCTTTCATTTACATAATACTTTGATATTAATGATCATATCCTCACGGGTGAGCTCCAAAACTTGAGCCAATATAGCGCAAGGTAGGAGGTAATCGCTGCAAAGTCACGGCGACGATTGTGTTGAGTGAGGGAAAGCGCAGGAAGTTCACGCAACTGGTGAAGTCCCACACGGCGAGCGTACGCATGGCGCATCGCACACGATCGTGCTGCTTGCGGCGGCGGGTCAGTGGAACGATGCGATTGCCGAGGCGCCGGGTCTCGGCCGCGCGCAAGCCGGGCGCTGGCGGGAGCGTTACGCCGCAGGCGATCTGGCAGCCATTGGGTGCGCCTTGCCGCGTGGCGGACGCCCGCCGAAGGTGGACGCCGCGGAGGTGGCGCGACTGACCACACAGACGCTGCCCGAGGCGGCTACGCACTGGGAGCCCACACATCCTGGCAGCGAAGGCTGGCGCGAGCGACACGACGCTGTTCGCCGCACTCAGCACGCTGGACGGTTTGCTCATCGCTTGTTGCCAAGTACGTCACCGCCATGAGGAGTGGCTCGTCTTCCTGCGCCAAACCAACCAGGAGACGCCCAAGAACAAGGCAGTGCATCTGATCTGTGGCAATTACGCCACACAAACATCCCAATGTGCAAGTATGGCGAGCCAAGCCCCGCGCTTTCACAATACGCCGGGGGCGATCGCCAAGTGGGTCAAGAAGCTAAGCCCGGAATGTGAAGTCGTCTCGTATTGTTACGAAGCAGGTTTCTGTGATTATGGGGTTTATCGTCAATTCACGGGGCTGGTCATGACTGTGTCGTGGCGGCGCTGGCGCTGATTTCCAGCCGAGCGGGGCCGATACCGAAGTGATCGACCGTCGTTGAACACCCCTCATGCTTTGCCTCAAGGACTTGCATAAAAAATGCTTTTAAAAACAAGGAATAGCTGTAACTTTTGATAGGCTAGGGCCTGGTTGATCTTCCCGCCGGTGTCTTGCAACGGGACCGAGCGTACTCCCTCCGCGCCACGATATAGTGTGCCGGCCACGCCTTCGGTACCCACGGCAGGTGCCCCGTCCCGCGGGTGCCGAAGCGGCCTTGCCTTGCGATGAGCGCCGTCGGGAAATCCGTGCCCGCATTTGCATTTGACGCGCAGCCCC
>ENA-ORDP01000817-ORDP01000817.1-marine-sediment-metagenome-genome-assembly--contig:-NODE-817-length-18793-cov-21.126054_pt1 | contig 18793 bp, 20 predicted proteins | sample MGYA00248627_ERZ508539 | MGnify/ENA primary metagenome ERZ508539 (study PRJEB26208, sample SAMN05571518) | marine sediment metagenome | biome: deep sea; feature: Hydrothermal vent; material... | reverse complement strand
AATTGCGCCTCCCGGATATCGTGAGGAGGCGCAAATGAAGAAGTTCATCGCAATTGTCGTCGGTCTGTCGCTCTCCATTTTGTCCGGGAGCGTGCTGGCTGCTCGATACAACCCGAATCAATACTATAACGGCATGACCCAGAACAACGTGCTTCTGGGTCACGTAATCGCCGTGCGAATGGTCCAGGGTAGCGCGGGCGCCGGAAATATCGGGAGCATGCTTGGTGGAATCGCTGGGCTCGCTCTCGGGAACAAGGTCGGTCGCGGAACGGGAAAGATAATCGCAACCGTGGCCGGCGGAATCTTTGGCGGGATCTTCGGATCCAGAGTGGAACAACATCTTTCGCAGCAGACGGTGAATCAGGTCACCGTACGCCTACGCGACGGTCGCATCATCGCTGTCGTCGAAAAGGAATTCTCATTTGCGGTGGGACAGGAGGTCCAGGTCATCTATTCGCCCGGAAACAGGTGGGGACAAAATGGGACCGTTCGCGTCCTGCCGTTGTAAGAAATCCATACAACCCGCCGTCCCGGGAGGTCGTTTCACACCTCCCGGACGGGGTTGGTGTGTGGAGAAGGGCATGCTTCTTGTCACGATTATCGTAACGGGGATCGTGCTGTCGATTCCCGCAATCAGGGTGACACGGGCGCTGGGTCTCACTTAGCGTCTCGTTCACCAATACCAATCCTTTCCAACCACGATCCCCACCTCGCGGGATCAAAACACCCACGAAGATTCAGCGATGAAGGTTCGTAATGTGCATGGTAAGAAGGCCCACGGTGGGCAGGAGCTTCGGGCGAAGCGCCACCAGAAGGCCAAGTGGTCGCGTGCGGCGACCAAGGCGGCCAAGCGCGCCCAGTAGTTGTCTCCCCCGCTCACGCGGGGTGAGGAAAAAAACTTCAGTATCGTGTCTTTCGATGCCCCTGCTGTTGCAGGGGAACCTCTTTATTTCCAACGAAAGCCTTCCCTGAAACATTCCCCATGACGCCGCGAGGCGACCGATAGGAAAGGTTTCAAGCCGCCAAGCGCGGTCCGGAACTGGCCGGTTTCCAGTAATGCAACGGGTTCCCGCGGGAACCGAAAACAGAGGGATTGGCAACGGAGAGAATTGGACGATGAAAGTCATAAACTTAGCCCAGGGAAGTCCGGAATGGCTGACTTGGCGAAAGGGTGGTCTGACCGCATCCGATGCAGCCGTTCTTCTCGACGTTTCGGATAAAAAAACCGTCTGGCGACTGTGGATGGAGAAAACCGGTCGCACGGTGGAGCCGGATATCAGCCGCAACCCGAATGTGCGGAGAGGGAAACGGATGGAGTCGGTCGCCAGAGACCGACTCGAAGCAGAGTTGAATCTCGGACCTCTGCTCCCCGTGTGCGTTGAGTGGGAGAAGAACCCGCTTTTCCGCGCATCGCTGGACGGAGTAGACCAAGGGGGGCGGCCTACGGAACTGAAATCCCCCTCGGAAAAGGTTTGGAACGATATCCTGGCGCATGCAGAGAACAGTGTCGCGTATCGGCGATACATTCCCCAGGTGCAGGAGCAACTCCTCGTTATAGAGGCCACCGAGGGCATCTTGGCGTTCCTGTCCCCCGACGGGACTACCTGCCGGCATTTCGTGGTCGTCAGGGATGATGAATTGATCCGAAAGATCATCGAGGCGGGTGAGCGTTTTTGGGCGGAGCACATCGTTCCGGATAAGGAACCCGCGCCGGACCCGAAACGCGACCTGTTTGTTCCCACCGGCAAAGCTGCCACACATTGGCGGGCACTCGCGAAGGAGTATCTCAAACGCAGTGAGCGGGTGGAGGCACTCAAGACCAACCTGGATGCACTGCATGTCCAACAGGAATCCATCAAGAAAACGCTGGTCGAAATGATGGGTGAGTTCCTGATGGCGGATGCCGAACATCTCGCGGTTACGCGCTATGCCCGGAAAGGGGCGGTGGATTACAAGCGGCTGCTGAAGGAAAACAAGATCGAAGTCGATTCCGAGGAATATCGAAAACGTTCCACGGAAGGTGTGCGGATAACGATTCACGAGGAGGCCGGGATTGCGTTGAATTTCGGCCCTCGCAACGAAGGAGAGAAGAAAAACCCGGGAAACAATCAGGGCGAATGGTTCTACTGAACACCCGTCCGGCGCCTACGCGCCGGACGGTTTTCCAATGCTTTCTCAAGAGGGTATTGGAAAACGAATTTTCCAGTTTCCGGCTATTTATGGCCCCGCCGCGGATCGGTTATTTCCGCTATTTTTCCTTAATGCGCTGGACCACAGCGCCATTCCACACCCCATCCGGGGCGCCGCTCCGGAAGGGAGCGGCCCCCTTTTCCAATCAGGAGGCATCATGGAAAAGAACTTCTCGATCGCCGAGACGTTCGCACTCCCCGGGATCCCCAAGGGAGTGAGCGTCCAGGGGTATGACGCCCCGAACGAGTTCACCCCGAAGGTGGATCCGAACTACCGATTCCGACGTGCGCTATTGTCGGACTTCCTGGCCTGGATGAAGGAAGGCCGTGGGGAAACCCTCTATATCGCCGGTCCCACCGGCTGCGGGAAGTCGTCCCTGGTTTCCCAGGTGGCGGCGAAGTTGAATCTCCCGCTGCAGCGGGTATCGGCGCATTCACGGCTGGAGTTTCCCGAGCTGGTCGGATCCCACACGATTGTGGGGGGGTCGATGCAGTTCTGCTACGGGCCGCTGGCCCGGGCGATGAAGGAGGGCCATCTCTTCCTCCTGGATGAATTCGATCTTCTGGACCCGGGTACGGCGGCGGGACTGAACGGAGTGCTCGAAGGGGCTCCGTTGGTCATCCCCGAAAACGGTGGGGAGGTTATCCCGCCGCACCCGGAGTTTCGGTTCGTCGCCACCGGAAACACCGCCGGGAACGGTGATGAGACGGGTATGTACCAGGGAACGGTGCGCCAGAACCTCGCCCTGATGGACCGCGGATGGATCCTGCAATTCGGGTACCCGGAACCGAGCGAGGAAGAGGAAATCCTGGGGAAGGCCGTTCCGGATCTTCCGAAGCTGGTTCGGTCCCGGATGGTGGAGATTGCGAACGAAGTGCGCAACCTGTTTACCGGGAGCGACGAGAATCCCGGCTCGATTGAGGTGACGCTTTCGACCCGCAGTCTGGTTCGTTGGGGCCGGCTCGCTTGGTTCTATCGGGCGATCGCCTCCTCCGGGGTCAATCCCTTCCTTCATGCCCTGGACCGAGCGGTTGCGTTCCGGGCGGAGCCGGCGACGCGTAAGGCGCTGCATGAACTGGTGCAACGTCATTTTGGTACGACCGGCACCGGTCGGGACGGGACCAACGGTGCGCCATGAGTACGCCGTTTCCACTGTACGTTGAAGTGGTAACCGGAAGGGAGCAGGTGAAAGCCGTTCTTCCGGGCAACCTCTTTTCCGTTTTCAAGGAACTCCTGGAGGGCACGCCTTCCGGGGATTCGGTTTCCTTTATTGTGGAAAGCGAAGCGGACGTGGAGCGCTATGTTGCGGCGATTGTGCTGGGCGCTCACGGCGCGGGGGTTTCTGTGGTAGACGACGAGGGGAACGATCTTTCCCCGATAGAGACATTGAAGAGAATGCCGCTGTCGGATGGGTTACACCAGCAAATGGAGGCGCTGGGACTCCTTCCAATTTCCCCCTTGGTTCTTTCGCGAAAAGGTGGGTCCGGGGGCCCCTGGTTCATCTAATTCCGGTATCGGGGGCTTCGGCCCCCGGTACCTATCAAGGAGTATTCCGATGCTGGAAAATCTCTATCTCATCCATCTGGATGTCCGGATCTGGTCCGGCCGGCGCAAGCTGCGCCCGGAGGATCTCCATGGCATCCGCCTTCCCGAGGGGACCGATAAGGTCGCTTCCTTGGGGAGCAAAAAGGTCATTTCTCCGGAGGAACTCCGTATCTTCAGCCGGTTGAAGAACCGGGCGGAGCGCGCCTGCCGGGAGGTCGGCGTACGGTTTCTCGGTGGGGTTGCCGTTCCCAAGGAACGGTTCCAGGAGGCGCTGGTGCCCATCCAGAAGGCGAAGGCGCAATTCAATGAGGAAACCGGGAAATTCCTGGCGCGCTACGAGCAAGCCTGCGATGAGTGGGTGCGGGCCAACCCGGAGTGGGCGGAAGTTCTCGATCGCGCCCGTGTACCGAAGAATTACGTGAGTAACGCGCTCGAGTTCTCCTACCAAGTCTTCCAGGCGCAGGCCGTGGGAGGGCTGGACGAGGAATCCGGGTCAGAGTTCGCCAAGACGGTGGACTCCTTGCCGGAGCAACTGTTCTGTGAGATCGCAACCGATGCACAGGTGCTCTGGGAGCGGATCGCGTCCAAGGAAAAGGTCACCCAACGGGCAGTTGCCGTGGTGCGACGGTTGCACCGGAAGCTGCAAGGACTCGCAATGCTGGATGCGGGTATCGGAAAATCCGCTGATTGGGTCGGGCAGGGGCTCGATGCCTTGCCGAAGACCCACTTGGTAGCCGGAAACGACTTGCGTGCGTTCTGCGCGTTGGTCCTGGTGATGCAGGACAAGGACGCCCTCCTGAGAATCGCCCATGGCGAGGAACCGGAGAGGAAGGTCGCCGGTATCTTCCCGTCCGGAGGCCGGGAACTTCCGTTGGATGCGGATTCATCCGATTCGGAGCCGGCCCAGGTGCCAGAGGACGGTGACACCGATACTGAAAACGAAGAGCCACCGCTGGAAAAGGCGGTCGGTTGGTTTTTCTGAAGGACTTCCCCGCCCGGCGCATACGCGCCGGGCCTTTTCAGGGTCCCTCCGTGTGAGGGGCCGCGGAAAGGTTTCCTGGGCCGCGCAGGCGGCCCTATCCCCTTGCGTTTATTTCTGAGCCGCATACGGCTCCGCCCGCGGGGCGATCCCGCTATTCCATTAGGCCGCCCGGAAGTCACCGGGCAATGAGGAGACGCGCTATGCGTAAGACATTACTACGATCTTTGCCGATCGTCGCTCGCGCCTTGGGTGACCAGCTCGGGGTAGAAGTGGTGATCGGTGGAAACCAAGCCTATACGGATGGAAAGACCATTGTTCTCCCGGCGCTTCCAGAGGACGACGGCGCCTGCGAGACGCTGGCCCGTGGGTACATCGACCATGAGGCGGGGCATGTCCGGTTCACGGATATGTCGGTAGCCGGCGCTACCCCGGTAGAGCACGGCCTCACGAATATGATCGAGGACCTCCGGATGGAGGGTCTCATGGAGGCGCGCTATCCGGGGTGCCGGACCAACCTTGATCGGTTGGTTAACCACCTGGTGCAGGACGGGTCAATTTCACCACCCGGGATGGATTCTCACCCGGCGAACATCCTGCAGCGATATGTCTGGGTGGAGGGATCCTACCGGTTCCGGGATCGCCCGGGACTCGAGCCGGTTGCGAAAGCGACAGCCGAAGTATTCGAGCAGACGTTCCCGAAAGGCGTCACGGTCCGAATCCGGGCATTGATGGGGAAGATTCCATCTCTGGAGTCGACGGCGGAGAGTCTGGCTCTTGCCAAGCGGATCCTGAAATCAATGGAGGAACCGGAAGAACCCGAAGAACCGGAAGAGGGTTCGGAGGATTCAGGGGAATCTCAACCGGGAACGGAAGGGACCTCGTCGCCCGACTCAACGGAAGGACCGGAAAAGGGTTCGGAGGAAAAGGCGGAGACCGCCAAGCGAGTCGCCAACGCCACGGAAGAGGATCTGACGAAGGGAATCGGAGAGATTGTGGCTGAAAATCTGGCGCAGGCCACGATGGAGAAGGAACAGTCCACAGGTAACCCCGGCGTGATGGTCGCTGGGTACAGCGGCGCGCCAAAGACGATGTCGAGAATCCCGGATATGGCCAAGGTTCGACAGGCGAGCGCGGGAATCCGTGCGAAGCTGGCCGGCTTGGTTCAGGCAATTCGGCTGGAGCGGCGGAGATTGGGCCGGGTAGGGCGTCTGGACACCCATCATCTCACCCGTATTCTCACGGGAGACCCTCGGATATTCCGGGGTAAGGAACGTATCGTAAAACACGATACGGCGGTCTCGATTCTACTTGACCGTTCAGACTCAATGAAGACCCGGATGGAAATGGCGGTGGAATCCGCACTCGCGGTGACCATCGCTCTGGCGGGTATTCCGAAAACAGAGGTGGAAGTGAGCGCGTTCCCCGGGGAGCATCCCAGGGAAGTGTATAGGCTAAAGAGCTTCGGGTCGAAAGCGGACCCTACCGAGTTCGGAATCACTGCCGACGGTGGTACTCCGATGACCGAGGCGCTGTGGCTGGTGGCGTCCCGGCTCGTTCATCGTCCCGAAACCCGAAAACTCTGTTTCGTGGTGACGGACGGGGTGCCCGCCGACAAGGATAGTACAAAGTCCATCCTTGCGAAGATGGAACGCGAAGGGATCGAATGCATCGGGGTTGGAATTGGCAACCCGAAGATTTACTCGCTGTTTCCCAGCGCGGTGTATATCGAGCACATCAAGGATCTTGCTCCAACGCTGTTCTCCCTGCTGCGCAAACGTCTTGTGAACAAGACGGCGGCGTAGCCTGCGTTTTTCCCCACCGGCCTTCGGGCGGGTGGGGCTTTTCCTGGCGCCGGTCTCTCCGGCGCCACGGAAAGCCAAAAGTCTTCCGGCCGGTAAAAGGGCCCGCGTATCCCCCGGCGCGTAATAAAACGGGGCATTCCAATGCAATACATCCCCCATTTCGCCGCGGCGTGCCGCCGGCGTCCACGTGATGCTGTTGCCGCATAAGGAGACAGCCCAATGCCAATGAAATTCCATTTCACGAAAGAAAACCTCGAGAAGCCTCTACAGCGGCTTTCGATGATTGCTTCGTCGAAAACCGAGTCCCCATTATCCACCTTGCTGGTGGAATCCTCCGGAACGGATGTATCCCTGACCGCCACGGATCGGATGCGTCAGATCCGATTCAATCTGGTGGGGGCTTGCGTCGAGGCGGGCCATATTACCCTTCCTGCGCGGAAGTTCATGGAAATCGTTCGGACGCTCCCGATCGGGGCCTCCATCGAAGTGGAAGAAATGAAGAGCGGCGATTTCATCCACGTCAAGTCCGGAAAGAGCCGGTTCAAGCTGCACAGTCTGAAGCCGGACGGGTTCCCGGCGCTGGATGCGATGGATGAGAAGACGGAGCGGGTGCCGATTTCGGTGCAGAACCTTCGCCTGCTGCTGAAGGGCGTGGCCTCGTCCATGGCCAAGGACGATGTGCGCACGTATCTGTGCGGGTGTCTTTTCGAGCCCCTGAAGGGTCATCTCCGGGTGGTGGCCACAAACGGACATCGCTTGGCGATGTGTGCCATCGAAGCGCCGTGCCAAAGCCTGCCGTCCCGAAATTTCATTATCCCCAGGGATGCAATCGGGGACTTGCTCGGGCTGCTCAGTATCGAGAAGGACGAAGAGCGGCTGGTGGAGCTTCGGTTCACTGATCATCACTTCGGGGTCGAAATCGGCAGTTATCGGCTCCTTACGGGGCTGATCGATGGGCGCTATCCGAACTACGAGTCCATCATCCCCGAGCCGACCCAACGCAGGGTGCAGATCGATACGCCGGACGTTCTCGGCGCGTTGGACCGGGCCACCTTGCTGTTGGGGCACGATGAGAAACGCTTGGTGAAATTTTCTTTTTCAGGGAAAGATCTGCGCATTAGCGCGCATAACGGCCTGAATGAAAGCGCGGACGAACAAATCTCGGCAGATGTCTCTGGGGAAAACGGTGAAATCAGTTTCAACCCCGACTACCTTCGGGACGTACTGGAGGTGAGTCGAACCGGAGTGATGGACCTGTTCATCCGGGACGCAAGTTCGGCGGTCCGGATCGAGGAGTCATCGGCCATTGAGGGATGGGCGTCAACGTACGTCGTCATGCCCGTGATGTTGTAACCATCCATTACCCCCCCTCCACCTATCCTGGTGCTCAAGGGGGGGGCTTTTCAGCGCGTCGAAAAGTGGTGTTTCTTCAAGCACCGCGCAGCGCGGCGAAAAGCATTCTTCAGCCGCCAGTGGCGGCCCGTCGCCTGTCGGACCCACAGGCCATTCATCCGCGCCGGAATTCCGGCCATTGGATTGACAAAACGCCCATCGGGGTTCGCCCCAATGGGCGGCCCATGGGCCCTTTTCGGAGGGTGTTCGAATGAGTGCAACGCAAAGGCAGCTTTGGACGCTGGAAGAAGCGCCCCCAGCCATCGAGTTCGAATGGACTCGAAAACAGGCACGGGAAATGCGTTTTATGGTACTGGCGGACGCGGCCAGGTCGCTGGTCGACCAGCGTGTGAGCCGGCAGGAGTACGTGGAGGACCTCGCGTGGATCGAAAACGATACGTGGGGACCGTTCACGTTCCGTGCGTGTTGCACGGAGCAGGGTGTGGACGCGGACGAGCTTCGCGAGCAGCTCCTGGACTATGCCAGGCGTCGGCGGTTCAGAGATAAACCGGCGCCGCGCATGCGGTTCCCGCGAAATCCCAAAGGACAAGCGATGTTATTCCCGGTACCGGTTCCCCCCAATGGTTTTGAATGGGGGAAGGAGACGATATGAACAAACAAGAGACTGAACAGATTCAAGCGGCAGTTCGCGGCCGTTGGCTGTCCGTGCTCGGCGCGCTGGCCCCGCAACTGGGACCTGCACTCGATCGAGTTGGCCGCCACGTACGATGTCCGGTCCACGGTGGCCGGCACAACGACGGATTCCGGGTGTACCGGGATGTATCGGAGACGGGAGGGGGGATCTGCAATACCTGCGGATCCTACCCGAACGGATTTTCATTGTTGGGGTGGGCCAATGGATGGACCTACCCGGAGACGATGGACGCGATCGGGGAGTTTTTCGGGATCGCCCGGGAGGAATACCGGAGACCGATACGGTCAAAAGCAAGACCGGTGCCCGCGGCGGTTCCAGCCCGGCGTCCCGCGGGCGAAAGAAACTCCCGGGATCGGCTGTCGGCCATCGTACGGGAGACGGTCCCGATCACGGACCGGAGCGCAAAACCGCTTTGGCGGTATTTCAAAACCCGCGACCTCCCGGTCGGCCGTATCGTTCAGGCCATCCCGGGGCACTATCGAGTGCTACGATTCCATCCCCATTTACCCTACTACACGGTTGAAAACGAGGTGCTTGTTTTAGTAGACAAATTCCCGGCCCTCGTTGCCATTGTACACGATGCAAAAGGGACTCCGGTGACGGTACATCGGACCTACCTTTCCACGGACGGGCTTGGAAAGGCCGACGTGCCGGGGGGGGCTCGTAAGCTCTATCCGGTGGTCGAGGGGGGATCGTTGCGCGGCAGCGCTATTCGCCTCGGCCGGCGAGCCGTATGCATGGGGCTCACAGAGGGAATCGAGACCGCATTGGCGGTTACTCTGGCGACCGGTGACCGGGTGTGGAGCGTGCTCAATGCACCACTCCTGGGGCGGTGGTCTCCGCCGAGCGGAGTGGCGAGTGTCGTGGTCTGGGCGGACAGGGACCGTTCCAACGTCGGCCAGGAACAGGCCAAGCGTTTAGCCGAGCGGCTGCGGCGTGAAGGATTCGAGGTCCGGATGATGCTGCCGGCCGGCCCGATTCCGGACGGGCACTCAAGTATGGATTGGGCCGATGTTTGGTCCCGGCACGGGGCCGGCGGCTTCCGGCGAAACTGGTGGCGGCGCGTTTTTGCGGCCACGGGATAAGACGATGTTTTACGATTTCTCAAGAGTTATCACTGACCCGGGCGCGGGTGAAAATCACCCGTTCTCGCCCCCCAGGGACTGGGAGGGGGATGAGTCTGCGTATCGCGCACTCATGCGGGAACGCTACCGTTCATTGGATTATCGAACGATACTGCTCGCGTGGGCGAGGGCCTACGCCCGACAAGGCGCGGATGTGCATTTCGAGGGTGCATGGAGTGCACAGGCAAAAGAAATCCTGGAACATCTGCATTCCTAAACACCGAGACCGCCCCGGGGGAGAGTATCCCCCGGGGCTTTTTTGATCTATCCGCAGAACGGGCAGGAGACCAGGGAGGCCTGCAGATGGTAGAGATAGTGGATGCGGCAGGATTTGCAGTAATGAACTTCGATGGTGTGCGTCACAATATCGCGTGCAATGAAATACGTCCCCTGAAGCGACAACCCCCGGTCGGATCGGGGCGGGAACAGCAGGCGGTATTGCCGGTGCGTGCGCAGTAGCAGGTGCAGGTCAATGGTGTGATGTACGTTCACACCCGCGTCGGATCCGAGCCGATCATAGACCGACCACCAAGCGACGGCCTCGGCTGTGGCGCCGGGGACCGTTAGTAACCGGGTGGAATCCGGTGGGAACTGGCCGCGTGGTGCGGGCCGTCCGTTCACTTGCTCCCATAATCTTCGCAGCATATGCCCCGGCAAATGTAGGTGGCGCGCGATAAGAGGCGGACGCATGCCGGAGGAGAGCATATCAATTGCCAAGTTGATGCGCATAATACTTTCCGCGACTGACGGCCCACCGGGCGAAGCATCCACGAGCGAGTGCATACGGGGCTTAACTCGGGTCGATGGCGGGCGGTTGGGTTGTACCGGGTGCGCACTGGGCAACCAGTAATTGAGTGATGCGCGTTGTTATTTCGGTAATATTGCTCTCAGGGTCACTCAGTGCCCGCTGGAGATCCTGCAACGCGGGCCGTGGCAGGCACGGCGCGAAAGCGGGTATTCGCAAGTTTCGCATGCACTCCTCCATCCGGTCGATCGGCACCCTAGCGAGTGCGGAAAGGAAGGGTCGTGGTAATCTTGTGACGAGAACGGCAATCTCGAGATCGTGCTGGGAGATCTCGCGGCAACACCGTAGATATAGCAGGTTCAGCCGTTGCACGTCGCGTTGCCACGAGGTTTCTGTGTCGGGTTTTTCCATCAATTCATGCGGGAGCCCCGGCATTCCGGTCGGGGAGGGATAGCGTCCACCATTGGGCGGCCAGACCCGCAATCTCCTTTTTTGTCCAGAGCTATCTTTTGTTTTAGTTTCCTCGCTTGAAATTCAGTCAAGCGTGCTTGGACGAGGATGAGGAGACGCCTTTCAGATCCAGTTCAGCCACGGTGTCTTCCAACCACGCACGCATCGGGCGCAGGTACCGTGTCACGAGCGTGCGTTCCTCGGTCGTTAAGCGGTCGAGGTGAGCGATACACTCCCCCCCACCGTAGCCGGGTTCACGCAACGACTCGTCCCAAATGCGAACCAGGGTGTAGATCGCGAAAGGCGCCCGCCGCTCCAGGTCCGGGGTGGCGCGGACGGCGTGTTGGATCATGGAAAGGGGGTCGACTGGGCGCTGCTGCGCTTTGGTATCGTGCTTGTCAGCGCGGTGCCGGGTGGCGACGCGGCGGGCTTCGGCAGGACCGGCCGCCACGGCTTGTTCTTGCTCCTCCGGCGCCAGTGCGGCCAATTCCGATGCCGCGGCCACGGAAATATCGCCCGCTCGGGCTGCCTGCTGCAGCGCGGGAACACCGTGTTCGAGTACGCGCTTCACATTGTCGATCGTGCCGTTACTTACGTTGGCAATAGCCGCGACGTGCTCGCGCTTATCCAACCGTTCACCATTGGCCTTCTCTGCGGCGGCCTTCTTCTTACTGGGGGACCGTCGGTCGCCGCCGGCGTCTTGCTGGTGCTGGCGGCCGATGGCGGCCAGAATCGTGGCCGTGCGTAGTGCAATTTCGGTGCGCTGGAAGGGGGTGAGGTTACGCCGCGCGAGATGGAGCCGCAGGACCCAGAGAACCGCGTGGTCATGATCGGGAAGACTTTTCAGGCGGACATCGAAGTCAATACCGAGTCGCTGGCAGATTTCGTACCGGTGGTGACCATCGAGCAGGATCTGCTCTTCCGCCCACACGACTATCGGGTCCATGCAGCCGTCCGTTTGCAACGACTCCTCGAGTACCTGCAACGTGTCGGCATCGGGTTCCGGAACCAGGGTGACGAATTCGGGGTCGAGGTGAAAAGAGTGCGCTTTCATGAAAGTTCTCCTATAACCGTAGGGCGAAGAATGACGGAACACAGTGCGTTGGCAACGATGCAAGAATCTGACCGAAAAGGATTTATCCAGGCGCCGGAAATTTTTCCGACTGGCTTTACGGAAGGCGGAATAGGGGCGGGGTGACACTTCACTACACCGGGGAGAGCGGTCGGGCCTGAAGATTGAGCAGAAAATCCCATCAGAATCGGTATCCACCTGAAAGCATGACAACCGGATACCACCTGAACGCATCAAAGGTGTTTTGAAGCGATTCTTGAGCGGCCGGCACGTTAGCGGCCATCTGTGCCGTGGTCGCAGACAAGGAAACTTTCGGTGTACCCTGGTACACGACCCCGAGATCCAGCCCAGCCGTCCAGTGCCCGCCACGGAACGGATTACCGAACCCGATGCCGATATAAGGGTCTACCGGGGCAAAAGTTACACTGCCAACCAGAGATCCCCCCGCTTGCGGAGCGGCGTAGGTATAGGTGGTCCCACCAATCGTGTAGGTCCCGCTACGGGGAGTGGCACGCAGGGAGAATCGGTTTTGGTTATCGATCATCCCGGCGGTGAGCCGGAAAATCCCGCGAAACGGATGCCAGTCACCCAAGAGGGTGAATGACTCAAGGCGCATCCTTGCGCGGTACCGGGTGGAACCGGAGTCGACCGCGTGGCGCATCAGGAAAACGTTGGATCCGAAACGCAGGTCTACGCTGTGGGGAAATCCCAGGTAAATAACAGCCCCTACCCCGAGCGTGCCCGCTTGGCCGACAAGCGCGACCGGTAGGCCGGCCGTAGCCGGGGTGGGCAAAATGGGAAGCAGTAGGGCGAAGATACGGGCGGTCTTTAGAGTGCGCATTATTCGTCGTTCCAAAAACCACAAAAAATATTTCGCGAGACTTTCTGGTGATTCGTGTGCCGGAGTTCCCCGCAAACAGAACCGACTTCAATGGAGTCAGCATAAAGGGGCTGTGGGAATGCAAGTTCAGGAATAACGGCGGTACGAGGCGGGTATTCGTGGCGAGGCGAATCGTGGGTGGGCGTAGGGTAGAAAACCGTACCCCCTTTACCGGGGCTTGCCGCTGGACAAGTTCATCCGGCTATTAACCACCCCACCCGGGGTTCGATCCCCGGTAGGGGTCGGAATACCCGGGCTCACAACAAGGAGTCGGGTAATGGAAGTATTGGTGAATGCCCTAATGGGCTTAATCAGCATGATGATTTCGCTTGCGATCTTCGTCGGGCTCGTCTCGGCGCTGCTCGGCCCCAACCGCATCCGTCGGATGGCGCGTCGGGTGCTGGGGGGCATCTCAGCGGTTCGGGAGACCCACGCGGAGTTCCGGGCCACCCGGACCCAGGACCAGGAGTCAGAGCCTCCAGAGCCTGCGGAGTCTCCGGAGCCGGCGGTCGCCGAGGCGCACGGCGCCGCGCCCGCCACCACGGTCACGCCCGACCAGGCACGGTGGGCGTACTACGACACGCCGACGTGCATCCGCCGCAACGAGGACGAGGACGACATTCGGCTACAATGACTTCTCCACGCTTCCTCCCTGGAAGTTCGCCCGGACCCGAAACGGTCCGGGTTTTTTTATGCGCGGGGAGGGTGCGCGCGCCATTGCCGCCCCACTTTCGCCGACGATCCTCCGCCTACGTCGAAAAACCGACGCCAGGAGCGGGTATTCGTGGGCTTGACAGCCGGAAAAGCTGGTATCAATAGGCGAAGTCTCCGAACCCTTCGATTGAGAGAGAACTTGGATATGCGCCAGAGCACTGGGTACACCACGCTGTTTTCCGGGCTGATGTTGGGTATGACCCTGACCGGGGGCGCGTTCGCCTCGACCGCCACCAGTCCCATTCTCGGCCATGCGCCGACCATGCTGGTGGTCACGGAAAATGCCGCCGCGGGGAAAGCAAGTGTCACGGCCTCCCAGAGCCTCGTCGTGTCGGGGGCCGGGGTGCAGAGTCCGGGGCTCTCGCGAATCGCTCTGCTGCCAAAACAGAGCGCTACGCTCGCGGTCGTCCCGTCGATGTCGGCGTCGGCCAGCCAATTTACGTCGAACCAGGATGCCGCCAATGCCGTCGGGTTCTACGTGAAAAGCCTCACCGGCGAAATCTCGCGGACCGTCGTCGGCGTCATGCACACCCTCGATTCACAGCCGATCGGGGCGATGTTCAGTTTCATCCAGAACGTGAAGGTCGCCGGTAAACAGGCGCAGGCGATCGCCTCGGAATGGGTGCGCCCGGACGGGAGCTATGACTACCTCGGCGTCAAGGTCTCCAATACCAACTCCTCGATACTGTTCGCCGTCTACACCGGGGGGGAGGTCGCAGGCGGTCTTCCATCCAACTGGAACCTGCCGAAACCGGGAGTGCTGACCTGGGGTGTCGCGGCTACCAAGATCGACCCCGCCACAGGCCAGTTGCAGATGACGATGGAAACCACCAATGGCGCGGTTTGGCATACCCAGAGTTTCCTGAAAAATGGTGGCCCGTTGGGACAGTATGGGCTCTATGATGCACCGCAGGTCGCGACGGTCAGCAAGCAGCAAGTCATTTTGAATTGTCAGATCGACCCCGCGACCCACGTGTGCAGCCGGTATGCACCGGGACAGTCCGTGCCGAACGGGAACAACCTTATCTTCGACCCGAATACGGGGCTGAAGGCATTGATTTCGGCGCAGCTCCGACCGCTTATGAATCGGTACAACGCGAACTCTGCGTTCGTGACGTATGGGCGCACGGTGAAGCCGGTGTACTTGCCTCCCGATGCAGCCGGGCTCCGGAAGGCAGTACTCGCGGTGGACATTACATCCAGGAAAGCACAGCTACCGTCCTGCGGTTCAAGCGGTGGAACGGCCGTATTCACCAATACCGGAAATATCGGGTGGATGCTCAACTACTCGTTCGACGAGTATCTGGTGCAGCCGAGCGGCTCGTTCCAAAAGATCGGGAATGTCGATAAGCACTTAATTTCTCCTACCAAAAGCTATCAGGTGCAGGGGACCACCACCCTCCCGGCGGGGACGAGTGCGGCATCCATGCTTTCCAATAAGGTGGTCGATCCCTGGGGCTCCGGCGCGGTGTACTCGATCTACAACGATACCGTGCACGGCCTGCCGGTCTCGGATTACATGCCGAACCCGCTACCGACAGTGGTTGTTGGTCGTGCTCTCTCTGGACCTGGGTCGCGTACAATCGCAGGATTCCCAGTATGTGCCAATCAGAGTGGTGATCTGTATGTGAATGGGGTAAAGGTAATTTGGGGAAGAACCTATAACTATTGGAGCGCCCCATGGATTCATATGACCTTTATGGCAAATGGAGCCAGCATACCACCTGTGGCTAATAATATTTTTGCAGCCAGTAAAGAATTGGTATTAAAACATTATGGGTCCCCTTATTCATACACGAATTTTTGGATAGGCCAATGGGGATGGATTCATGGTTATGGGTATGACTATCTTATTTCCCCGACTAAGATAACGGAGAACTGGACTACCCCTCCGACGACTCTTTCCCCGGGGTGGAATAAGTGCAGTCAAAGGTGGATAGGTGTTGTTGGGGGTAAAGACCCATGTACACCGTGGCGATAGCGGATGTCTGAAAAAATTCACGTGTGCAGGAACGTGTTTTTTCGGGATTAGCGAAAGAGAATCTTGATGTCAAGAGAGGAACGAAGAATGGGAACCACCTACAGACGTTTTATGAAACTGGCATCGCTCGCCACCAGCGCCGCGTTCCTGTTTACCACCACCATCGCGCCGGCCTCGGCGGCGGCACTGTCTTGGGGCGTGACGCAAACCGGTGCGGCGCCCTGGGTCCAGCACTTCGACCCCGATGCGATGAAGGGCAACATCGCCTACGTCAACAACCGTATCGGAGCGGCAATCCTGCGCATCCCGGCAGGGGAGCTGAGTAACTCGATTGTGCAGAATATCGTCAACCAGGCGGAGGTGTTCGCAGTCTATGACCCGGATACCCATGCGGGCTATATCTTCGCTACACGGGCAATTCAACGCCCGAATGGGGACATTATCATCACCGAGACCCAGGTGAAGCCCTCGAACGGGACGATCTTCGCCCGGGCGTTCGAGCCCGCAATTCTGCGGGACGGAAATGTCTGGTGGCAGTTCCAGGCGCCAGCCGGGTCAAAGGCCTACAAGAGCGGTACCTTCCAGGACATTCAGCCCAGCGCGTTCGATACGGCGGTTGGGTTGGTGATGCAGCACCTGTGGGCGAACCACGCCTTGATCGCGACGCTCAAGGCGAATCCTCAGACCACTAAGCACACGAGCGGCAACGTGTTCTGGAAAAAGACGACCACGACCGAGACCGTCACCGATACGCCGGTGTGGACGTTGGCAGTGCCGTTCGGCGCCGGGGTGGGCGCAACCTACGGGTACGCGCTACCCATCGCGCCGGCGAGTGGAGGGATGCCGGGCACGCAGATGGCGCTCGTATTCAAGAGTCCGCGCACCATCGGAAAACCGACCACGCTCTGGCGGAACCCGAAAAACGGGCACTTCGCCCTGGCATCGGGCAACGGATACACTCAGCAGTGGGCGGCGCTGGATGTGCCCTCTGGCGAGACGTTTATCCCGCAGGGCGCTGGGAACACGATGCCGGCGCAGGACTGGACAGCATTTACGCACAGCGAATCCCACGGTGGATTTGGAATCCTTGGCGAGTTGCTCGTTGCCGCGGTGTTGTCGGCGGTAACCTGGGGGGCGGCGTCGTTTCTAGCTCCGGCACTAACGGCGTCGATCAGCACTGCGGTAGGTTCGGCATTCGGAGCGGCGGGTATTACTGGCGTTACCGCCGCCGGCGCCGCTCTTGCTGGTGGCATCGCGAGCGTGAGTTATAGTGCCGCTAACGGAACCCTTGGCCAGGGGGTGAACCCAGTGGCACCGGTACCCGGTTTCGGAAGTGCTTCCGGCTCGTCATACCAAGCGTACGCCGTCAACATCGCTGGGTACCTGAAGAACTTGAGTAACCGGAAATTCCTGCCAGGAGATTCGACAGCCAAGAACGGAACCGCCCCATTCCGCCAGGATTCGGCGTGGGATTGGCGGCCTGGGTCGCTACAGTCCGTCTCGGGCCGGAAGGCCCAGACGATGCCGGGAAGCGTCGGACCGGTCAACCGCGCGGCGACCTATACGCCCGGAGACGCGCGGGTTGCGGGGCCGTTGAGCCTGCAAAAGAAGCAGATGCAGATGCACAACGGCTATCCTGTTCTCGACATTACCGAATCCCCTTCCGGCGCGCTGGCACCGCAGATCCCCTGACCAACCCCAAGAGGCGGGTGGCGGTTGTTTTCCGCCACCCGCCTCGCACAGGGTTGCAGGTTCCCTTCTGCGCCCGTAACGGTGAACTGTCAGACGTTATTTCCCGCCACCTGCATCGCACATCTTCGAGAGCTGCGCACTAGTCAGGTTAGTGATTTTTCGCATTTCATCCATCGACATCGGTGTGTCGATGCCGTAGATGTGGCCCTCAATAAGCCCACTCGTCAACGAGCCGATAAAACCTTGCCCCCAGTTTTGCCCAGTAAGACCCCAATAGTGATGCAATTCTTTAGTGTTTCCGGATCGTAAAATCCGCAAGGCATATATAATCTCTGCGGCATTAGTTGGGATGAGGCCGCGGTCAGTTGTCCACATAGGAAATAATACGGATACGGGATGCGCCATAGCATGGGTGCGAATTACAGCGCCTGGAAGGTGAATGTCGCTGATCATGTTTCGCCCATGATATATCCCGTGCGAGGCTTCAACGAGACGGATCACAATGTCCACGGGAACCGGCGGTTGCAGTCCATCGCCAAGATGCTCATGTCGCCACCCCTTATCGAGATCGTATCGCAGCTCCTTCTGGTAGATCCAATCCGCCAAGCAATGGCGGGGTTTCAGCACGCTCCAGCCCTGATAGTGGTAATGGTGCATGTACTCGGTCGAAATCGAATGTAGGACGAATGCCCGGCCATGGAATCGCGACAGGTTCGGATGACCTACGACGACAGTTGGTGTTGCTCGGGCAAAATCGTCCATCGCGCACCCGGCGAGCAGCGCCAGCGCTGCGGCGCCGAGCACGGCGGCGAGGAATCGAGTTTTGGTTTTGGGGAACATCGCAAGAACTCCTGTTTGGTTTCCCTTGGAACAATTGTATCCGTTGGTGGGAAAATGCAAGGCAGTCCGTCTCGGACCGGAAGGTACAGGCGATGCCCGAGGGGCAGTGTCGGGCTGTTCATCCAGTGCGGCGACATACGCACAAACGCTTAGTTCAATTCAAAAATTTGGCTTGTTTTACAGTCGAGACATTATGGCAATAATGAGTTTTAAAATAAGGATTGGGATCTGCAATAGTTTGAGTGCCAAGTTGAATAACATATTTAATAGATTAATTGTGAACGTAATCGTAACTTTGATCACGACAGAGATTCTTTTGAATATCAAGCCGACAATCATTGAATTAAACGCATTTTTGCTGCGTAGCGAAATTAGATTGGTTGCGACCCATTATCGACGGAGCGTTTTTCCATATTTTTTATCTTTTGATCCATACGATATTCGTTAAGTGCGTGTATGGCCCAAAGAGCCGCTGGAATCCACCCGATAATAGTGAATTGTAGAAACAGGCAGAGGATCCCAGTTAATGGGCGCTTGATGGAAAAAAAGAGGATCCATGGTAGAAAGATAGCGAGAAACATAAAGTGGACCCCGGATTTCAGACAGTAGTTTAAGCTGTCATCCGGCACTGAGGATACGCGAGATGAGTGAGACCAGGAAGCGCAAGGTTCACAGCCCCGAGTTCAAGGCGAAGGTTGGGCTGGAAGCCCTGAAGGGGGTGAAGACGAT
>ENA-ORDP01000816-ORDP01000816.1-marine-sediment-metagenome-genome-assembly--contig:-NODE-816-length-18804-cov-5.851672_pt1 | contig 18804 bp, 17 predicted proteins | sample MGYA00248627_ERZ508539 | MGnify/ENA primary metagenome ERZ508539 (study PRJEB26208, sample SAMN05571518) | marine sediment metagenome | biome: deep sea; feature: Hydrothermal vent; material... | reverse complement strand
CTGCGGCTCGCAGTATTATTATACAGCTTCGCCTTGCGGCTTCGTATATGATGCACTACGGACTTTTTCAGCAGACCCTTATTTACTATAATTTATCAAGAAAAAGTCAGGCTTCCATACACATTACCCAACTAATTGGAAACCAGGTGCTGGTCGAAATTTTATCCCAGGTTGAGGTGTCCACTATAAAAATCGCTTCACAAGATTGCTAATATTTTGTTCGAGAGCTTTAGGAAGATTGCTTGCCGTTAATACTAATTTTACTACTTTAGCCCTTTCTTAGGGCCGTGGTTAGGGAGGTCAGATATAAATTTATAAATTATTATTGGAGGTGTTTATGCGTTATAATAAAAACTCGTTGATAGGTGTATTAGCTATTTTTCTTTTATTATCCTTTGGTGGTTGTACCTTTAATGCAACTAATCTGGATAAACCGTATCACTTAAATCTTGTTGAAATAATGGATGTTAATTTTAATAAATCTAATGATGCGCAACCTCAGTTCTATGTTATTAGCGATAGTGGCCAATTAAAATTATCTGCAGAGATCATCATTCCTGCCAATAGAGAGATTATACTGACAATTACATCATATGATATGGACAATGCCCCGGTGGTATCGCAATACACGAATGTTTCAGGAACGATTAATAATAAGATTTTTTTAATTAATGGGGCTATCGCTTCCGGCGATAATGTAAACAAACAATGGGGAGAAAATGTTTCGTCAATACCTAAATCAAAAGTAATTCACACATTTACGATACCATCTTTGGATATTAATATACCCATAGAGGCTGGATCCACAGTAATAGCCGTATTGAAGCCAATTAAGAAATCTGGTACATATTATTGGCAATGTATGGCTGCATGCGGCTCAGGCAAAAGCGGTTGGGGCGGTGCTATGGTAACTAACGGATGGATGAAGGGTAAGGTTATTGTTAGATAAAATGTATCCCTGCACAAGTCCCAATCTTGAAGAAATTGAATAAATACTGAAAGGGTATTGGCAAAGGTATTTAACTTTGGTGTTTCGAATATAGTTTGTTATCCATCAAGCGGGATAAATTAGGGCATTTTCATTTTTAAAAAATTGAAACTTCAATGTCAATAAATTCTTTAAATCAGCATTATATTTTTGATTGATTGTCTGGAAAAATCCGGTTACAGCCTCATGAAATTTGTAAGGGGTTTCATAATATTTTGCATACAGTATTTTTTTCTTGGTAAGCTTCCATAGTCGTTCTATAATATTCAAATTAGGAGAATAAGGAGGCAAAAACAAGAGAGTAATATTTAATTCTTCAGCTGCTTTTATAACGAATTTGCAATGTTGATAGCGTGTATTATCTAAAACGATTTTTAGAGGCAGGTCATAATGTTCACGGAAATGTTTCAGAAAATCAACAATAGTTTCAGCATTGATAAAAGTAGTATTGCTAAAAGTAATCACTTCTTTTGTGATAGCATTTACAGTGTCCAAAACATTGATTCTATTACGTCCCGCAGATGCTTTGATAAAGAGGCGTTCCACACACCATAAAACACAGATGAAAGGTTGCAGGATAAAATGAGCTGCATCCATAAATAATAAATGAGTCCACTCTAAAAAGGTCACCTCATTCATAATACACGGCATATCAACACAACACAACAAAGTACGTTTCGATTTGCAAACTTGTGAGGCCTGTCCCCTGAAAAATAACTGCTCCATCTATAAAAACAAAAGGCGGTTCTATTTTAAGCACGAAGATTATTTACAAAACAAACGAAACCATAAAATGAAAAATATCCCTCCTGAACGACGGAAGATTAGGCCAAATGTTGAAGCCACAATGAAAGAAATAAAATGCAGGACAAAAGCCGGAAAACTTAAAATACGGGGATTGTTCAAAACAAAACTCTTTGCCTTCAATGTTGGGATAGCTATAAACTTTGGCAGAGTTTACAGGTATCTTACCAGGGCAGATGGGATAAATGCGCCAAATAGTGAGGATATTATAACAAATTTGCTTTCAGAGGTTAATGTATTTGTTTCTGCAACTCATAAACTTATTGAAGTGCTTATATTTTCGATATTTGCATACGCGTTCATGGTTGACGTCAAACACGGCAACCTACAGCAGATAAAATATTGTTGCTTTTTAGAGTGGACTCATTCCATTTTTTTTTGAGTGATAATATAAATTATTGCAATTCATCAAAAAGATAAGTACTTTTGTGACAAAACAGAATACGGATGAAAATTTTAAATAATCTTTTAAAAATATCCTTAACAGGGATTCTGGTTATTATGTTATCAGCATGTTCTAACCAAAAAGTTAAGGCTCAAAAGACAACTACCGTTAAGGAAACAAGTACTTCGAGTGTTAATCCTTCTGAAAACATAAATACTCTTATGCGTTCTTTGGGAATTCAACGGTTTCAAAAAAAGATAATTGCGCCGAATTTTGAATTGAAAAACTTAAACGGAAAGTCGGTAAGTCTAAAAGATTTCAGAGGTAAATTCATATTACTTAACTTTATGGCTACCTGGTGTATGTGGTGCCGTAAAGAGATGCCGCATTTGCAAAAACTACACAACCGATTTAAAGATAAAGATTTTGTCATTATAGCTGTTTTCAGCGACCGGGAAGGAATGCGAGCAGTAAAGCCATTCATAAAAAAATCGGGATACACGTTTACGGAAAATTCCGGTACATATAATTCAGCATTATTGGATCCAACGGGCAGAGTAACAGGTATGTATAGAGTAACGGGTACCCCAACTACATATTTAATTGATAAAAGTGGAAATGCATTTGCAATAGCGCAAGGCTATAGAGATTGGTCAACAAAAAAAGCATTTACCCTAATTGAAAATCTTATTAATCTTAAAGAATCAATAAGGTAAAATATTATGGCTCAGAACGTTTCATTATTAATTGCATTCACAGCCGGTTTATTGTCTTTTATTGCCCCCTGCGCTTTACCCCTCGTCCCCTCCTATCTTTCCTATATTACAGGCCTGACTTTTAAGGATTTAACCAAAGGCGGGATAAGGATGACAACGGTTAAACATTCCCTTCTGTTTATTGCCGGGTTTTCAACTGTGTTTATTTTGTTGGGAGCTGCCGCAAGTTCTTTAGGGCATGCATTAAAAGAATATCAAAGTGTTTTACGTTGGATTGGCGGAACTATTATTATATTTTTTGGATTTTACATAACTGGGCTGTTTAATCTTAAATTTTTAAATAAAAATATAAAGTTTGAATTTGCAAAAAGACCTTCAGGTTTATTCGGTTCATTTTTAATAGGAAGTGCTTTTTCAATTGGTTGGACAGCTTGTGTTGGTCCCATACTCGGAACTATTCTATTTTATGCCGGGGCAACCGGAACTGTTAGTCATGGAGTTGAATTGTTAGCAGCCTATTCGCTTGGTCTTGGAATCCCGTTTTTTATTGCTTCATTAGCCGTTAATTCATTTTTGGCAGCCTCTAAAAGAATCAGAAAACACATGCGCCTGATTGAAATAATTTCGGGCGTGTTTTTAATAATTGTGGGAATATTGATTCTTACTAATTACTTTGCAATTTTATCTTCAAGTCTGCAAAAGCTCGGTGTAGGGTAGATTGAGAGTGGTTATGACTTCTGCATCATTGAGTTTGGATGGCTTTTGGCTCTATGCTTTTTACCGTTATCTGTAGCCGGGAGGATACAATTATTATTTTGTAAAAATCTTTACATAACCCGTCTGTTAGATAGAAAACTCCAATTAATTTTACAGCGTTCCTGATAAGTACCATTCTTGTATTAAAATTTTGTTCTTTAACATTTTAAGGATACGAAGCAGCCCTTTATCTTATACGTCTTTTATAATTTATTTTCTGATTTTTTATATAGAACCCCGGGGTATTACATGTTCGTCTTATCTCAATATAGAAAGATTTATCATTATAATTTTCTTTTTCAACTATTATTTCATTAAGTTTGCAGACAAACCGAAACCTCCCTATGAAAAATCTATTAATAAGTCTCCTCTTTTTTAGCTTTTTGGCTTCAGGCCTGACCGCCTTTGGTCAGTCCACAAGCCTCGTTTACAAGAAAAAAGGGAAAACTTATTACAGGGTGGCACTCACCTTTACCAACGATGCCGGGCGTAAAAATCTGAATCCGGCAGATTTTAAAAAATCTGACAATCTATACTTTCTCGTTTCACCCGGACCAACAGCAAGAAAACAGTACTTCAAAAATAACGATATCGAAAATCATTTTTTGCAAATTAGTATAGAACAGGATGGTAAAAAGAGGACTCAGCCTGAATATAAGGTGCTTTTCAACGGATGGTCTGCTCCTGTAGATTGGCAGCCACTGCCGGAGAACAATATCGATAATGAGCAGGGCAGTATCATGCTGTGGCCAGCATTTAAAGCGCCAGGTTGGCATGTGAATTACGTGGAGGTTTTATTTTCACAAGTGCTTCACGATCAGCATCATCCCAATGTCCGCCTATTGAATGAAAACTTTGAATTGCTGAGCAATGTGAGTGATAAGAGTGGGGTACGCACAGATAGTGCCGTTGAGTATGTTGAGGTGACCTTTCAAGGTGGCGATCAGACGGCGGGAATTTTCAAAGATGACCGAACATTGTTGGAAAACGATAATAATCTGTGCACTATTTCCCTGGACTTCGGAACGACCAACACCTCCGTCGGTATTAGAGCTGATTCAGGTGATAGTTATTCCACGTTTAAATTCGAGGGTCATGCACACGATTTATTGACGACGAACTACTGGTCTGAAAGTAAAGATCCTGTTGCGATCGACAGGCGGGCCAATAGTTACTTTCTTCCAATAGCCTCTGGTGAGGCATTTGCATCACTCCCATCCGAACTGGTATTTATTGATCGTGATGCAAAGATGAGGGGGCGTAGTAATCTTCACCGACCTGTTGTCCAATATACCATACCGCATCCCAACTTTAATCGCGAAGCTGCGTATGAAATGATGGTAACTAACTTTAAATGGCCAGTTGTTGACCCGGATTATATAAATCAAAGATGGCCGTTAGTTAAGGCTTATCTTCGAATTGTGCTACATATGGTATTAGCAAAATTACGAGATAAGAACTTAGCAGCACAAGTTAACATTGTGCCGACGTATCCATTGGCATTCGGTAAGACAGGGTTTGACGAGTACTGGGAATTGCTCGGTCGGGATAGCGTGCTTGGTCTGTTGAATGAAATATCGGACGAGACAGGTGTGGCATTAAATTTAGCTGTCGTAAATGCTAAGCAAGGAGAGGCGAGTTTACCTGTAGCGGAGTCCTATGCAGCACGGGCTTCCATTGCGTGGAGGCCTGTAAAAGGAACAGCAGAGCTAGTCATTGATATAGGTGGTGGTACCACAGATATTGCTGTGTGGGGTAACAATGAGGAATTTGTCGAAAGCGTCTCATATGGCGGCAACATATACTTGAAATATCTGGCAGAAACATTTCCTGGCATGTTGCCAGATACTAAAGAGCCTAATGAGCGAGTTATTGCGTTGCAGACAATGATTCGTAGACAGAAGGAGGGGTTCTCTGGTGTGTTACAAGAACTTCATTTTACGCAAGCAAATATGGTGGTCGCACAAAATGCGATTGATCGCTTTTTCACAGGTTTATTTGTATACATAAAAAAACTATTAGAAGCAGCCAAAATAAAAAATCTGCATGTGTATCCATTAGGTAACGGATGGCGCTTTATTGATAGCTATTTCTCACCAAATAATGATATTCAAACCTATATAAAAAACAAACTTAAAGGTTGGGAAATCGAGGCAGATGTTAGGATGCCTAGTGATGATGATTTAAAAGGGGCGGTGAGTATAGGCGCGCGTAGCATTGCGGATACACTGAACTATGTGGACCCGGTGGCAGCTGGTGTCAATGCAATTGTTGGCGGTAATTTAATAGTCGGCAAAAATGGAAAAGTGCAAGAAAATTTATTATCTTGGAAGGCTGCGCCTCCTAAGGTTGGAGCGGGTCATCCACCTTTAGTTTTTGACTATACTGATTTTATTGACGATTTTTTCCAGTTCGCGGGAATTGAGGTGTCTAATGCGGTACGCGTTGAGATGGCGGGGCAGCTTGGTGGGGTGTGTCAGAATGAAGTTTACAATGTAAATGGGGGAGAAGAGCTCCAAAAAAGCATTACGGCGGTATTTTTAGAGAAAATTTATCCCGAACATATTTTATAGGTGGATCCGTGGACGATTTAGGGATACAAGGCATCAAGATGGTCGCAATGTTGTTGCTCGGCTTGGCGTTTTTTGTTGCTATTTTGTATTTTTGGTTTCAAAAAATGCGCTTACCGACAAAGGTAAAACGTAGCGAAACTCATCGAGTTTCGATAGTAGGGGGGGAGGCTCGTCCAGAGTTAAACTTGGCTGAGCAGGCTTGTAATAAACCAACAACTGATATATTTCCTAGCATTCAACGTGGGTCTCAAGATAACAGCCAAGCAGCTCAATTATTAGTTAATTTTTTGGCTGATCTGCAAAATTTGTCATCCCAATATCAGCAGCGCCTTAATCTACTCAAAGTAGACCCCGGTGTTTCAATGCCCCAGCCAGCTGTTGCGCCTACTGTTAAATCAGAACCGATTCCGGCACCTGTACCGACGCCAGATTTGAAACCATTAAATGACATGACCCTAATCGACTGGTGGAAACGCCATGGTAGCAAACGATTATCGGAGTGTGGACACTCGCTGAAGACTGAGTTTGGAGTTGTTAAGGCTTCTGTCATTAATCAGAATTCTGACGATCCTGACGACTGGTATCTGTTGGTCGTGGGAAATACAAATGATGAGTTCCTTGTTCTACCTCGCAAAATGGGTTGGCGAGAGGAAATATTTGGTGATTGGTTCGAATTGAAGGAGAAGGGAGTCGTTAGGGGTAATGAGATCATCCAAAGCCTTCGGCCACCGCTAACACGTGCGGTTCGTCGTGATGATTCATGGCACATTAGCAACAAAAAGTGTGTTGTTAGCGTGAAAGATAGTGGTGGGTCAAGATGAGGAAACTCCTTATTATGTTAGCCGCAGTTGTTATAGTGGCAGGAGTAGCGATTTTTATTTTGGGTGATGGAGATGGCGCCCCACCTTCACCTATACCTTTTGCAGAGAACAAAGGTGTGGGTATTTATATTGATACCTCACAAAGTATGCGAGGTTATTTTCGCTCTAGAGATGAATCCGTAACAACAATACAGCGCTTCCTCTGGACTTGGTTGCAATCGGAGTTACTCGCTGTGTTGCCTAAAACACAGATAAACTTTGGGACATTTGGTAGTGAGACAGCTAAACCAGCAATGCTCACACAGTCACTGTTTAATGTTTTTAGTTTTAAAAATGGCAATGAGCGGGATCGGTTCTTTGCTGAATCTGAAACGCGTTTGGTGGAGCAGTTTCAGGACAAAGCGCTAACGCGATATCAGGCCTTTGTTATTATTACCGATGGTGTTCCTTCTTCGCCAAATATGGCAGGCCCCGACCCTCGTATTATTTCCACTATTCAGGAACACATTATTGATGCCGGATTGCATCTGTGGATGATTGGGGTGCCGGTGCAGTTTGCCGGCATGGTCTACCCTGAAATTCCAGGCGCAACCGGTAGAAGCGCGTTTCGTTACCGGGGTGCACGCCCTATTTACCTCTGGGTTGGATCACCGAATGCTGAGTTAGGTGCTGCTCTTGTGTCTCGCTTTCTTGAGCGCCTGCGTGAGACGGCAACAAAGCAAGGATTGAGTTCAGATGGTATACGATTTGTGGAGCTTACACATATTGAGATTCCAAAAGTGCATTTAAGTCTAGATGGCTCTGAGAATCAAAATATTCTTGTGCGAGAAACTGATGACCATCTTGAGCTAGCCTATTCCAGGCGCCTTACTGGGGTAGTACAGATTCCAATCACTATGCGATGGGATAAAGTGCATTTACCACGTAAGTTAGATTTGGTCTTTGATGCGGCACCTCCGACAGTTGAGATTGATAATGATTATGACAAGTGGCAACTTGCTATTGATCCCAGAGAATACTCGTTAATACAACTTAGTCTCAAGGCTACACCCGTAGTCAGACCATGGTGGAATCACTGGAGTACAGATGATGATTCAAATGCAAGCCATGCACATCAGACACTGTATTTGTCGCAAGTTGTTAATGGTCTACGCAAACCGACGCAAACAACTGAGGTTGGAAAGCTAAAGATTAAATTAAAGTGAACCAAGCAAGTGAGAACTGTGCCAGCTTGTAATTACAGTTCGTGCTCATACGAAAGTCAGTGCCTGCCATTACAATAGATGATTAAATCTGATTCCAAAACAACTTCCCTGTTGTATTGGTCACGATAGGAATGCCGGTTACCCGGCACCCCTCGCACAGATCCCAGCGTGCGCTACTAACGCACTGGGCTCCTGTCTCGGGTTCTGGCGTCAAAACGCTTAAAAGGCCATGGATGCAGAATACGTATCGGTGAAATAAAGGTATCACTTAGTCGTCCAAACCGTGCCCAAGTCATTTGGCTACGCTGGCTGCGTCGCCGCAGTGCGCGTATCCATAATCGTCCCACTTGGTACACAAACGCATTCAGGCTTTGACCATTGCCGGGTACCGCATAGTAGTTCAAGTGCCCTTTCAGCACTCGGTTTAACCATACGCCGACTTCAGCCACGGGTGCGTGCAGCCGCTTGCGCAGCTCGTCCTTGATAGCCCGAAGTTGTGCCCGCATGCGTTTCTTCACAGTCTTACGACCGATCACAAACCACCCACCCTTTCTCGATGTCGTGCAGTAATGCGTAAAACCGAGAAAATCAAAGGTGGCTGGATTGCCTTCTCCACGTGCCCGACATTGCTCTGCGGCATATCGACCAAACTGTATAAGTTGAGTCTTGTCCGGGTGCAATGCCAGGTCAGACTTGCCCATCCTGTCCTGCAACATTGCCAGGAATCGATCTGCATCTGTTTTATGCTGAAAACCGACGACACTGTCATCCGCATATCGGATGACTATCATGTCGCCCGTTGCTATCTTATTGCGCCATATATTCGCCCAGAGGTCGAATACATAGTGCAGGTAGATATTGGCTAGAATGGGGGACACCACTGCGCCTTATGCATAGTAACTCGTTATGCAAAGTAAATGGGGTTAAGGCACATTCTTCATGAGCCAGCCCCGAAATTACTTTACATAAAACGGTGAGGCAAATCGTTACAAAGCAGCCAACCAAGCGAGTAAAGTTTCATCTTTTTCCCAATGCGGCAGGTTTGCGGCAACCATCTCTGGATAGGCATTCTGAAGCGCTTTTCGTTTCATTTCAGTATCTGCACGCGCATAGATTTCTGTTGTTGCAATATCAACATGCCCGAGAAGATCGCGGATATAGATCAGGCTGACACCGGCCTGAAGTAGCATCATCGCCTTTGTGTGCCTGATGATGTGCGGGGTTACTTTACCTGGAATTATTGGTGATTTCTCCCTGGCTTTAGACACATATTTATCCAGGATGTAAGAAATGCCCGCGCGTGTCATTTTTTTACGCTGACGATTAAAAAATAGCGGGTGGCTCTGCATGCTATCGTGAGCCGAGAAGGCTTCATCCATGTATTGTTTTAGCAGAACTTCCGTATTGGACATGATCGGAAGCTGTCTCTTTTTACGACCTTTGCCAGTAAGGGTCAAGATGGGGGGAGGATCCAATCGAATATCCTGAACTTTCAGATCCACTAATTCCTGCACGCGAGCACCTGTATCGTATAACACACAAAGCATCGTTAAGTCACGACGACCATTAGCTTTCGATGCATCTGGCTGGGCCAAGATAAGCTTTAATGCTTCAGGCGTAAGGTGATTTATTGATGGCGCTTGCGTTTTCTTTATAGGAATCGACAAGATTTGTTGGTACGTCAACAATCTGACCGGATCTTCGATCTGCATATACTGGTAAAATCCATGGATACAGGCCAATCGCTGGTTTCTTGTAGGCACACTGTTATTTCTGTCTTTCTCAAGCCAGCCCAGAAAACCAAGGACGATCATCTTGTCTATGTGTCTCAAGCAGAGCCTTTCAGTGGATAGATTACAGTCCTGTTTACAGTAGCGCAGAAACAGCTTGAATGTATCCCGATATGATTTGACCGTGTTGGCGCTGACGTTGCGCTGCCCCGGTAGATAAACGGCCAGATAATGAGAGAGTGCTTTTGCAAAATCAGTCGGTTTCATGATCATCGCCTCCCATTGAAGGGATAACATGGCCAAAGGCATGCTCCACTTTTGCTGTTATATCTGGATACAGTTCAGCCGTAAGTCGCAGATAACGGGAGGTATCTCGGAACGAATCATGCCCTAGGTATGTTTTCAGGATTGGCAAGTAAGCGGCCAAATCCTTCCCTTGAAGCACCCATTGCCTTAGGCAGTGGACAGCAAATGTATGGCGAAAATCATGTAGTCGAGGCCCTTTACCCCATCCACCGTGTGATATTCGGGCTTGCCAAAGAAACCGCCTGAAATTCTTATACACATTACCTTTGGTGACCGCTTGTCCAGTAGGCGCAGGAAAGAAATAAGCATTCTCACCTGAAAACAAATGCACCGCTTTCACGTAACCACGGCAGTGACTGGTGTTTTCCAGGGACATGGGAACCAACCTGTCCTTGTTGAATTTCCCATCAATGACAGTGAGTACACCAGCGTTCAAATCAACATCTTGGAGCCTGAGATTGAGCGCCTCTGAGATTCGCAATCCACAGCCATACAACAATCGAAACAGCAATGGCATGATACGATGCCGTAACGGGACTTCAGTACAAAACTGGCAAGCATCCACTTGTTTCAATAATGCCGCTATTTCCTTGTCGCTAAAAATGTAAGGCGTATATCCAAGCGCCTTTGGCAAGGCGTTCTTAGGCAGCACATAAGCCTGGACGCCAAGCCGGGTAACATACAGGGCCAGCTGCCTGACAACAGATGCCCTGGTCTGCAAGGTCGCCAGTGACTCATTGGGTTTTCTCTGAATCCAGGCAAAAACAAGCTTTTTAGTGATGGCGGCATCGACGCGGCTATAATTGAGGCAGAACTGATCAAATTGGTAGAGCAACCGTACACTGCTGTCGTATTTATAACCCAATGATTGTTTCTCACGAATCATTCCCTCGATGAATCCCTGCAATGAACTGTGATAGTTGAACTCATTCATGACGCCAACCCTCCTTCAGGATTCAGGGCGCATTCGCGCAACCTACTGACATCCACTTTGAGGTAAACAGCCGTGGAATCTGAGCTGATATGCCCCAATATGTCCGAAATAACGGGCAAAGGCGTGTTCTCGGCAAGCAATCTGCTGGCCAGCGTGTGTCGCAGGGAATGCATCCCTTTCTTCTTGTAAGGGGATATCGGTATTTTTGCCAGTTTCATATATTTGACGACAATCTGATGCAGCCTGTCTTCATCTGAAAAAGGCACCAGTGGTGCAAGGTGTCGTAAAAATACATAGGGTGACTCGACTTTCGGGCGTCCATTTTTCAGGTAGTCAATAATGGCCCAGCCGACATCCGGCAGCAGAGGAAGGTTGAGAACAGCGGCCGTTTTCGACTGTGTTAGCTCGATGCGGTTTTCCCGCCACTTAAGATTGTTCAGCTTCAGACGTTTGGTGTCGATGGTGCGAAGGCCCAATCGCGTGACCAGGAGGAGGATGGCGTAATCTCTTTTACCGGCAGGGTTGCCTCTGTCAACTGCATCGAGAAGCTTGGCAACGTTTTCCTGTGACCACACTGAAGGGATTCGGTTTTGTTTTCTGGCTTTAATGGTCGGTATGGCTTTGGTTAGATCTTCTGGATGCAAGCCATCTTCATGCAAATAACGCAAGAATGAACGTAGCCCACAAAGCTGCAGTTCTACCGTTTTGTAGCTGTAGCCCATTAACGTGTTGATGTAGCCAGATGTGTGCCTGGCGGCTATATCGGTGGACTGCCTGATGCCTTGTGATTCGAGAAAACTCAGAAAGCTTTCAGAAATTTTACTATAGTGATTTTGCGTAACTCTAGAGTATTCTTTTTGTTGGAGATGGCTCTGGTAGCTTTGCAATAATTTTTTGAGTTCGCTAGTTTGTAGCAGTTCTTTATGCTTGTAGTACCTGCGTAGAATGCTGCCGTGCTGTTGAAAATCACCCAGCATTCGAATAACTCGGAAAGCATTAACAATCGATTGCGTCAGTTTCCCAGTTTTCTCTAGCTCAAAAAAATCGAATTTTTCATCTAGAAAACGCATCCCTGCTTCTTCAGTAAAATGATCGGCACCTTCTTGTTCGAAGAACGTAGCGATACGTCTCCACATCCTGCGATATTGCTTTACTGATGCTTCGGTATAATGCAGTCGGTATAGTTCTTTTTCTAGTCGTGTGGTTAGCTCTTGAAAAGATAGGTTAGTCATCGGGCGTTCCTCCAAAATATAGTGAGACACCTTGCTATTCTCACCCAATATTTCAGAGTATTATGTAAAGTAAATCAGCCCCTGCCCCTATTAACCATGGCCTTTTTCAAGGGTTACTTTGCATAACGAGTTACTATGCATAAGGTGGCGTCATCTCACCACTACTCGCCAATATCTATCTTCATTACACGCTCGATCTGTGGTTTCAAAGGCGTTTTGCCCGAACCTGCAGAGGTACCGCTCGTTTCATTCGCTATGCGGATGACTATGTTGTTTGCTTCAGACATGAAGCAGATGCCATACGTTTTCGTAGAGAGATGGAAGAACGGCTTAATCTGTTTGGTCTGGCAATTGCACCAGAGAAAACCAAGATCCTGGCGTTTGGGCCACAGGCACGGCAATGGGCAAAGCAACAGGGAAGGAAGGCGGAAACGTTTGACTTTCTTGGCTTTACTCATTTCTGCACCACCTCTAGAGATGGCAAGTATTTTGTTATGGGTCGCAAAACCATCAGCAAACGCTTTACGGCAAAGCTGAAGGCTTATAAGCAGTGGCTGCGTTCAAACCGGACACTGACCACTGGCCAGATCATGCAAACAACTGCCAACAAACTGAAGGGGCATTTTGGTTATTACGGGGTAAGTGGCAACAGCCGCAGTATCCAATCTTTTGCTTATGAAGTTGAACGGATACTTTTCAAATGGTTGGGCCGCAGGGGCAAACGGGGTAGTTTGACGATCGAGAAGTTTGAACTGCTATTACAGCGATTTCCTCTGCCAACGCCGCATATCATGGTGAATCTCTGGTAACTTTCTGGCGAAGTGTGCTGTTGAGGAGCCGTGTGCGTAAATAGCGCAAGCACGGTTCTGTGAGGGGTGTGGCAACAATGGCTGTATGGACCAGATATTGTGACACCGGCGGGAAACCAGCCGGAAACAGAGAAGACAAACATGATCCTAACCAGCTAGAGGAACCCATCTACTCGACCGTTCGCCAGAATACGCAATCAGGGGACAGAGACCAGTATCGCAGATAAATCTGACCGCCTAAAGGCGGTGGTTTTAACCTTCAATCGAGACGAATAAATACCATAATCCATGATATTTCAACGGTTTAGCCTTGTCCGCCCCCTAATACGCCAATACGCCATTGCCGGGCTGAGCCTGGAATGGGTCAATGATGGTTAGGCTTTGAATAATCTGACCATGTTGCAGGTCTTCCGTATACAGGGTTTCACACCCGGCTTCCAGGCTCGCCGTGATAATCAGGGAATCATACAGACTGAATCCCCATCGATCTGATATCCCCAGCGCCTTGGAATAATAGCTCATGCATGGAAATAACTCACACAGAGGCGTTAGCACCTTATCCAGATAAATGTTTGTATCGGCCAGTGTTAACGATGGTGAAAATTTGCATGTCGCCACGTTCAGAAATTCCTGAACGACTTGATAACTGATAATACCCTGCTGTAAATTCAGCGCAGTTGATACCAGTTCGCGAGCGACCTGTTGTTTGGCGGGGGCAGTTGCATCGAAAGTATAAACAAGGATGTTGGTATCAAGAAAAAACTTACCGCTCATTCATCTCATCCCGGCTGTAATGTCTACCGGCGCGAGCATAGGACATATCCTGCATCAGCGATTCGTAATCGGTAGCCGATTGCTTCTGCCTGACATAGCGAGTAAGCCACTGGCGAAACATGGCGTTCAGGGTTGTATGCTCTTGCTGCGCACTCTTTCTAGCCTGACTGATCAGGGCTTCTTCAGCACTTAAGGTCACATTCTTCAACATAGTAGCCTCCTCTATATTGCAAAATATAAGTGTACACTATTTTCGTGTTATGACAATACCCAAAAATGCCAGGATTAGAGTTTATTGAGTTTTTTGCGATTGAGTAGCACGCCAATCTGGTGCGAGGGCTGGATGGCTTCTTAGGGAGAGGGGCTTATGCAACGATTAATATTATGGTTAACTTGCCACTCGACTCGGCAACCCAAACCCCTGTTTCCGCAGTTCGTCGATTTCATCCCTGAGTTCTGCGGCTTCTTCAAATTCAAGTTCGCGGGCATGTTTGAACATTTGCTGTTCAAGCTGTTTGATCTTTTTCGCCAGCATTTCCGGCGACATGCTCAGATATTTAGCTGGCGCCTCGGCTACTTTGGCGCGGTGGCGCTGGTTGGCGGCGGCCGCACCATAGGCGCCTTCGAGAATATCGGCAACGGCTTTTTTCACCGTGGTCGGGGTAATGCCGTGCTCTATATTAAAGTCTATCTGTTTCTGTCTGCGCCGTTCAGTTTCCTCGATGGCCCGCTGCATGGAGCCGGTTACTCGATCAGCATAAAGAATGGCCTTGCCTCGGGCGTTACGCGCTGCACGGCCGATAGTCTGGATCAGGGAACGATCGGAACGCAGAAAGCCTTCCTTGTCGGCATCTAAAATGGCCACCAGCGACACTTCCGGAATATCCAGACCTTCACGCAGGAGATTAATCCCCACCAGGACATCAAACACACCCAGACGCAGGTCGCGCAGGATCTCAATCCGCTCGACGGTGTCGATGTCCGAATGCATATAGCGCACCCGAATACCGTGATCCGCCAAATAGTCCGTTAAGTCTTCGGCCATGCGTTTGGTCAGGGTAGTCACCAATACCCGGTCACCAACATCGGTACGTTTGTTGATTTCAGACAGCAGATCATCCACCTGGCTGGTGGCGGGCCGTACTTCCAGTTCCGGATCCACCAGTCCGGTAGGGCGTACCACCTGTTCGATCATGGCTCCGGTATGTTCTTTCTCATAGAGGCCCGGCGTCGCCGAAAGAAAAATGGTCTGCGGCACCAGCCGTTCAAATTCATCGAAACGCAGGGGCCGGTTGTCCAGTGCCGAGGGCAAACGAAAACCGTATTCCACCAGGTTTTCCTTGCGCGCCCGATCACCCTTGTACATGCCGCCCAGCTGGGGAATGGTTACGTGGGACTCGTCCACGATCAGTAGCGCATTGTCCGGTAGGTAATCAATAAAGGTCGGTGGCGGTTCACCGGGATGACGCCCGGAGAGGTAGCGGGAATAATTTTCGATACCCGAGCAGTAGCCCAGTTCCAGCATCATCTCGATATCAAATTTTACCCGTTGCTCCAGTCGCTGTGCCTCGACCAGTTTATTCGCGCTATAAAGCTGTTCCAGTCGCTCTTTCAGTTCCGCCTTGATCTGCTCAATCGCATTAATAATGGTTTCCCGCGGGGTGACATAGTGGGTTTTGGGATAAATGGTCAGGCGCGGCACCCGTTTCAGCACTTCGCCGGTGAGCGGATCAAAATAACTCAGATTTTCGATTTCATCATCAAACAATTCCACCCGCACCGCATCACGGTCAGAATCGGCCGGATAAATATCAATAACCTCTCCCCGCACCCGGTAGGTGCCCCGGTGCAGTTCCACGTCGTTGCGGTTGTACTGCATCGCGGTCAGGCGTTGCAGAATTTTATGCCTGTTAATACGCTCACCGCGCACCAGATGCAGGAGCATTTTCATGTAGGCTTCCGGATCACCCAGGCCGTAGATCGCCGAAACGGTCGCGACGGTGATGGTATCCTTACGTTCCAGCAGGGATTTGGTGGCCGACAGGCGCATCTGTTCGATGTGCTCGTTAATCGAAGCGTCTTTCTCGATGAAGGTATCCGAGGCAGGCACATAGGCCTCGGGTTGATAGTAGTCGTAATAGGAGACGAAATATTCCACGGCATTGTCGGGGAAAAAATCCTTCATTTCCCCATAGAGCTGGGCCGCCAGGGTCTTGTTGTGCGCCAGAATCAGGGTCGGGCGCTGTAGCTGCTGGATCACATTAGCCACAGTGAAAGTCTTGCCTGAGCCTGTCACCCCCAAGAGGGTCAGCCCGGCTTCACCGGCTTTGAGTCCCTCAACCAGCTCTCGGATAGCGCCAGGCTGGTCACCAGCCGGTTCAAATTCGGAATTTAGCTTAAAAAGTTCGCTCATGGCATTCTGTCGGCATCCAGTTTCAAATATACTACACGGCTTTGTATCAGCATTCAGGGATATTCTCGCATTGGAAATCAGACTCTCAGATCGTGTTCAACGCATTAAGCCCTCCCCCACTCTGGCCATTACTGCCCACGCCAACACCCTCAAGGTCGAGGGCAAAAACATTATCGGTCTCGGGGCCGGTGAGCCGGATTTCGACACACCGGAACATATCAAACAGGCGGCGATCCGCGCCCTGGATGAAGGCTTCACAAAATATACGGCGGTGGATGGCACGCCCGGACTGAAACAGGCCATCATCGACAAATTCAAACGCGATAACAGTCTGGATTATAGCCCGGAACAGGTGCTGGTTTCCTGCGGTGGCAAACAGAGCTTCTACAATCTGGTCCAGGCACTGCTGAATCCGGGTGACGAGGTCATCCTTCCGGCGCCCTACTGGGTATCTTACCCGGACATGGTGCTGTTAGCCGATGGCAAACCAGTCATCATCAGCGCCGGTATCGAACAGAATTTTCGCATCACGCCACAACAGCTTGAAGCGGCGATTACCGAACGCACCCGCCTGTTTGTCATCAACAGCCCGTCGAATCCCACGGGCATGGCCTACTCCCATACCGAACTGGCGGCGCTGGCCGAAGTCCTGCAGCGTCACCCCGATGTTCTGGTTGCTACCGACGACATGTACGAACATATCCTCTGGGCGGATGAACCCTTTTGCAACATCCTCAACACCTGTCCCGAACTGTATGATCGTTGCATGGTACTCAACGGTGTATCCAAAGCCTACTCCATGACCGGCTGGCGCATCGGCTATGCCGCCGGACCGCCGGTGCTGGTCAAGGCCATGAAAAAGGTGCAGTCACAAAGCACCTCCAATCCCGCCTCGATCTCGCAGGCCGCCGCCGTTGAGGCATTGGCCGGCGATCAGGGCTACATTCAGGAACGGTTGCAGGCCTTCAAAAAACGTCATGATCTGGTGTTTAACCAGCTACAGGATATGGATCAAATCAGCTGCCTGCCGTCGATGGGGACCTTCTATAGTTTCCCAAGTTTTAAACAGGTGATCGAATCTTCCAGTAAATTTAGCGATGATATCCAGCTGGCAGAATATCTGCTTGAGCATGCCGGTGTTGCGCTCGTGCCTGGTTCGGCCTTTGGCGCGCCCGGTTTTATGCGGCTTTCTTTTGCGGTTGGCGAAGATGTGTTAACTGATGCACTCAACCGTATTGCTGAGTGCCTGGATTTGTAGCTCAGCGGTTCAAAGCTTGTGGAGCGAAGCGTAGGAAATACTTGTCGTGATTGTCATCCTGAGCGCAGCGAAGGATCTTGATTCGAGATGAATCGTTCAAAACACTAAGATTCTTCGCGTTGCTCAGAATGACAGGGGGCTGTGTAATAGTGCGTCATGACAGTGTAGTAATACGGCAATATGACCGTAACGCAGCGTAAGAAACACTGCATAAAACACGCAGCAGTGCTAAACAGGACAACTGCAGCGCAAAGGTAGTGCAACAAGTAAATTTGTAGGCAAACCCCTACGACAAGTCGCGGCATCGTCTGACAGACACCCTCCCGTTTCTCCCGTAATCTTACTTCCAACATGGATGTGGGGGGTAGACACGGATGTCTTCTTTAATTTTCCCCACCTACAACGAAGAATGATTCTTCTATAAATGGACTATCACGATGAAAGGAGCACATCATGCCAAATGGAATGGCGCGGGGTCTTACCCTGTTAGAAATTCTTACCACCATGGCCGTCGGGGCAATCTTGTTCGGAATCGCCGTCCCGGGAATGGCCAATTTAATCGAACAAAATCGTCTGACAACCCATGTCAATAATCTCCGCGCCAGCCTGAGTTTAACTCGCTCACACGCCGTTCACGAAAACACTCATGCCGTTATCTGCAAATCCGCGGATGGTCTGAGTTGCATTCGAGAAGGTAAATGGACTCAGGGCTGGATCGTGTTCGCCGATGACGACCGCAATCGGCGTCGCTCCGAGGATGAACGCCTTCTCCAGGTTAATCAGGCTATTTCAACTAATACCCAAATCGAATATCGGGCCTTCGGTTCTCGCCACTACGTCACCTATCGACCGTCCGGTATGACCCGAACCAATGGCACCTTTTATGTGTGTAATCCAAAGGCCCCAAAACGCTCTAAGGCATTGATTTTAAGGAAATCAGGCCGGATTCGACTCAGCGATACAAGAGCAGATGGTAAGCCAATTAAATGTGGGGATAAGCCCTGATCTGAGTTGACCTGACTCAAGGGCATGAGTACCATACCGGCCTTATTCCCCAGTAGCTCAGTTGGTAGAGCAAATGACTGTTAATCATTGGGTCC
>ENA-ORDP01000815-ORDP01000815.1-marine-sediment-metagenome-genome-assembly--contig:-NODE-815-length-18819-cov-6.921019_pt1 | contig 18819 bp, 13 predicted proteins | sample MGYA00248627_ERZ508539 | MGnify/ENA primary metagenome ERZ508539 (study PRJEB26208, sample SAMN05571518) | marine sediment metagenome | biome: deep sea; feature: Hydrothermal vent; material... | reverse complement strand
TGTGTGAAGGCACGCAACGAAGGTCGTGAGCTGGAGCGTGAAGCCCGCGAAATTCTTGAAAGCGCCGCCCAAAACAGTCCCGAATTGGCCATTGCAATGGAGACCTGGAAAGAAATCAAATTCGAATTTGAAACTGTGGATAAGTTGGACGTGAGCTAAAGTACTCATTGCCACTCTCAAGATTAGGAGAAAACTATGCAAGATACCTCACAAATGGGCGATTACCGTACTACGCAAACGCTGGAGACTTTCTCATTCTTACCGCCGTTAACTCAACAAGAAGTTTATGACCAAATCAGCTATATGCTGGGACAAGGACTGACGCCGGCTATTGAGCACGAACAGCCATCTCAATCGGCTCATCCCTATTGGACCATGTGGAAATTACCATTCTTTGGTGAGACTGAGTTAAATAACGTCGTGCATGAATTAGAAGCCTGTCATCGGGCTTATCCAGATCACCACGTTCGACTGATTGGTTACGATAGCTATACCCAGAGTCAGGGCGTTTGCTTTGTCGTCTATCGTGGTAAAGCGTGGTAACGAGGTTGACCATGGCGCGTTAGCACCATGGTCAACCAGGGTTAGTCAGTAAAAGTATGGGGTAACAGTGATGGTTATTCAAGATCTGTCAGGACGCAATGCTGCCAAAGCTCGCCGCCAAATGGCTTGGCGTCACCCCGCCTGATCTAACCCTGGTGAGGGAGAGGGGGCTATGGTGCAAATACTGATGCAACCATTATTAATATCAAGATTCGCCAATGGTCTGGCTGTGGGGCGGGGGGAACGCGCAATGAACCCGAAGCCCAGGCTGGTTGTCTTCCAGCCTCAGCGTCATGCCGTGAATTCCCGCCACCGCGGCCACCAGGCTCAGGCCCAGCCCGCTGCCGGGGGTGGTGCGGCTTTTTTCCAGCCGGTAGAAGCGCTGCAACACCTGTAGACGCTCGCTTTCGGGAATGCCGGGACCGCTGTCGGCAACGGTGATTCCGTTGCTATCGAGACTGATCCGAATCTGTCCCTGCGCGGGGGTGTACTTGATGGCATTATCCAGCAGGTTGGCCATGGCCTGGAACAGCAGATCACGATCACCCTGCCTGTGTACGTTGGTATCCGCTTGCAGACTCAGAGACTGATCTTTTTCTTCCGCCAGTGGTTCGTATAGCTCAACTACGTCGTGCAGCAGGGCGCCCATGTCTATTTCACAGAATGCCTCTGTGCGTTGCCGGGTTTCGATATGGGCGATGCGCAGCAGGGCATTAAATGTTTTCAGCAGACCATCAGCTTCGCTGATAGACTGCTCAGCCAGAGTCGGATCCTGGTTGGCTTTTTCCTGTTCGGCACGTAGCAGTTCCAGCCGGTTGCGCAGCCTCGCCAAGGGCGTGCGCAGATCGTGGGCGATGTTGTCGGAGACTCGCCGCACGTCGTCCATCAGTTCCTCGATTCGGTCGAGCATGACATTGAGGTTGCCGGCCAGGGTATCGAATTCATCACCGCTGTGTTGCCGGGGGATGCGGCGGGAGAGATCACCATCAATGATCTCACGGCTGGTGGTGTTGATGGATTCGAGACGTTTCGCGACCCGGCGATTGAGCACGAATCCGCCGATACCACCCAGTACCAGGGTGATGACGAAGCCGAGGATCAAGGTGCGAATGATGCGTTGCTGTGTTTCTTCCAACTCGTAGATGTCGCGCCCGACCAGCAGATGAAAATCGCCGGAGAGCGTGAAACTGCGTGCTCGGGCGAGGTGGATTTTATTTTTGCCAAGACCGGCATTTTCGAGCTGGAAGCTCAGCCAGCCATCTTTATCGGCCCGGATCGCCGGCCAGCGATTAAGGTTGCCGGCGATAGGGGTGTTGATCGCCGTGGTCAGCAGATAGATGGAGGAGCCGGTGGGTTTGCGCGAGAGCCGTTCGTTGATGACATTGATCAGACCGGCGAGGCCGTCCATGTCGTAACGTTCCTCCAGGCCGGTGATCTCGGCGGCGATCGTGGCATCGGCTTGCCGTGACATGTAGGCCGCGGTTGACCAGTAAATAAACCACAGCAGCAGCAATACCGAGGTGCCGAACAGGGCCATATAAGTCAGGGCCAGGCGAAAGCTGAAGCTGCGCAGCAGGCGGGGCTGCATGGGCTATCCGGATTCCGGCGCTGGTTCGTGCAGGCAATAGCCAGCGCCGCGCACGGTCTGCAACAGGGCGGGTTCAAAATCCCGATCGATCTTGTTGCGCAACCGGCTGATATGTACATCGATGATATTGGTCTGTGGATCGAAGTGATAATCCCAGACACTTTCCAGCAGCATAGTGCGGGTGACTATCTGACCGGCGTGCTGTAACAGAAATTCGAGGATGACATATTCGCGCGGCTGTAAATTAATGGTTTTGCCGGCCCGCTTGACTGTATGCGTCAGGCGATCCAGCTCCAGATCGGCTACCTTCAGGAGGCGGATGTCGGGCTTTATTTCCCCGCGCCGCAGCAGCGCCTCGATACGCGCCAGCAGTTCGGAAAAAGCAAAGGGTTTGACCAGGTAGTCGTCACCCCCCGCCTTCAGACCCTGTACCCGGTCATCCACTTCGCCCAGGGCGCTGAGAATAATCACCGGCGTCTGCCGATCTGAACTGCGCAGCGTTTTCAGGATCGAGAGGCCGTCAAGCGCAGGTAACATGCGATCGAGAATGAGGATATCGTAGTCATTTTCCAGTGCCATAAACAGACCGTCCTTGCCGTCAATCGCCTGATCGACCGTATGGCCGTGTTCTTTCAGGCCCTTGGCAATGTAGCCGGCTGTTTCAATGTCGTCTTCAATGACAAGGATGCGCATGCTGGTTGTCTCAGAGTTTGGGGACAGCCCGTCCCTTTATTCAATGATAGCAGGATTGTTAGCATACCTGTTCTTAACTGAAGAATGGGTGGAGACAACATTAAACATCGTTAACCTGGTGCAAACACGGTGATGGGCGCGTTTAATTTCTTTGAGTGTGATCCCCCCATTGCTTGCCACGAAAAACGGTTGGGCTGAATGAAATGAAGCCCAATAGAATATCAGAGCAGGTTGTGTGGGGTGGTTTATTGTCTGGATGACGATGACAGGGTGGAGAAAAGCTGTGGGGGAGGGGCGATGGACTGTTAGCGAAAAGGGGGGGTCTGCCAACCGTTTACTTTGCCACTATATCCCAGGATCACTGAGCCACTGCCGATGCCCGGATAGCTATAATACCAGATCGTTTGGCGTTCGAGCTTGAATTTTGAAACCGGATTGCCCAGCAGGTGTTGTAGCTCGGTTTTAGATAAACCATGACGCAGCTGTTCCCAGTTTTTACGTATTTTTTCAAGTTCCTCAAGCGCGGTGAGTGGGGGCTGTGTACGAGGAGGGGGCGTTAATGAATGACTGCGTGCATCCTGTGACGGCATGTGTGCCGGGAGTCTCTGCTCCAGTCGTTCTATTCGTTTAGTCAGCGCATCGATCTGTGCCTGCATACGGGTAATCTGTGGGTTGATCCCGTCCGGCAGGCTGTCCGCCGCCTGCACCGCGAACGGTGCCAGCATCATCCAGAGTGCGATCCCGCGATAAGGCGCCTTTTTCACTCTGTTATTACAGGACTTAATGATGTGAACCAATCATGTCATTGTCTGTCAGATGCTAAGTAGTAAAGCTAAACTTGCTGGGATCTTCCCGCTCCCCCACAGTGTGGGGGAGCGGGAAGTAAACCCGCTAGTAGCTTTCCGGCTACGTTTTTTCTGGGGTCGTTACCACATCCACCAGGCGTTCAGGTACAGGGTGTTGTTATCTGATGCGTTACGACCCGTGCCGTCATAGTTATTGCTGGCGCCATCGAACTTGGTGTAGTTCGTGTACTGAATCGAGAACTTGGTGTTCTCCCAGGGTAGATAGTCAGCTTCGGCAATGAAGCCAGCACTGTCAGGACTATTGGTTCTGTTACCACCATAGAGTGCCGCATTGGTGCTTCCCTGGGTGTTGAAATACCCCAGTGTAAGCTTGCCATCATGACCTAACTCGTAGTTTCCATCGATACGGGTCTGTTTGAGGGTGTTGTTGGGGCTGGTTGGTGCCGTCGAATCAAGCGTCTGTGCTTCGTGGATATAGACAGCATGGATAGTGATCTGGTCGCCATTGCCTACAGGTTTCTGATAGGTGGTATCCACAGCGACATCGGTGTACTGGTCAGTCGCGCCGGTATTGCCCAGGTAATTAACGTTTACGCCGTAGGTGCCGATTTCCAGATAGCCCATACCCGGAAGGTTCTTCTGCCAGGCAAAACGTACGTAAGGAGTCAGGCCCTGCATCGTACCGTTCATGTCAGGACCGTTGTTACCACTCAGGTTTGGAGCAAGCATACCCTGAAGGGCACTACGGTAAAAACTCACCATACCGTACCACTGGTTATCCCACAAGGCATACGTGCCCAGACCGGCACCCATGAGACCATTGACTGCAACATCGGCACCAGGGGCAGGCGTGACATCAGGTGCCGCATAGGGGAATCTGAACGATGGTGTGGTGTGCCAGACATCTTCCATACCCGGCATATTGCTCAGGGTGACACCGTAGACCAGGGTTTTGCCACCGAGTGTGCCACGGTTAGCATAACGGAAGTCCGCCATATCGAAAGTGAATCCATTGTTGTCTCCCTGCTCGTAGGTGACCTGCAGGAAGGCGCCCATATGTTTGGTCAACGCTCCGGCATAGTAGAGACTGAATTCCTGTGGGAATTCCACGTTGTTGTTCTGTTTGCCCGAAACCTTCTTGCTCAGGTGGGTGACGCTGCTCTGTAACATGACCGAGATCGGCAATGCCTTATTTAAACTAAGGTTTTTCCCCTTGACCTGAGGCAGGCTGGTCATGGTGTAACCGTTCAGTTTGAAGCTTCGCCCAAACGCGGTCAGTTCCGGAAATACCGTATGACAACTCTGACAGGGCATGCCTGTTTGACGCGCAAAACTGGGGACCGCCTGTGCCGACATGGCCGTCAGGCAAAGCGCCAGGGACACTAGGGATAAAATATACAGACGTAGACGAGATATAACGGTATGCATAAAACCTCACTTGCTAAGTGGTTAGCTTATATATATGGATAGTTGGTGCTACTGCGCTCATATGAAACGCCAGTTGCGGCTGGACAGCGTCTGTTTGCGATTATCGTGTCGATTATTCGAAACGGACTATGACAACATATTAATATAATTGAATATGTTAAACATGTTAAACATGTTAACCGTAGGGCTACTAAAATTCGTTGACCTAAATCAATTCTTTCGCCGAATCATCAGAAATTTCGCCACGGGGACAGGATAATATCGATACAGACAGGCGCCCGTGACGTGTTTCTGATGGACGTTAAATTAATAGTCACGTCGTCATCATTCGGTAACGGGTCAGGGTGGGATAGACTTTCCAGTTCTGCAACCAGTCTTCAAATATATCGGCGCTCATGGGTCTGGATATAAAATAACCTTGTAGTTTATCACAGCGAAGAATCTCCAGCAAATCCAGAATCTGCTGATCTTCCACGCCCTCGGCTACCACGCTTAACCCAAGGTTATGGGACAGATCGATGATCGAACGCACGAGCACCGCATCATGGTCGTTCTTGCACATGTCAATGACGAAGGACTTGTCGATTTTCAGTTCATGGATGGGTAGCCTTTTCAGGTAGGAAAGAGAGGAAAAGCCGGTGCCGAAGTCATCTACCGCCAGTTTGATGCCCATATCGGCAAGCTGGTTCAGGGTTTCAATCGCATGGTCTGGATCGGCCATCATCACGCTTTCGGTGATCTCCAGTAGCAGATATTGCGGATCGATGGCGCAATCTTCAAACAGGTTCTTGATGTAGCCGGCCAGTCGGGGATCCTGCAAATCCCAGGTTGACAGGTTGACGGCAACGCTGAGTTCATGTCCCTGCTGAACCCAGTGGGCGCATTGTCGCATGGCGGCTTTGAGTACCCAGCGGGTGAGTTTATTTATCATCCCGGTCTGTTCGGCCAGCGGGATCAGTTCGGCCGGGGGAATAAAACCATGTTCGGGGTGTTGCCAGCGCAACAGGGCTTCCGCACCGATGACCCGGCCTGATTTGACATCGATCTTGGGCTGGTAATGCAGACTGAGTTTGTTTTGCTCCAGCGCATTATGAAAATCACTGACCAGGGTAAGACGATTAACGCTATTGGGGTCACGTTCCGGATCGTAGATCAGATAACCGCATGATCGTCGCTTACTTTCATACATGGCGACATCGGCGCAACGAATCAGCGTGTCGGGATCTTCACCGTGCAGGGGATACAGGGCAATCCCGATACTGCCGCCGATGTGTAATTGAAAACTGTCAATTTTTAGCGGTTCCTGCAGGCTCTGGACAATTCGCTGTGCGACTTCTTCGGCATAATCAAGCGTCACGCCGGACAACAGCAGGGCAAATTCATCGCCGCCAAGACGGGCGACAAAATCGGTTTGCCGCAGGCAGGAAAGAAGGCGTCCGGATACTTCCTGCAGAACCCGGTCACCCAGCTGATGACCCAGGGTATCGTTGATTTCCTTGAAGCGATCCAGATCCAGCAACAGCATGGCAATGGATAATTTCCGCGAACGGATGCGGATGATTTCCTTTTCAATGTGATTGATAAGCTGGACCCGGTTGGGCAGGCTGGTCAGGGCGTCATGGGTCGCCTGGTATTTCAGTTGGCGTTGACGGTCACGAATTTTTTGGGAAGTCTCGGTAAAGGCCTGGATCAGATCGCGGGTTTCATCCAGTTGTGCGGAGGGCAGATTTTCAATACCGGTATCATCCTCCCAGGTTTCGGATCGAAGTGCCCGGGTAACAATACTGACGGGTTGCAGAATTTTACGCTGTAGAATGTAATAACCGGCAATAATGGCCAGCAAAAGCAGGGCGACCAGTCCCCAGAGCGTATAGGTGCTGCTTCTGGCGACCAGGGCCAGGTTGTTGAGATCCTCCGAAAATGAGTGACCCAGATGTTGATCAAGTAGCAGCAGGTGATGCCAGATTTTGTCATATAGAGGTTCGATAGTGGTTTTTATAAAAGGGACGTCCGCCCGCCATTCGCCGGACTGATGTGCGGCTTGCGTCTTCTGATAAGCCGCCCACCATTTGCTGGCAGTGCGTTTCATTTCGATGAGTGACTGATTGCCTTGTAAACCAAGTTCTCCCTGCCGGTCTTTCTTATCCAACATATCCAGCAAATGCTGGATATGTTGGTATTGCATTTTAATATCACGCGAGAATGTCCGGATTCGGGGTTTTGAGCTGCCGAAATTGCCTGTGAGAAGTAGCAGGTTGCGCCGGAAATGACTGATCATACGTGACCATTCGTATTGGCATGATTCGAACAGTTCATGGACGTCAAGTTGAGAGGCCGCCATGCCGGCGACGTGGGTTTCGTTCAGAGTCAGGCTTGCGGCAGTATAAAAATTCTGGTTGTTAACAAACATGACTTTTTGAAGAACAGCGGTGGCCGGGAACAGGCGTTTAACATCGCTGCGTATTCCAGCCAGCTCATCCGATGCCTGCTTTAGCGCATTGATGTCAATGTGTAGCTGTTTTATCTCCTTTTTAAGCTCGCCCCTGTTAACCCAGGATATTTTTTTCAGCATTGAGGTGTTGCGCAGGGCCGTGTCAAAATAGCGGTTAAGGGTATGCTGGTATTTTTGCAGTGGAGTCAGCAGGAAAATGCTTTGCGCATCTTCAGCGCGCCTGATAGCCGTATGGATTTGTTGGCTGTATGCAATGACCTTATTGCGAATCTCGATATTAACGTGGCTTTTGGCTTCGGTGCGGGAGAGATAGAACTGGGCCGTCCCGGCGCTACTGAGAATGACGAGCGTCAGAATACCGGCCGCTGTAAGGTAACGTCCACGTAATGAGTTCAGAAACCCGGGGCCTGACTTAAATTTGAACAAGGGCATTCCACACTATTGAACCTGTCAGTTCAGGAGAGATCAATACCTGTTATTCATCGGCGAAATAGGATGGCTCTTTAACCTCTGGTTGCACAGTCGCTCATTGTTATACAGAAAATAATCAGATACAAGACAAAGATAGCGGGGATAAGTTAGCGACTTTCTCTCCTGGCCTTTTAAATGGGTTTTAATGCCCTTTATAAAAATCGGTGATGGCGTCCTGATAGTGTTCTTCGATGCGCTGGCGTTTGGTTTTCATCGTCGGGGTGAGCAGGCCGTTGTCGATGTTCCAGGACTCCAGTGTTGCTTTGATCGCATATAGCCGGGCATAGCCGGGAAAAGGGGCAAGTTTTGTACCGATACGTTCCAGTAGTGCCTGATGTATGTTTTCATCATCCAGACTGCGTTGCTCGTTCGGATTCAACCCAAGGCTGGTTGCTAACGGTATCCAGCGGTCTTTATTTAAAACAACGATGGCGGAGAGAAAGGGACGGCCTTCGCCGATAATCATAACCTGTTCGAACAGCGGATCCGTGCTGATGGTCAGCTCCATATCGGCGGGGGGAATTTTTTCGCCATTGGACAGCACGATGATGTCTTTAAGGCGACCGGTAATATAAATATGCCCTTCGCGGATTTCAGCTACGTCACCGGTATGCAGCCAGCCGTCCTCATCAATCACCTCGCGGGTAGCGGTCTCGTTGTTATAATAGCCCAGCATCACACCGGGACTGCGCACCAGCAACTCGCCATTATCGCCAATGCGGGCTTCCACTTCCGGCAGGGGCTGACCGACGCTAAACGGATCGTTATCGTCCAGACGATTGGTGGACACTACGGGACTGAGTTCAGTCATGCCATAGCCCTGGGTGATGGTGATGCCGAGGCCGATGAAAGTGCGGGCAATATCGTTAGACAAAGGTGCGCCGCCGCTGACCGCCAGACGCAGGCGTCCGCCCAGTTTGGCGCGGATCTTTTTCGCTACCAGGGCATCCAGCAGGGGCCAGAGCAGTTGTCTGACAGACCAGTGTGCCCGACCCTGTGAAATCAGAAACCGCTGCCAGCCCACCGCGACGGTTTTCTCGAACAGTTTGCGGGCGAAGGCGGGTTTTTCGGCCAGTTGCAATTGAATCTTGTTATAGATCCGCTCAAAGATCCGCGGTACGGTCACCAGAATGGTGGGACGAATGATCTGCATGTCTTCGGCCAGATGCTCGATAGAGCGGGAAAAGGACACGCTGGCGCCCACCAGCATGGGCATGTAATAGCCTGCGGTGCGCTCGAACATGTGCGACAGGGGCAGAAAAGAAAGAAACATGTCATCGGTATAGAAATGATCGCAGCGTTGGGCGCTGTCGGCATTCCAGAGAATATTGGCGTGACTGAGCATGACGCCCTTGGGATTGCCGGTGGTGCCGGAGGTGTAGACGATCGAGGCCAGGGTATCATCGGGCGTGTTCAGTTTTTCCAGCGCCGCACCTTTTGCGGGTAGCCAGTCACTAACATTTTTCAGACGGGTATCGTGCGCGCTGCCGATGGGCGTCAGGGTGATGATGCGCTGCACCTCCTGCATGCTGTTATAGGTATCGCACAGGCACTGCCAGTGTTCCTCGTTTTCGATCAGGATCAGTTTGATCCCGGCATTTTGTAGGATATAGCCGATATTATCGGGCCGGTCATTGGCGTACAGCGGCACCAGCACCAGTTGCAGGGACAGCGCCGCCTGTTCGAACATGATCCATTGGGGACAGTTATGCGCCATCACCGCGACCCGATCTCCGGCCTCCATCTCTTCGGTTGCCAGCGCGGCTTTCCAGCGGCCAATATGCTCCGCTACCTGCCGCCAGTTCAGATCGCTCCACTGGTTTTTTTCGGTGTCAAAACAACGATAGGCCAGCGCATCGGGACTGCGTTGCACCCGTTCCCGTAGCAGGTTGTGCAGGTTGCTGACCGTGCCGGGTGAAATAATGTCCTTTCGTGAATCAGCCATTGCCCTCTTCCTGTTCAAGCCACGGCTGCCAACCGGCATCGGGGGCGAAGCGCTGACCATAGCGTTGCTGCAACTGTTCCAGCATTTTGTACACCTGTTGCGCGCCACGATCCTGTAGATAGTGCATGGGGCCGCCGCGGAAGGGAGCAAAGCCGGTACCGAAGATGATACCGGCATCGGCCAGATCCGCTGTTTCCACGACGCCGTCCCGCAGGCAGGCAATCACCTCGTTGACCATGCGCAGGATCAGGCGTTCCTGAAGATCAACGGGCGGGATGTAATCCTTGTTTGCTGCGGTCTTGATCGGCTTGCCTTTTTTAAAGCTGTAAAAACCCTGGCCGGTTTTTTTCCCCAGTTGGCCACGATCCACCAGGGTTCTGAGGCGTTCGGGTACGCTGATGTCCATGTTCTGCGAAAGAATGTCTGCGACTTTCAGGCAAATATCCAGACCGACCGTGTCGGCCAGCTCAATCGGTCCCATGGGCATGCCAAAATCCACGGCTTCTTCATCGATGACTTTCAGCGGCACGCCTTCTTCGGCCAGGATCACGGCTTCAATCAGGTAAGGCATGAGTACGCGATTGACCAGAAAACCGGGGCTGCTGGTGACGGGCAGGGGCAGACGGCTGAGGGACTTGGCGAAGGCGCTGGCGCGTTGTACGTTTTCCTCCGTGCTGTTTTGACCGCGCACGATTTCAATCAGCGGCATTTTGGCGACCGGATTGAAAAAGTGCAGGCCCACCAGCCGTTCCGGTTTTTCCAGCACCTCGGCCAGGGTCTCCAGTGGGATGCTGGAGGTGTTGGTGCAAAGCAGGGCATCCGCTTTCATTTGTGGCTCAATTTCGCGGAAGAGTTGTTGTTTGATCCCGGCATCTTCAAAAATGGCTTCGATCACGACATCCGCGCGCGCCAGCGCATGGCCGGGCAGATCCGGCATCAATCTGTCCAGGGTGGTTGAAATCAGGCGGGGTTTTTTCAGTCGCTTCCTGTAAAGGCCAAAGGCGCGCCGGATGACCCGCCCCAGAGTCTCATGTTCACGATCCTGAATACTGACCTGATAGCCCTGCAAGGCGCACCAGGCGGCAATGTCGCCGCCCATGACGCCGCCGCCGATGACGTGTACGTATTTTGGTTTGTTCTCTTGCTCCCGCTCTCCTTTTCGTCCCCGTTCCTTGAGCGTTTCCTGCAGGTTGAAGACCCGGATCAGGTTTTGGGCAGTTTTGCCCACCAGTAGATTAGCCACGGAGACGGCTTCCTCACGCAGCATCTGTTCACGATCATCGGCATAGCGTTGCCAGAGATCGATCAGCGCATAGGGAGCCGGGTAATGCGCGCGTGCGGCTTTTTTGGCAACGCTCCTGAGCATGTATTTTGCAATCCACGGCCGCAGCAGGCGGTGGTTCAGGATCTTCAGCCACCAGGGCAGTGGTGCCTGTTTGGGAGGGTTGCGCAACATGCTGCGCGCGGCATTGAGCAGGTGACGCTGGGGGACCGCATAATGCACCAGACGCATTTTTTTTGCTGCCCGGGCCGAGAAGCTGCGGCCAGTGAGCATGATGTTCAGGGCGATGAGAGGCCCGGCGGCCTCCAGTGCCCGTACCGTTCCACCGAAACCGGGGTGAATACCGAGGCGCACTTCGGGCAGGCCGAGACGGGTTTCGGGGCTGTCCTCGGCGATGCGATAGCGACAGGCCAGCGCCATCTCCAGGCCGCCACCGAGGCAGTAACCGTGAATCAGGGCAAGGGTCGGACAGTCGATAGTTTCAAGCAGGTTGAAAACGCGTTGCCCGCGCTGAATGGCGTCCAGCGCCGCAGGCTGAGATTCAAAATGAGTGAATTCCCTGATATCGGCGCCAGCGATGAAGCCGTTTTTCTTGGCCGAGCAAATGACCAGCCCGTGGGGCGGCTGGCGATGCAGATGATTGAGGGCGTCTTCCAGTTCTGTCAGCACGGCTTCGGAGAGGGTATTGGTCGAACTATCGGCTTTATCCAGATGCAGCCAGACGAAGTTTTCCTCGTCCTGTTCAAGGTGCCAGTGCTGGTAGGTTTTATCGGTGATTCCTGTGTCCATTGCTTAAACCTTTTCAATCTCTTTGGGTGTCATTCACTGCTGCTCGCAGTGAAAAAAAGTAGGATGGATAGAGCGAAGCAAAACCCATCAGCACGCTACAGATTAATACCCCGCTGTTTGGCTGCGGGGTAGTCTATTTCAGGCTCGTTCGATTAACATGGCGCCACCCTGGCCGCCACCGATGCACAGAGACGCTATGCCGCGTGTTGCCTGTTTGCGTTCCAGCACCGAGAGCAGGTGCAGGACGATGCGCGCACCGCTGGCGCCGACCGGGTGACCCAGACTGACGCCACCGCCGTCGATGTTCAGGCGCGCCTGATCGAGACTGCCAAACGGCGTTTTCAGATCTAACTCTTCTTTACAGTAATCCCTGTCTTCCCAGGCGCGCAGACAGGCGATCACCTGGGCGGCAAAGGCTTCGTTAATCTCCCAATAATCGATGTCTTCAAGTTTCAGGCGCTTCTTTTTCAGTATCGGCGTGATCGCATGCACGGGTCCCAGGCCCATCTGCGCAGGTTCCAGTCCCGCCCAGTGGCAGTCCTTGATCTCACCCCGTACCGTTAAGCCATGTTCCTTGACAGCGGTTTCACTGGCCAGAACCAGCATCGCGGCGCCATCGGTGATCTGGGCGCTGTTGCCAGCGGTGACCGCGCCGAAAGGCCGGTCGAAGACCGGGCGTAGTTTGGCCAGCTTTTCGACTGAAGAATCGGCGCGCAGGCCGTCATCCTGGCTATAAATCTTGCCGCGGGTATCGTAGAGCGTTTCAATTTCAGACAAATAGCCCTGTTCTACGGCCTGGCCCAAACGCTGGTGGCTGCGCGCGGCATAGGTATCCATTTCCTCACGGCTGATGTCAAAACGGTAGGCCAGGTTTTCAGCCGTCTGGCCCATGGACAGCCCGACCACCGGATCGGTCAGGCCACGCAACAGGCCGATAATGGGTTTGAAATACGCGGGGCGCAACCGGCCCAGTGTTTTGAGCCGCAGGGGCAGGGTTTTGGCGCTGGCCCAGGCACCCAGCCAGGCGACCATGGCCGTGCCCAGGAGCACCGGCGCATGGCTCATGGCTTCCACGCCACCGGCCAGCACCAGATCGGCCTGGCCGCTACGGATGTTTCGGGCGGCGCAGTCCAGCGCCTGCATACCGGAGGCGCAGTTGCGTTGTACGGTCCAGCCGGGAACCCGCTTGCCACAGCCCAGACGCAGGGCGATGACCCGGCCGATATTGACTTCATCGGGACCGGGCATTACGCAGCCCATGATGACTTCATCGAAGGCATCAGGTTCAAACGGTTGTCGGGCCAGTAACGGACGGCCACAGCCGATGGCCAGTTCGGCGGCGCGGAAGGGGCCGGGTTTGTTGCGCGCTTTTAATTGTGGTGTGCGGCTGCCGTCGACGATATACACTGCGCGGCTATGGTTTGCGCTACGTTTGCGTGGAACCGTTTTTTTCTTTGTCGTGCTGCTGTTGTCAGTGTCGGCCATGTCGGTTTCCTGTTGTCTCAGTTAACGGGCGGTTGCGGAAAATCATCGACCCGGATGACTTGTGTGCGTGCGGCATCGGCGGTACGGATAAGCTCGGCATCCTGTGTGGTGATAATACCGTTTTCAATACCGGCTTCAAGCATGCCTTCAAGACCGCGATGATCCGTTTTGTAATCCTGTAGTCCCTGACGCAGCTTGCGTTCGGCATGATCGGCCCGGATGACTTTTTCCAGGGCGTCCTCCAACCGGGCGATAGCCTCATCCGCTGCCTGGGGAATATAGATGCCCTCGGTGAGACGGTCACGAGAGGCGGAGGGAATCAGTAACTGCTCGGCCACCCGGTGGCCGAGTTTGTCAGCGGGAGGGGGGAAATGCCGCCCCAGTGGAAAAATCATCCAGTGCAGTACAAAGGCGAGCGGACGGTTGGGAAAATTTTGCAGCAGGCCATCGATGGCCTGCTGGATTTCTGACAGGCAATGCTGACAGGTCCAGTGCAGTAGCGCCTGATCCGATTTGGGCCTGCCCTGATCTTCAAAGCGTTTGAGTACGGCCGAGGCCAGATACAGGTGGCTGAGGATATCACCGAGCCGGGCCGAAAGACTCTCCCTGCGTTTGAGCGTGCCGCCGAGGGTCATCAGGGCGGCATCGGTGAGCAGGGCAAAGGCCGCACTCATGCGGGTGAGATGCCGATAGTAACGCCGGCCCGGGCCGGAAGCCTGGACGAAAACGAACAGCGAACCGCTTAGGCCATGGAACAGGGTGCGCAGGCTGTTCATCATCACGAAGCGTATGTGGCCGAACAGGGCGCGATCGAATTTCTCCAGTGACCGTTCCGGATCCGCCTCGCCCAGGGCTTCCAGTTCTCTGAATACATAAGGGTGGCTGCGAATAGCGCCCTGACCAAAGATGATCATGCTGCGGGTAAGGATGTTGGCCCCTTCCACGGTGATACTGATGGGGACACTCTGGTAGGCGCGGCCCATGATGTTGTGTGGACCCAGGCAAATACCCGCACCGCCCAGTATGTCCATGGCATCGTTTACCACCGTGCGCATGCGCTCGGTCAGATGATATTTGACGATGGCCGAGATGACCGATGGTTTTTCACCCCGATCCAGCGCCGTGGCGGTGAGGGTGCGAGCAGCATCCATCATATAAGTATACGCGCCGATACGCGCCAGGGCTTCTTCGACGCCTTCAAAACGCCCGATGGGCAGTTTGAACTGGGTGCGAATACGCGCATAGGCGCCGACACTGCGCGCCGCCAGCTTGCCCGCGCCGGTACTGAGGGCGGGTAGGGAAATGCCACGGCCATCTGCCAGACATTCCATCAGCATGCGCCAGCCCTGGCCGATACGTTCCTGACCACCGATGATCCAGTCGAGCGGCACGAACACATCCTCACCGCTGTTGGGGCCGGTCATGAAGGCGATATTGAGCGGGTTATGACGGCGGCCGATATTCACCCCCGCGGTATCCGTGGGGATCAGCGCCAGGGTGATGCCAAGATTCGTTTCTTTTCCCAGCAGATGATCAGGATCGTAGAGTTTGAAGGCCAGCCCCAGCAGGGTGGCAACCGGACCCAGGGTGATATAACGTTTTTCCCAGGTCAGGCGCATGCCGAGCACGTCTTTCTGGTCCTGAAAATCCTGGCGGCAGACGATGCCGTAATCGGGGATGGCGCCGGCGTCACTGCCGGCATGGGGGTTGGTGAGGGCGAAGCAGGGAACGTCTTCGCCTGCGGCCAGGCGTGGCAGATAATGCTTCTTTTGTTCCTCGGTGCCATATTCCAGCAGCAATTTAGCCGGCCCCAGCGAGTTGGGCACCATGACCGAGACTGCGGCGGTAATGCTGCGAGTCGCGATTTTCATGACGATGGCGGAATGGGCGAGGGCGGAATAGTCCAGGCCCCCGTACGATTTGGGGATAATCAAACTGAAGAAGCCGTTGGTTTTAATAAACGCCCAGGCGTCAGGCGGCAGATCGTCCCGTTCGGCGGTGATCTCCCAGTCATTGAGCATGGCGCAGAGTTCATCTACCGGACCGTCGAGAAAGGCCTGTTCTTCGGCGCTGAGCTGCGGGGTGGGGAGCTGACGCAGTTTTTTCCATTTTGGCCGGCCGCTGAACAGCTCGCCATCCCACCAGACCGAACCGGCATTTAAGGCCTCACGCTCGGTCTGTGACATGCGCGGCGTAATGCGGCGGAATACCTTTAACAGAGGCTCGGAAATCCAGCGCAGACGCCAGTTACGGGGGTGTTCGACGTGCGGATTCATGGATTTTCTCCTTGCGAATTGGCCGAGGTTGCCGCTATGGTGCCGGTCGGCTGCGGTTTGTCGGTTGAGGGGTCAGCACTGTCTGTGGCATCGTCAATCGTAGGGAGTGTGCTGTAACAGTCGTCCGGGTTATTGCAATACAGATCCGTGCTGGCCCAGGGCAGATGACGGTAGAGGGACAGATCATCGAGGTTAAAAAAAGGATATTTGATTATGTCGAAATAGGGGGAAAAATCAAAATCCCGTGGCGTCATCAGACGGGGGTTGCGCTGGTATAAATGGATCTTGTTGTCCGGGGTTTTCCCGGCAAAGGGCAGGATGGGAAAACGCACCGCCTGGAAGGCCTCGCCGATCATACTGGAACACACGGTCCGGGTCTGCAAACCGGCATGGTGTGAGAACAAACTGGAATGCCAGCGTCGGGGTATAAAACCGTAGGGCAACATGAAGCGCGCCAGATCCAGCAACTGGCGAATATCGTAATCGGTGCCCAGCCGGTCGACCGCGTAGCGGATCACCTTGCGGGTATCCTCGGGTGACAGTCCCTTGGGCCGGCAGATGCGCAGATGTTCCTGGCTGTATTTTTCCAGCGGATAAATCACCGTGCCTTCGCCGAGCAGCGCTTCGATAATATAAGGTTTGTCCATTTCCAGCCGGTATTCACTGACCAGCCTGTTCTGCAGGGGTCTGTCTCCGAGTTCATAAAGACGGCCAATATAAAGGGCGGAATGAGTCCAGGGACTCTGGGTAATGAGTTTGATGACGTCCGAGACACGGCTTCGGCCATTGATCAGGATAACGTCACCGGGGCGGATTTCATAACACAAACGCTCGAAACTGGACAGGGGGGCAAGGCTGTAATCAGGATTGGACTCCTGATTCAACCAGCGGATGAGCACACCCAGCAAACGTTTTCTGATGCCAACGACTTCCATGGATCCTTTTCTCTACCCTGATTAGTGTAAGGTACCTGCCATACTTGTCGGCAAAACGGCAGGTTGTTTTAATTCTAGTAGAAAAATCAAGCAGAAACGGCAGGTATGTGAAGAAAAGTGAAAGAAGGACACCGGGATAAAAATCCGGCGCAAAAACGGGTGGGTAGCGCAAAGCGAAAACCACCGGCACATTTGCGTGTTGGGTTTCACTTCGTTCTACCCAACCTACAACTTAAACCCCCCATCTGCTTGCAGCGAAAACGGTAGGATGGGTAGCGCAAAGCGAAACCCATCGGTACATTTGCGTGTTGGGTTTCACTTCGTTCTACCCAACCTACAACTTGAACACCCCATCTGCTTGCAGCGAAAAACGGTAGGATGGGTAGAGCGAAGGGAAACCCATCAATATCCATGTGCGATAACGTAATACCCCGCAGCGTGCTGCGGGATAATTTATTAGCCGCTTCCTTACTCTACATCAGCAAGCGGATCTGACCAGTTGTCTGGATGTTTGGGATTGTCGGTATCCCCCATGTCATCCTCCAGGAGGTCATCAAACGGCCCTGACCAGTCTTCCGGCTCGGCCACGGGTTCGAGATGGAGTTCATGCCATGTATCGAAATCCAGCTCTTCGATATCACTTTCAAAATATTGAATTTCAATGGTTTGGCTGTCCTCATCTGTCGCAACAACTTTAAAAATGCGGTTTTCTTCACGGTTGCGAAACCAGTCATTGATTGTGGGCTCATAATGTTCTTGCATGAGACGACTTCCTCAAATTAAATAAAACGGTCTGATCTATCCGGAAATGTCGAACTCCTTATTACTTAAGCATAGGCGCGTTTTTTAGCGCCGGGTAATGATGTATATCAATTAACCGTTTATATTACAAATCCTGGTGGCAGACGGAGTCTCTGTGGTTTTCCCTGCTTCTACTTTTCCTGGCAGTCCAGATAACGTTCGGCGTCCAGCGCGGCCATACACCCGGAGCCAGCGGAGGTGATGGCCTGGCGGTAAATGTGATCGGCGACATCACCGGCGGCGAAAATGCCTTCCACGCTGGTGGCGGTGGCGCTGCCCCCGGTGCCGCTTTTGACTGTCAGATAGCCGTGTTCCATATCCAACTGGCCCGCAAAAATATCGGTGTTGGGTTTGTGGCCGATGGCGATGAAGACGCCATGTACGTCAATATCTTTTGTGCTGCCATCCTCGGTGTTTTTGAGGCGCACGCCGGTGACGCCGGAATCATCGCCGAGTATTTCATCCACGGCATGGTTCCATTCAATAGTGACGTTACCGTTGCCAGCTTTTTCTATCAGTTGTTGTGCGAGAATTTTTTCTGAACGGAATTTATCGCGGCGGTGGACCACGGTGACATGCGAGGCGATGTTGGAAAGATAGAGCGCCTCTTCAACGGCGGTGTTGCCGCCGCCGATCACGGCAACGGGTTTATCACGATAGAAAAAGCCATCGCAGGTGGCGCAACCGGACACGCCTTTGCCCTTGAAGGCTTCTTCTGATTCCAATCCCATATACATGGCCGAGGCGCCGGTGGCGATGATCAGGGCATCGCAGGAATAATGACCGCTGTCACCGGTTAATTGATAAGGTTTGGAGCTGAAGTCCACCTGGTTGATATGATCAAACACAAACCCGGTATTAAAACGTTCCGCATGCTGGCGCATGCGTTCCATCAGCCCCGGCCCCTGTAGGCCTTCGGCATCGCCTGGCCAGTTATCCACTTCAGTAGTCATCATGAGCTGGCCGCCCTGTTCCATACCGGTGATCAGTACGGGTTGCAGGTTAGCGCGTGCAGCGTAAATGGCTGCCGTGTAACCGGCCGGTCCGGAACCGAGAATCAACAGACGACAATGTTTGGTATCACTCATGTGCTAAACTCCAGAAAAATTGCATTAACGATGTGCATGATTCAAAGAACGCCTGATTAATTCCGTTCGCCCTAAGCTTGTCAAAGGGTGAACATGTAACACTATAACTTTAGAATCGTTGCCGTTCATGGTTCGACAGGCTCACCACGAACGGTGGAATTAATCAGTGTACCCTTCAAAGGAATTAATCTCTTTGGGTTTAATTCCCCGCTGCTTGCAGCGAAAAACAGTAGGATG
>ENA-ORDP01000814-ORDP01000814.1-marine-sediment-metagenome-genome-assembly--contig:-NODE-814-length-18827-cov-8.373855_pt1 | contig 18827 bp, 15 predicted proteins | sample MGYA00248627_ERZ508539 | MGnify/ENA primary metagenome ERZ508539 (study PRJEB26208, sample SAMN05571518) | marine sediment metagenome | biome: deep sea; feature: Hydrothermal vent; material... | reverse complement strand
CGGGGGTTCCCGAAACCGCGAGGGTCGCCTAAAATCCATGATCACGGAGTCCGCCACCTCCCGAAGTTCAACAGCGGATGGGACAATCCCCGTAAGGTATCCGTACGTCCTTGTTTTACCAGTGAAAAACACCCCCTTGTATCCAGACACTGTCAAAGTCGGGCAATACGCCCGGTGCAGCCTACCGGCACTGGTTTCGGGTCAAACTCTTCGCAAACACCACATAAATTCCCGCGGAATTCTTCCAGTAAAGTCTCTTGTCACTCATGTCTTATCTCCAGCCAACACTTCATCCCATCACCCATCAAATAATACGTCATAAGCCCTGAGCAACTTTGGAGCCTCATATTTCCATTCCAGCTCTTGCTCAACGCGCCGCTTGCCAAATGCGCCCATCTCCTCACGGAGTTCAGGCTTATCCAGCAACTCAATGATTTTTTTTGCGAAATCAACTTCGTCATTTCGGTCAGCGTATAACGATGCCTCCTGCGCCGAGAACCGTCCTTCTGTCAGATCAAACTGCACGATGGGCTTGCCCAGCGCCATGTATTCCATAATCTTGTTCATGGTCGACTTGTCATTCATTTCGTTGGCAACGTCCGGGTTAACACAAACATCGGCCGTGTTTAGCATCTCAAGCAGATCCTTGTCGGGCACGCGACCGGTAAATGTCACATAATCTGCAACTCCCAGCTCCCCGGCATAGGCCTGCATCTCACCCAGCGAAGTTCCGCCACCCACCAGTCCAAACTGGATATCCCTGCGATTCATATCCTTGACGATGTAACGGATTGAACGCAGCAGGTAGTCTATCCCCTCCTGCGCACCCATAACACCCACGTAGCCTACGAGGTACTTACGCCCTTTTTTCAGGGACTCCACAGGGGGCAGGATTTTGAGGCGATCGAGCTTTGGACCACTACGCACCACAAACACCTTGTCAGGATCCATACCACCACGCTCTATCGCGATTTTCCTGTATGACTCATTGGTTGCAATCGATACCTTTGCAAGCCTGAAAGTCATCCGCTCCCAGGCAAGCATCACTTTGTAAAAGAAATCACGTCGGCCGAATTTCGCCTCGTATAGCTCGGGATTAATATCATGGTGATCGAACAGAAACTTCTTGCCCAGCAACCTGAAAAAACCGCCCACAATAAAAATGTTGTCGGGTGGGTTACAGGCATGAATAACATCGAAGCCCCTAGTCAAAAGAACTTTCCAGGCCAGAACGAATTCCCAGAACAGGGCAGCGGAATATTCATACAGATAACCCAATGCGCCTTCAGCCTCCAGCGGCAAATTATGGCGGTATATATGAATACCATCGATCACCTCGGCTTTTTTTTCGAACCCCTTTCCAGTAGGACAAATAATAGAAACTTCGTAACCGTTCTGGTGCAGCGTGGTCGCTTCCTGCCACACCCGCCTGTCAAAGGGAGAAGGCAGATTCTCGACAATAATAAGGACGCGGCGCGGCCTGGTATTTTTTTTCCCGCCCATATCCGGATAGCGCCGTATTACCAGCAGATCCCGTCGTACTTGCCTTCGACTGATCTGCCGTCGGTGATTCGCACTAGGTCCACAACAACCTGTGCGTCTGATATCCGTTGCGGAATATCATGAAACTCTTCTGCCCCATTCCCGATTACGATGGTATCCGCATGCTCCAGAACGGCTTCAATGCTGTCCACCATTAACCCGAAAATATGAGGGATATGATTCAGAATATAATCCTTGTTCGCGCCCACAAGGCTGGCAATCTTCACATTTTTATCATACAGGCGGATGTCATAGCCTTTACCAATCAGTCGCTCAATAACTTCAACCAGCGGACTTTCCCGTAAATCATCAGTACCCGCCTTGAAGCTGAAACCGAGAATACCGATTTTCTTGCTGGCTTTTTCAGTAATCATCGCCAGTCCCTTTTCGATCTGGTGCTGATTGCTGGGCATGATGGCATTCAGGATCGGGGTGTCGACGTCCAGCGACCGGGCCTTATAGGTCAGCGCCCTCACGTCCTTGGGCAGGCAGGAACCGCCAAATGCAAAACCGGGCTTCATGTAATAAGGGGAGAGATTGAGTTTTGTATCCTTGCAGAAGATATCCATGACTTCATGGCCATCGATACCGACCGATTTGCAGATATTACCAATCTCATTCGCAAAACCCACTTTCAAGGCATGCCAGACGTTGTCGGTATACTTGACCATCTCCGCGGTCTCTACACTGGTCCGGACCAGTGACGCATCCAGGTGTGCATAAATACTGGCCAGCAGATCCCCCGCCTTCTGGTCAGTCTCGCCAATCACGGTTTTGGGAGGATGGTAGTAGTCATAGACCGCTGTACTCTCGCGAAGAAACTCCGGGTTATTGCAAACACCAAAGTCAGTTCCCGCTTTTTTTCCCGAATATTCTTCCAGCGTCGGAATCACGACTGAACGCATGCTGCCCGGAAGCATGGTGCTACGCACAACGACAACATGAAAATCATCTTTTTCGCGCAATGCAGCACCGATCTCCTCACAGACCTTGCGCACATACTTGAGGTCGAGACTGCCATTGATCTGACTTGGTGTTCCCACACAGATCAGGGAAATTTCTGACTCAAAAACCGCCTGTCTTACATCTTGCATCGCCCGCAGCAAGCCATCGGCAACCGCATTTTCCATGATTTCGCCGACATCTTTTTCAATGACCGGTGTTTTACCTGCATTGATCAGATCCACCTTGGGCTGGTAAGGATCGACGCCAATCACGCTGTGACCGTCTTTGGCAAGGCAGCCCGCCGATACCGCACCTACATAACCCAACCCAAAAATACTGATTTTCATTGCAGTCTCTTTAATTAATTATTTATTCGGCCACAATCCGGGTATTGCTCCTCAACGATGCGGCTGCCACCGCCACCCCCCGCAAAGCATTGGTCGGCACTTTTTCTTCCAGCGCCGGAGAATACCACCCTGATATGGGATTTACGCCAGCCCTGGTAACTGCATACTTCCAGGACGAATCCGTGTATATACGCAGCCGCTTTTTCCGGCCTTCCCGGGTGGCGATCCAGCAACGCTCAGCAGCCGTCCACGCTATATCGACACCTGGTGCAAAATGATAATAAATTTCAGTAAGTTCCGTTCGCCGACCAGCACCTCTCAGCGCATCTACCAGCTCCAGCTGAGCGTCCGCGGGTGAAAATCGCAACGTCCTGGAATGAGTAAGCCCGAGATGTCTGTAGCCGTCATGACAAGCGGTAACTATTTGAATACCCGAAACTTCTTCTAAATTCTCAATCCAGGCGCCAGCCTTTCTACCCCACATAAAAGGGCCGCTAATCTGCGACTGGTTTTCCTGATTGACCCTGATTGTATTGTGGGCGGCGGTACCCCGGAAGTAGGAACGCCACTCCGGATCGCTATGGTACGCGTACGTACCGGGATCGACCAGCCACCATTCTCCGTCAACCGCCAGGCAAAAACTCAGCGCATCGGCATGGCCGTGTGCTGCAATCCCAAGATACCCCAGTGGCCCGGCATCAAAAACCACATGGAACCCCGCCCCCCCAAGCACCACATAACCACCCTGTGGATAGACAGCCGGGTATGATCGGTGCCAACCGGATTCCGGGCGTGCGCCCACATCCGCTGGCACCATTGCCCGGTACCAGAATGCCTTCTGGTTCACTGCCACACCGGTGCCACCAAAAACGTAATCCACCGCATCGAGCAATTCCCGGTAAGGCATTTCCGGCCAGTCCGGTTCAAAGCGCGCCACAAAACCATCGTCAGCATCACCAATCTGCGGTGGTTCCCCCCTATCGGGACTGACATCTCTCAGGAAATGCGCCATCGCCTGTATTCGCTGCAGAAACGCTTCTGAAAAATCCCGGCCACTACGGGTACCGGCCATCCAGACAAACAGCAAATATTCCAGAACCCACAGGTGATAATAAAAGGCCTGCTCTTTATCAACCCCATCCGTATGCACCTGTTTTCTCGCTTCCCGCTCCAGTTCCTGATGCACAAAAACTGACCACTCGCGCCCCTTGTCACCAAGATCAAATACCTGGCAGCTTACCCACAAACCTGACAGCTCCCCGATCAGGTGATTATTCGCCGACGAATAACGGGAAAGGAAATGACGCACAAAATACGCCTGCTGGTAAATCGACTCCCCCAGACGTTGTGAATCCTTAACCGCAGCAAACAATCCGGACTCACCATCCTTCAATACCAAAAGGCTGTGCACCACGGCCCATGAAATCAGTCGCAGCGAAGCTTCCAGCGAAGTACACCAGTGTATTCCGATGCCAAAGGGGTTCTGCTCGATCCAGCCCTCGATTTGATCAACAACCGCCTGACGATAGCGCACATCTCCGGATACCGCATAGGCCACCGCCAGGGGAACAAGATGCTGATGCCTGCCTAACTCCCAGGTGAATTTAACATTACCGACAATATGATTCTCACGGTAATTCAGTGTTTTGCCAAATGCGCGCGGCGCCTCGGTCCCCGTCACTGGATCCCGATGCCAGACAACAGGGTTTCCAATATCCAGTGGCTCATGCCCAAACAGATTGAGACGGCCCGCCAAGTATTCATCCAGGCGGGACGGGTCAAGCTGGAAACAGGCATTCCACTCAACACACAGGTTTGCATCTTCACCGAACAGAGGAACCCCGGTCTTGACCGCAACCTCCAGCTGCGGTTTCCAGCCGGCCATGACACGTAAGTGCTCCAGTCGCTGCATCACAGAACGGTGAATCCGGAACATCACCTCGGGTACTGACATGACCCGCACCCGGTTTATCAGCCAGCGTATCCGGTTCATGCGGAAACATTATATTCGCGGTGCCAGATCTCAAGATTAAGCAGACTCCACAACAGCTTCTCATGATTCTGGCGACCGTTTACGTGATCTGACAGGAGTTTATCCAGGGCAGGCGGGTTGTAATAGGTACGGGTACGGGAAGAAGGGCCGGTTAAATGGTCATACAGGTAGTCTTTCATCGGCCCCTGAAACCATTCGTTCACCGGCACCCGAAACCCGACTTTCGGCCGCTCAAGGATATCCTGTGGAAGCAGTCGCTTCATGGCCTCACGGAGAATCCATTTTGTTGTTTTCCCTCGCACCCGCATAGTATCCGGCAACGCGGAGGCAAAGGCTGCCAGCTCATGGTCCATAAAGGGCATACGCGCCTCCAGTGAGGCGGCCATGGTCATACGGTCGCCGCGTTCAAGCAAATTATCCGGCAGCCAGCTAGTTTGATCAAAACAAAGAATTTTTCGTAGTGCACTGTTACCTTTCCGACAAACAGCGGCGATACCTTTCTCATACGAACCCTCCGGCCGAAATGCCACCAGCCCATCACGTTCCGCTGAAGACAGGGCTCCGAACCAGCGGGCCATTCTGTCCTGCCAGTCATCCAGCCCCATAGTATGGATAGCCGTTTTGGCGCGCCTGAATCTGTACGGCAGTGCATCCACAAGCGGCTCAAGCAAACCGCTGCGCAGCGCCCGCGGAATCCGCTGATACGCCTGAACATAACGTTCGAAGACATGCTTCGGGTACCCACCAAGAAATTCATCACTACCTTCACCGGTAAGTACCATCTTGACGGTTTTTCGGGCTTCAACGGATAACAGGTAGATAGGGATGTCAGATGGTTCGGCAACAGGTGCATCACGAAAACGAACAAGCTCAGGCAATTTGTCCATAAGATGGTTTTGTGAAACCGTTAGCTCATGATGTTCAGTATTGAATTGATCGGCAATGGTTTTTGCATAGCCTAGTTCGCTATATTCGCTTTCTGAAAATCCTACAGAAAAGGTTTTTATAGGCAGTTCACTATGTCTAGACATTAATCCGACAATAGCCGATGAATCGATACCGCCTGACAAAAATGCACCAAACGGTACATCGCTTACCATTCTTGCATTTACTGCCTCATCCAACTGATCCAGGAACTTGCCCACCGCATTTTTGGTTACAATCTCGGCCTCACTAATGTTACAGTCTGGAGGTGTATAATATGACCATTCGGTTAACTCCCCTTTTTCCCAGACGACACATGAACCCGGCTGTAACTTTTTAACGCCCTCGAACAGCGTGCGCGGCCCAGGCACATATCTATAAGACAGGTATTCCCAGACTGCCTGCCTGTCGACATATCTTTTAAATTCAGGAAATTGAAGAATTGACTTTATTTCAGATGCGAACAGGAGCGTATTATCGGCCTGATACAGGAACAGGGGCTTCTTGCCAAAACGATCACGAGCAAGCAACAGCCTGTCACGTTTTGCATCCCATATAGCAAAGGCAAACATACCACGTAAATGCTCTACACAACGATTACCATACTCTTCATAGGCATGGACGATAGTTTCAGTATCAGATGCCGTCTTGAACTGATGTCCACTTGCGGTTAATTTATCGCGAAGTGACTTAAAATTATAGATCTCACCGTTAAACACAATCTGTACAGAGCCATCTTCATTCCCTATAGGTTGATGCCCGGCATCCAGATCTATAATTGAAAGACGTCTATGCGCCAGACCAACAGAAAATTCACCCGAGCTTGTCTGCATATTGAGAAAACCCTCATCATCTGGACCTCGATGAGAAATCACATCCGCCATCTGACGAAGAAGGTTTGATGCATACTCACCGTGGCGGCTAAAAATATAACCAGTGATACCACACATCTCAGATCCTTAACTTTATATATATAATACTTAATAAAAAACATAAGATCACTGTGTTCCTTTAAAAACATATGCCAGAGAGGGAACTAGCCAGTGAGAAAACATCCCAAACCGTGAAGCAATGTCGTAATATGTCTTTTTCAAGATACCGATTTTTCTCACATAGAAGCCCGATCCATATGGAAGATAAAATGGGAAGGTATCCAGATAATTTTTATATGATGAATAATGTAACCATTTTGAAACTGGCTTAAAACCAGGCACGTTCTTTCGCAATGAATATGGCGACCAAAATAAATTATCATTCTCCCGGTCTTCTCGATTGAAGAATTTCGCATAAACTTTCCGCAAGGGAACCGGAAGCCAATGACATAGTGGAAGTTGTGTATCATGAGCAATTACGGGGAACCATAGATTTGGGGTCGTTAATATAAGCAGGTCACTCGTCGCATTGCATAAACTACGAATAGCCTCAGGCGCTCTGTACACATGCTCAAGAACCTCAATACAATAAACTATATCGGCCTCCTTATCCGCTAAAGGAAGATTACCCAAGCCGCCTAGACGCCAATCAATCCTGTCAGCGATACCTAAAATACCAGCGATCTCCTGGGCAGCTTTCAACCTGACTTCATTAAGTTCTACGGCAATAATTTTTGCTTCAGTTGAAAATGCAAAAGCCATAGATAACCACCCAAAACCTGTACCAACATCAACTATAGTTAGTTTACTATTTACTGAGCTGAAATCAAAAAGTTGCTTGATATAACGGTCGGTATAAAAGGTTAGTGTATCCGGTATATCAAGACTGGCGTAATGTCCCTGTGAAAAACATCCCACTTCTCGTATTCGATCCACCATATCCTGGGACAGCAGCTTTCTGTAATCTGGCATGGAGAAAACGTTAGAATTCTCAGTTAATACCGTATTAGCTATCATTATAATCACCTATCAAGAGCCACATATGAGCCATATTCTACCTCTGAAATCTTCCCTATTACCCGGATCTCTTTTTCAGTGGGAAAATCACTTACAGGCATATTCATGCCTTCGACAAAACCAGGACGAATGGCAGTTTAATCAGCTACTCCTGAGGGATCCCCACGAATTTTTAAGAAATATCATCGATCTTATTCGTAAATTGACCTGATCGAGGGTCATTCGAAGATCCTTGTTCCTAATTCTGTAGCGCTTATCATTAATAATTTGCATAGCAAGATAAATATTTGAAAGCACTGTTTTATGGGTCTATCCGATTTCTCAAAAGAGTTAAGTCATTGATTGGTCATAGATTCTTCTCTAGTATTGGTGTTGAAAAGTCATCAATAGCAAAGAGGATTAGAATCTATGATCACCAGCAAGTTTATAGGAAAGCTGCTGAAGCTCAAAGGGCTATTTGTCACTGGCTTTGCCTTCAAAAAAGAGGGCGATTTAGAGATCGCGGGAAAGCCCTACAAGAACGGTTGTCGATGCCAACAATGTGGTCGGCGAAGCAAAATCGTACGCACATGCCCCGAACCACGCCGGTGGTGGGATATCCCGGTGACAGGTAGAACAATATGGTTACTGTACTACCCACGTGAGATTTGTTGCCCCACCCATGGGCGATGTTCTCACTGTAAAGGGAACATAGATAACATTGAATGGCTAACCTTGATAAATCCACCGGACGCAATGAAGTCAGTCACTTGAAGGCTGACTTTGAACAATTATGTGCGGAGGGGAAAATCAACCATGAAATAAAGATCTTGATGAACAGTATGTTCATGATTATCGAGCTTATGATCTCTATTTTTCTAGAACGTATCGCCCAAAAGAATAACAAGAACTCAAGTATCCCCTCGTCGCAAACCGATAAAGAGAAATCCGCCTTGCCTCTTCATCCAGGTAGCAAGGGTAAGGGCAAACAGGAAAAGCTAAGTACTACATGAAGATTCAATTGCACTTAAAAAACCTTCACACATTTTATCAATTGAGCCATTGGTAGAAATTTCGTTAATCGCTTGTTCAGACATTGATTCTCGCAAGCTTTTATCATATGAGAGCAATTCAAGTTTCTCTGTTAAGGCATCTATATCCCCAACAGGCACTACAAATCCGTTTACACCATTCCTCAAGTACATTATTTCAGGTCCATGCTGCACATCTTCTGTCACAATGGGCAACCCATACAAGAAAGCATCAACTATGCTAAGGCCTATTGCACCTGGCATACAGTATATGTCTGCCAGCGACAACATCATATACAGCTCATCGCCATATAAAGCACCAACATAATGGATGCGTTTGTGATCAGTGTTTCCTAAAAGATTCTCATCATCAGAACCAACAATCACTAGACCCACATCATTATTCTTAATTTTATGAAATGCTCTTAATAAGTCATTGACTCTTTTGTATTTTTGGATACGACCAACAAATACTATAATTATATTTTCACTGACATTATGCTTTGTTTTTAAATCCTGTATTTTCTCATCCTCAAAATATTGGCGTGTTATAGCAAGCGTATTATTTGCAATATGTATTTTGTAATGCTGATTAGCACCAACATGCTTAATTAACTGGTCAGAATAGAGAATTATTTGATCTACCATGTAAAACTCTAGCCCGTATAGCAGGTTTTTAATAACCCCATCGGGATCCTGAACATCCTTGCCATGTCCCCAATATATCACTTTTATACCTAATGCTTTCGCGATTAAGAGTACTGGAAACAAATATAAATGTTTAAGGTTTACAAATAATATTATCGCATCTGGCCGACTCTGAAGAAGAGTTTTTGTTATAGAAATTATTCCCGGGTTTTTATTGATAAAATCGAATGTAACTGGATGAGGGTTGTTATTTTGAATACATTCAGCCAAAACTGAAAAGTTAATATTTCGTTCTGACAAGTAGTGAGACAGGTAATTGTATATTGCTACACGATAGTGCAATATTTCCTCCTGGTGAATAAGTATGATGTTTTTATTACTCATTACTGGCCTAATTTACCTATCATACGTAGGATCTTTAAACTCATTGAAAAATAAGGGAACTTATTGAACTTCATCGGATCAGATCACGCAATCCGACAAAAAACCGAGTGATCTGGAGTATCCGATGAAGAAAAAACAAGCTACCAAATTAGCCGGTCAATTGAAACAGGTATTTTCTGAACAAGCACTCAACGAAAGGGGTAAAGACGTGGGCTTTTGTAAACGCGAACGCAGTATTACGCCTTACCGACCCTGTCTTGGACTCGCAGAGGTGATGGGTATGTCTAAAATAGTTTTTTACTACTTTGGTCCGTTGCGGCAGAATATAGAGGCTGATATTTTATAAGCTACCGTGATTTAAAATAACTACCTACAATAAAGATTGCGTCAAAGATAATAAATGTGGGTAAAAGCAAAGGTGGGCAATTTTTAACTGCATACCGCCAGCGATATCGTAAACATGCAGGTGACTTTATGTCACTCAAATACCGCAACAAACCGGACAAGTTCTTTTTTTTCCTGAACCCGGTTAAACCTGTTTCTTCAACATGCGAATACAACTTCGCGTCATAGTTTATAAATATGTAATATCCCGCTCTTTTTGCACGATGAGTTAAATCATAGTCAGCGGCATAATGAGGAAATTTATCAAAATCAAACAAACCGATTTTTCTGAATACCTCAACAGAAAAGACAGTACCTCTCCCTGGCGCATGTGTGACTTCGGCTAATCCTCTGGCATTATATTTCTCTGCATTTATTTTTATATCCTTCGCAATAAACCAGTTCATTTTTCTGCCTGGTTCAATTAAGATACCTTTATTTTTTATGTCATAACAGGCAGACATAAAAATACTGTCAGGCTTTGTATGTACTGCATGTAACATTTGTTGAAGGTAATCTTCCGCAAGCTCCAGGTCATTATTTAAAGTTACAATAAAATCATCAGGTGAAGCATGATCAAGAATATAACGAATACATTCATTCGTGCCACCAGTCCACCATAAATTACCATCACCCTGGATTATCCTGACTTCAGGATATTTCTCTTCCAATATCGCCGTAGTATTATCTGTCGAGCCATCATCACAAATCACAATGACATAGTCTTTGTAACTCTGTTTTCGAATACTATCAAGACAGGATAATGTCAATGCAATACGATTGAATACGGGTATTGCGAACCAGAAATGCGGGTGAGATATCAAGGGATATTACCTATAACTTTTGCAGGATTACCAGCAGCAATAACATTGGCAGGAACATCATGAACGAGAATGGAACCAGCACCAATAATACTGTTGGCGCCGATATTGACACCTTTTAATATAAAGGCACCTGTGCCAATAAAAACATTATCCGCTATATTCACCGGGCTTGCTGCAATGTCATGAGGGTTTTTATTATATCGACGATCATTAGCTTTTAGAGAATGGAAATCCGTATCGGCTATGGTCACATTCGCCCCAAGCAGCACATGACTCCCAATATTGATTTCAATTGCTGCGCATATAGTTGCACCACTTATTCCAGCGTCCTCCTTGATATTGATACGTGCGTCGGGCCTTAGTGTTCGTAACACAACAGGGTGGTTTATTCCCAGCGCAGTATAGCGACTGTCAGAACATAGTACACAACGTGCGCCTATTACAATTTCTGAGTCGGGCGCCATTGAAACAACAGGCTTACCCTCAATTCGTACATTATCACCAAGTTGTACACCCAATGCTTTTAATTGCATGGGGGTAATAATCTTCCACCACATTTTTCTTCTATAGTGTGGGTAGCGTTTGATGTTAAACAGTTTAGATAACATCTCGATTAATCGCCGACACGATTTTGATTTGTAGAAAGCGCCTTATTATAAATTTCTTCATATTGAGAGACTATAGCATCTGGAATAAACAGTTTATCGACACGATCACGTGCTAACTTGATAATATGCTCGTAGGCCTCATTATTATTCAGCAGGCCCGACATAGCATGGCATATTGCCTCAGGTGAACTCACATTGGTTAATACACCCGCCCGACCGTTATCAAGCACCCAGGGGACAGCGCCACTCCTGTCGCCACCAATTACAGGAACGCAAACGGCCATGGCCTCAACCAGAGACAGTCCAAATGATTCCTCTAAAGAAGGATGTAGTAAAATATCCATATTCCTGATGCGATCGAGAAGCTCATGATGTGGAAGCGGGCCAATAAATTCTATGCCCTCACTAATACCTTGCGATATCGCCCATTGCTGCGCCTCATCATCTTTACCATAGTGCCTACCAAAACAATAAAGCTGTGCTTCGGGAAATTTATCACGCAACAAGGCGAAAGCTTTTAGTGCGGGCTTTGGATTCTTAAGTTTGCCCCAGCCATTTAACACCATAGCGATACGGGGTTTATTAACCTCTCTCCGCTTGCATGTCACTTGATCTATTTTCTCTAGCACATGATACGGTATCGGATTACTGATTACCCTAATTGGCGATTTTGCGTAACGCTGAATCCGCTCTTTCATGTAAGGCGATACTGCTGTTACCAGCTTTGCCCTGCGATAAACACGGCGAGCCATGAAATAGCGTCCCAGACGATATAAACTTGGTGTGTGACGCAGCACTGCTAACGGCGAATCATGGGCAGTAATCACATATGGCAGCCCTGAATCAATTGCAGCTAATGCAAATTCATATGTCCAGTGAGCATGTATGATGTCGGATTTATCGCGGGCCATCATCTCAAGTAAGGCTTGTCGCTCATATCGAAACATGTCCAGCATACGCCCGGGTTTGCCATGATTAAATCTAAAAGAGTGGCTGCGATACGGGCCCACATAGACACGAAGACCATTCGTGCCTAGAGCAGTAAATATCGATTCACCATTATTAGAGATATCAACATCAAGCGTGTAAGCGGATACCTCATACCCTCTTTTAATTAAAGCCGTAATCAGAGTGTTGAGCAAAGGCGCACCATCATGGCCTACCGGAAGTGATTCAGCAGGGGTATCCAGAAATTCACTCAATCCCCGGACAGAAATTGGTCCTGCTATAGCAATTCGCATTTATATAACCTTCTAAATAATTCATCAATATAAAAGCGATTAAACTCTTAATATACGAATTCAGGAGCTTTATTAGTAATTCACAACTCTCTTTATGGACTTACGTACGTCAATACCAGTACGAGCAACAGTTCCATAAATCGAATTTATAGCCTGAAATCGTTTTAACTTATGGGCGATCTTCTCAGAATATTCTCTAATACTCTGGTCGAACAATGTATTTGCAAAAGCATAGAGTTTAAAATCCAGCTCATTATATTTAAGAATACTTGCGCGCAATTCTTGCGACATTTCCTTATTAGGCGTTTTGTGCTTACGAACTTTTCGGGACACATATATCGGTGACCATCGCCAGTTGAGCTTTTCTCTCATTAGTAATACTGACTCATCGAATCTTTCAACGATTCCGATTACGTCGAACCAGGTTGCGAGATTATGCTTGGCTTGCTCTAGCAATAGAGCATCACAACTGCCAATGGGTAAGTCATCATCATGACCCGAAAGCAGACGGACCTGAGCATTATCTATCTCATGAGAAATCCCGGAGCTGACGTAGTCCTTTAAACTCATTTTGTTTTTGATAATAGTCTCGTGTAAATAGTGATCTTGTCGACGTGCAGCATAATTATAGTGCGATATTACTCTGTTGACTGGATCTCTGAGCATAGTCAGATAACGTGATTGCTGCGGCAGATACTCATGCAAACCAAAAGGTATATGCCCCTTGAGAAGCAGGATATTTAATTTTTTATCACGTTCTAATTGTTTAAATTCGTCTATTGATTCATGGAGTCTGGAAGTATCAATGTCATAGATGCCCGATTTTGGATATTGCCGTTCAAGTATTCCATGTAGCGTTGAACCAGCTGCTTTGGGTATATGCATAAAAATCACAGTTGGTTTTTGATTGATGTGTTGAACTGACATTGTTTAGCTGTACCTTAGTCGCATAATAATAGTTTGTATTAATTTATCAAATAGTCCTGGATTTTTCCCAGTTTCGAAGAGATTGTTGAGGCTTACTATCGCATTTCGCATTCCACGATTTGGCAAAAACAAAATAGAAATTAGATATATAGTTATTCCTGCGAATATTTCCAATAATAATGTAAAGATAAGGGGTGTAATATGCAAGTAATGATGCACCAACCATACACTAAGAGTTGAAATTATTCCTATAATAAATCCCGGTGAATACATATGTATAAAATCCATGTTATCTAATATCAACCATTTCTTGATAAACCACATGAATACGAAAAAGCGGAATATTTGTCCAACAACATAACCTGATGCAACCCCTACCATGCCTTTGCCCATAAATAGCATCATAGCACTGAGCGTAACTATAATCGTTGATACCTGAATAAGAGTACGCTGCCTCAGCAATTGATGTACATCGGCATACTGCCCAGGAAAGATAGATGTGAAATGAAACAGCATACCAATGGCCAGAATCTGGAATACAGGAATACCTTCTTGCCACTTGCTACCCAGGATAACAATTATTAATTCTGATGCGGCAGGCACCATACCTAAAGACATAGGAATTAATATGAGCGATGCTAAAATATTAGTCTTTAAATAAGATGATTTTAATTTGGTTTGATCATCTTTACATGATGAAATAAAAGGGAAAAATACTTTTGTCACTGCCGCAGAAATATTGTTCATTGGTAATGTTACCAACATATTTGCCCGGTTAAATATTCCGACAATCACATCACCAAATAATCGGCCAACCATAAAAGTTGGCAATGAATTAACTATAAAATCAAGGATCGAATTAAATGAATAATGCGTACAGGGAAGAAGGGTTTGTTTCAATTTCTGACGATTAAACGAAAGCCCAATACTATGTCGTGAGGCCAGATATAAAGCTGCCATTAACAAAAATTGTTGCGTCAACATTGCATATACTAGTGAGTAGACACCGTAACCAAGCCATGCCATGGGGATTCCGATTAGCATATAACTAACACAGTACGCCAGCAGTTCAATGAGCGAGAAACTCTTAAATCGAAGTGATTTCTGCAGCAGCGCACCTGAGGTAATCGACAATCCAGTGAAGAGATAAACAGTCGCCAATATTCGTATTATAGGTTCCAGTCCTTTTGTGTTGAAAAAATCATTGCCAAGGGGCGCAAGGAAATAAGCCAGGATCGTAAGAGCCAGTCCAAATATGCCTGATAAAAAGAATGAAGCTTCTATGTCGGTCTTATCCAGTTCGTTTTTTTGAATGAGATAAGAACGTATACCAGTTCCAGAAAAATACTGCCCGAACTTGATCATAAGATAGGCCATGGCCATTAATCCGAAATCAGCCGGCTCCAGAAGCCTGGCCAGTATTGCAGTAAAGAGGACCTGGGCAAGCCCCATACCGATCATGGAAATATAGTTCCATTTGATGCTGTTAACTGCACACTTTGCCTTACTCATAATAAATACCAGCGATTATTGACAAAGAGCATAAGTATAAGCATGACTAAAAATATTCCACTATGTAAACAGGATCAATATTAACTGCAATACTGATGTTCGCACCCGCATCACTCTTTACAATCACATTACCCATCGCATCTATCACGTCTACATGCCTGGCATCTGGATTAGTGCCAATACTGATTATTTGTGTATTTTTTTCATTTTGTTTTTTACGCCATAAAACTCGTACATGCCGGTTTGAAGCAGTAAACAGCGCACCACTTATATTGGCGCTGACATGTAATTTATGTGAGAAATCCATACCTGTCAGTAAATGAGAGCAAACAGCATAAGCAATAGCAAGCGCAGTCGGCGATCGATCCCAACCAAAGAAACTTGAGAAATCCGGCCTGTCAGTACGATCCGGGAAGAACATGTTATAAAAAAACCAGTGTTTAACACCGCTACCAATCCATTCGACGTAATTACGCACTACGAATGCGACAGACGCGGCAGGGCTTGCACAATGAATATTATTATTAATTTCGGAATTTGAGTCGCATATCGTAAGACGATAACCACTTTCGGTTTCCCAAATCGGCATATCGGGTTTTCCATGTGCCTTCAAAAGCGCACGTATCTCATTGACACGTTCGCCAGCAGTAACATCCAGCGCATCTCCGGGTCTTCCATCCGTATAAAAGTGAAAAGATAATACATCCATATAGTTAAGTATTCCCGCATTTATTAATTTACTTACCCAAATGCTAGGTGGCTTTCTCGTCCCTGCACCCGCCACAATAACGGCATGTTGATTTGCCTGTTTTGCAGCATTATAGGCAGATTTAACTAGTTCCACATAAGCATCAGGTCTACGCAATTCAACAAAAGGACTATTGAGCTTAAAGAATCCACTAGTGTCAGGTTCATTCCAGATTTCCCAGTCATCAATGGTACCTTTGTAATGTGCAACAGTTTTACTGACATACTGCGTCCAGTCGCTAATGTTTTTAGGAGGATATGCTCGATACCCCTGTGACTGCTCATTGTGGAAGCGAGATGGCGCAGTAGACGCCCAGCGTGGCGTACTGTCAAGTGAGCCCAGAATATGAAATCCCAGTTTTTTTGCATACTGGACAGGTCGATCTATAAAGTGAAAATGATTTTTTTCAGGTTCAACAATGAACCATTTTGTTCCCAGCGGGGGATGCATTCGCAACCATGAGACACCAAGCATTTTCACGGCGTTTAAACTGACCGGACTGAAAGTAGCATGCCCCCCAAATGGCGATGAAGCGCCTGGTACCTCAGTTAACTTAGGAACTATTCCTATCGCCATTGTAGATCTGTCAATGACAGTACCATCCGGGCGAAGTATTTTTGCTTGTAGTTGAAAGTATCCTGTTCTATCTGCCGGATGTGAAAAAGTTTGACACACGTTTTTTGCTGCATTGAAACTAAATTGTTTATCTAAAAGCAAGCTTTTTTTTCCGTAAAAGTCGGTCGATGTCACCTCTACTTTGAAAACGCCATTTAGGGGCTGATAAGAAGCGATGCAAAACTCTTGTTTGATTGACTCATTTTTGTAAAATAAAGGTATTTTATCAGAGCGTGTAAATCCTATCTCAACAGGTTTCCGTGGTTGAAAAGGTTTGCTCTTCCCAGCAACCAGTTGCACTTTATCAATCCAGAGTTCATTACTGGGTTCTCTTGTTTGAATGACGAGATCATAATGATTGTCTGGCAGAAATGCTGAAAATTTATAACGCGCCCACTTCTGATTGACTACAAATGTTTTACCCAGTCTTGCACGATCACCCCAACCCTTACTTAGAGTGACCCCGATTTTGCTGTGTGGTTGCTTGCTCTTAAGCCAGAGACTCAGAGTATAACGACGCCCCGGTATGATATCACTAATTAGTGTTGTGACTATTGCCCTGCCATGCGGAGGTGGTGAAATTTGTAGCGCCTTATGCCTGTCTGGTACATCACCAGTAATAATTGCTGGTCGGTCATCGGCAAACTGGACTGGCATTTCGTATTGATAGCCACCTTCAGATCTGACTTTTACTGCCCAGTGGTCAAGACCAACCTCAAAACTTCCGTTTGAAATTAAATTACCTGTCTTGAGAGCAACCGTTGCGTCTGGTGGTGCTAACTTCTGGATGGATGCCTGATCGAGCCATAAATCACCTTTTCCTGTGAATCGAACCATAAAATACATACCGGGGGCATCGACGGATGATGTGACTATAAATCTATAACGTGTCCATTTTTCACTAATTCGGAATGCCTTGCTTGCATAGATTGTATATGGGCTACCTCGTTTTCTAAGCATGACTTCAACGGGGCTTTCGATTTTTCCCTTCATCCAGATCGAGATCTGGTAGGTCTGCCCTTTAGTCAAAGAGACGCCTTGTTGCACAAACTGCACCGCACCAGAAGTGATGCGCTTAGCGGAGATATGTTGGGAGGTACCCTTAACTGCATCATTACTGAGGCTATATTCAACATCAACATCTGCCCAACTACTGTTATCTCTCCAATTTTCTGCTACGCCATTTATATAATTACCATTAAAACCAGCATTTATAAGTAGCTCTTCGGATGCGTGAGGGTTTGAAATAAACAAAAAATATATTACTACTAATGTCCAACCTCCCCTATACAACCTAGGCACTTTGAAAGGTGAACAGTTTATTGAGAATAATGTCATATTAGGGTTATACGTATACTGAGAACTCGTATCTATAGTACACCATGGCTAACATTCCTCTGGCAAAAATGAACCTGTTGAGTAATTTTTTAAAAGAACTCTTGCCCCTCTAGTCTGTTTATATCTTATTTCGAAATACATCATACTTCCAAGGCTCTCGATGATACCCATCATCTGGTCAAAATCCGAAATCTAACAATATCGCCTGTCTCGCGTCAATGACTATATCCGCTTTTGTGTATGCAGCCAAGTTAGCCAAAATTATTAGGGTGCAGATCTTTTGAAACAACGAATAATCAATGGCTTAGGCTATTTTTGTAGTATAAAAAAATGTTAGCTGTAGACTTATGGTTTCATTTAAACCATATCTTATACATAAGCCAAATTTAATGCTTGTATAATGGCGCTCTTAAAAGCAATGCGTTTTATAACAACTTCTAAGCTATTGATTTTCTGTCGTAACAAAAGAACCACACCCGAACACTATGGGGAAAGTGAACATGGTGAGATTGAAAAATTTATCCACCAGGAGGGTCATGAGATTTTAAGACGACTATTGCAAGGTTGGCTGGATTTAAAAGCATCTAAAGAAGAAAATCAAGGCAGCCTCTATTGTGCAACGGGAGAAAGATTAAATCATGTCCGTTCAGGAACAAGCCGGGCGCTTAATAGTCTATTGGGTGATGTCATCGTCAGAAGAAAGAGCTACCGTCAGAGCCATGAAGCCAGTTTGTTTCCCCTGGATGCCCCACTCAATTTGTCGAAGGATAAATACAGTGACGGGATCCGATACCGCGTATCAAAAGAGGCGCTTAGAGGCTCGTTTGATGATGCCATTGAAAGCGTGGGAGAAACGACGGGCGGTGATGTTCCCAAAAGGCAAAGCCTGAATTTAGTCAGGGATGTCGCTCAGGATTTTGAAGATTTTTACCGGAAAAAGCGTTTCAT
>ENA-ORDP01000813-ORDP01000813.1-marine-sediment-metagenome-genome-assembly--contig:-NODE-813-length-18840-cov-4.018366_pt1 | contig 18840 bp, 22 predicted proteins | sample MGYA00248627_ERZ508539 | MGnify/ENA primary metagenome ERZ508539 (study PRJEB26208, sample SAMN05571518) | marine sediment metagenome | biome: deep sea; feature: Hydrothermal vent; material... | reverse complement strand
AACAGGTCGGTCGCAGCACCACGGGCTGTGGCCGGGAATCGTCGATGTGATGGTGGACACTGATATTCATAACGGTAGGCACCATAACCGGGGCGGATGGATATTTCCAGATCGTCATTGGGCCTTAGTTTCACGACTACACCGCTGGTGTATCATGGCCCGACTACGCAGTCAGCCTGGCTGACATACCGCACAAGGAATGTTCAAGGAGAATTCCATGGCTCAACCCCTGAACCGCTATAGCCAACGCATCACCCAGCCAAAGTCTCAGGGTGCTTCCCAGGCGCAATTGTACGCCACGGGTTTCAAGGACGAGGACTTCGGCAAAGCACAGGTTGGAATTTCCAGCGTCTGGTACGAGGGCAATACCTGCAACATGCATCTGAATGACCTGGCGGTTATCGTCAAGCAAGGGGTGGTCAAGGCGGGTCTAGTGGGGATGCGCTTTAACACTATCGGTGTCTCCGATGGTATTTCAATGGGCACCGATGGTATGAGCTATTCGCTACAGTCGCGAGATATCATCGCTGATTCGGTGGAAACGGTGATGAATGCTCAGTGGTACGATGCCAATATCTCTATCCCGGGTTGTGACAAAAATATGCCTGGGGTGTTGATGGCGATGGGGCGCATCAATCGACCCTCCCTGATGATTTATGGCGGTACCATCAAACCCGGTCACTACGGTGACAAGGTGCTGGATATTGTCTCGGCCTTCCAGAGTTATGGTGAATATCTGGCGGGCAGTATTGATGATACCGAGCGCCAGCAGATTGTCGAAAAGTCATGCCCCGGCGCGGGTGCCTGTGGCGGTATGTACACGGCCAATACCATGGCATCGGCGATCGAGGCGATGGGCATGAGCCTGCCCTATAGTTCTTCAACCCCCGCTGTCGATCCAGGCAAACTGGACGAATGTATCCGTGCCGGTGAGGCCATCAAACACCTGTTAGAAAATGACATTAAACCACGCGACATCATGACCCGTGAGGCGTTTGAAAATGCCATGGTCATTATTATGGCCCTCGGTGGCTCGACCAATGCCGTGCTCCACCTGATAGCCATGGCCCGTGCGGTGGAGGTGGATTTGAGTCTCGATGATTTCCAGTCGGTCTCCAGCCGTATCCCCTTTCTGGCTGACCTGAAACCGAGTGGTCGTTATGTGATGGAAGACCTGCACAATGTGGGGGGTATCCCGGCGGTAATGAAGTACTTACTTACCGAGGGCCTCTTTAACGGGGAGTGTCTGACCGTGACGGGTAAGACGGTTGCTGAAAACCTGGCCGACCTTCCCGGGCTGACAGAAGGGCAGGATGTGTTTATGCCGCTGGATAAGCCGATCAAGGCGAGCGGTCATATCCAGATCCTCAAGGGAAATTTGGCACCGGGCGGCGCCGTTGCCAAGATCACGGGCAAAGAAGGCCTGACGTTTTCAGGCCCGGCCCGTGTCTACGACTGCGAGGAAGATATGCTGAAGGGGCTGGAGAATAAGGAAGTTAAAAAAGGCGAGGTGGTTGTGATCCGCTATGAAGGGCCAAAGGGTGGCCCGGGCATGCCTGAGATGCTAACGCCAACGTCTGCGATTATGGGGGCGGGTCTTGGCAAGGATGTGGCTTTAATTACCGACGGCCGTTTCTCCGGTGGTTCCCACGGCTTCATTATCGGCCACGTGGTACCCGAGGCGCAGGAAGGTGGGCCTCTGGCACTGATCCGTACTGGTGATGTGATTACGATTGATGCTGAAACGCTGAGTTTGGCAGTCGATCTTAGCCGTGAAGAGATGGATGCACGTCGTGCCGAGTGGCGGATGCCCCCTTATAAGGCCACGCAAGGCACCCTCTTCAAATACATCAAAAACGTCAAAAATGCCTCAAAAGGGTGCGTGACTGACGAGTGATAGACCAATGACCTACTGGATTATTTTAACTTATTCCCTTAAGTTATTAGTGTAACTCACTGAATATTATAAATATAAATATATATTAACAATGTGACACGTTTCTATCGCCGATCTCCCCAGCGTTTGGTAGAATGACCACATAACGAACATGAGCATTATTAATGAGGTGATCTGGGGAGGTCATAATGTTAAGCAAGAATACACCTGTAGTTGGAAACTGGTACGTCAATCGGACCGGCCAGCTGATTAAAGTAAAACTGCTGGAAATGCTACAAGGTGTTCCAGTCAAGGCGATGATTGAGTATCTTGATGGCAGCACCAAGGTGATCGATATGCAGACATGGTCTTGTCTTGAGCTAAATCGCCATATCAGTCGCGGTGGAACGGTTCGTTTTAATAATAACCAGTAAAACCATACCGAATAAGGCATCATGCCAGGGGAAGGAAAGCCCGAAAGGATAATTGTCCTTTTGGGCTTTTTATTATTCGAGTTTTTATTTGGTGCGATTTGGCCATGATATTAGCAACAAGGAGCATTCAATCGTGTCAGAGACCTATCTGCAAGACTTACAAACCCGTCTGCGCCAGTTTGCCATCGATCGTGACTGGGAGCAGTTTCATGCGCCGAAAAATCTGGCGATGGCGCTTGCGGTTGAGGCCGGTGAGCTGATGGAACACTTCCAGTGGTTAAGCGAGGCACAGAGCGAAAATCTGGACGAACAACAATCACAGACAGTCGGTTTTGAGGTGGCGGATGTTTTTATTTTTACCGTGCGACTCGCCGACCGAATGGGCATAGACCTGGCCGACCTGGTCGAGAAAAAGATAAAAATAAATGAACAGAAATACCCTGCGGACAAGGTGCGGGGCAGTTCAAAAAAATATACAGAGTACAGTCAGGATTAGGTCTAAACCCCCCAGAGATTCGTTAGTGATTGATTATGGCTGTGGCGGTTTCTTTAACATTTCACCGAGCTCGTCGGCACTGAGGGGACCGCTGTAATAATGGCCCTGTATCTCGTAACAATGGCGTTCTTTCAGAAAGTTCAACTGGGCGGCTGACTCTACACCTTCGGCCACAACATTCAGGTTCAGGCTTTGCGCCATAACGATGATGGCGGTGGTGATCGCAGCATCATCACTGTCCTCTATTACGTCCTGTACGAATGAGCGGTCAATCTTAAGGGTGGAGATAGGGAAGCGCCGTAAATAGTTTAATGAGGAATAACCGGTACCAAAGTCATCGACCGCGATCTGGACGCCGACATGGCTCAGGGTATTCAGGGCGCTGATCGTTTTGCTGGCATTGCGCATCAGCATGCTTTCGGTGAGCTCCAGCTCAAGCCGTTCAGGTTTGATGCCCGTCACGGAAATAATGTTGTGAAAAGACTGGATAAAACCCGGATCGTTAAACTGACGGCTGGATAAATTGACACACATCTTAAGTGAATCATGGCCTTGTTGATGCCATTCAACCGCTTGCTGACATGCCGTTCGTAGCGCCCAGTCTCCGACTTTTACGATCAGCCCGGTCTCCTCCAGGATAGGTACGAAGTCCGTCGGCGAGATCACACCCAGATCAGGGTGTTGCCAACGCAACAGGGCCTCGACGCCGGTTATCCCGCCAGTGCGTGAATCAATTTGCGGTTGATAGGCCAGAAAAAACTCACTACGCTTAAGCGCGTGCCGCAGGGACGTTTCCAGTGTCAGGCGTTCGAAGGCCCGGGCACTCATTTCGTTTGAGAAGAATTGATAGTTATTTCTTCCCAGATGTTTGGCGCGGTACATGGCGACATCCGCATTACGCAGCAGGGCTTCTGAATCGTCACCATCGGCTGGGAAAATGCTGACGCCAATGCTTGCGGTGGTGAGGATTTCATGATTCTGGATCTTGAAAACAGGCACCATTGTATCCAGCATTTTCTTTGCCAGTTGCGCAACATCCTTTTCTGAGGCCACATCATCCAGCAGGATTGCAAACTCATCGCCACCGAAGCGAGCGACAGTATCGCCGGAACGGACACTGCTGCTTAATCGCTGAGTCACTTGTATCAGTAACATATCGCCGACGTCATGGCCGAATGAATCATTTACGTCTTTAAACTTGTCCAGGTCCATAAAAATGACAGCGATCAATCGATTGTGCCAATGGGCACGTGCCATCGCCTGGCGCAGCCGGTCAAGGAAAAGTGTTCGGTTAGGCAGTTTGGTCAGGGCATCATGGTGTGCCATGTAATGCAGGCGTTCCTGAGTGCGCATGCGTTCTGATATGTCCCTGCCAGTCGAAATAAAATGGGTGATTTTATCCCCTTGCGTACGAACCGGCGTAATGGTCTTCTCTTCATAGTAGTTCGTGCCATCTTTACGGATGTTAGTAAAGACATCACTGAAGTTTTCACCCTTGAGCAGGGTTTGCCACATGTTTTGATAAAATTCCTGATCCTGTTTTCCAGAATTGAGGAGCCTCGGGTTTTGTCCGAGGACTTCATCCAGGGTATAACCCGTAGTGGCTTCAAAGGCGGGATTGACGTACTCAATGCTACCATCGGCCCTGGTCACCATGACCAGGTCCGTGGTTTGTTCAAGTGCGGCCGAGATGATGAGCATCTGTGTTTCAATTTGTTCAGAGCGCGTAATGTCATTGGCGACACCAATCACTGAGGTTACTTCACCTTTTTCATTTAGCACGGGACTGTAGTTTGACTGATAGGTGCGAGTATTGAGTCTTACAATTGACTGGACAGGCTCTCCATTAAGTGCCTTTTCTGCATCGTTGATGATCTCCGGGAAATCCTTATAGACATCGAAAACGGATTCGCCGACGACTTCACCGGGAGAATAGCCTAGCTCTTTAAGTCCTCTGCCTTCGGACAGGGTAAAGATACCCTTACTATCCACTGCCCAGATGACGATGGGAGAATGTGAGATTACCGTGTTTAACAAAGCATGACTTTTTTCCAGCGATTCTTGTTGCAGGTACTGCTCGGTAATATCTCGTGTGTCGGTAATCAGCGCGATAACGTTATCGTTTTCCTTGACGGGATAAATTCGGGTTTCGAAAATTAACTTCTCTTTATCCAGGGTGGTGTGTTTCAGTTCAAGCTGTTCTGCCTCGCCACTATTTTGGACTTTTTCAAAAGCCTGGTGGAATCGCTGGGCATTATGTTCCGAGACATGGTCGTAGAGCGATTGACCCACAAGATCTTCCTCACTATCAAGTAATGCCAGGGGCCGGTTGCTGAAGAGAATCGTGCCTTCCGGATCGAGAAACATAATCTGGTTGAGGGAATTCTCGGTGAGCGTGCGCCAGCGAGCCTCAGCATCGCTGATCAGTTTTTGGCGTAGCGCCTCTAGAATGTGGGTGGTTTGACCCATCCGTTTTCTCCATAGGGTGAAGCCTGATTTTACCATGTGTGGGCGGGGATGCCCGGATTTAGATCAAGGATTTGACACCAGGGTGTAACAAACCGAGTTATTTGTAATATTTTCAGTAAGTTAGGATCAGGATGGATGGCTTGATCTGGCCATATCAGATTGTGTCAGGCAGTGAGATCAGGGCAATTTCATCGCTGTTTGAGATGCCGGTACGGGCATCGGCAAACTGCCGATTGACGGTAATTTGTAGTTTGTCGGGGCTCAGGCAGTGTTTCCAGTCCGGCCCTTTTTGCCCCAGCTCGAGTAGCAGATCATTAACGGTCTTGATGCGGGCCGGCAGTTCAAGGTCGAGCGCCTCTGTTCCCAGCCTGTCCGAGATGGGGCCAAATAGTAATATCTTTGCCATGAAAACCTTTCCTTAACCGCGTGTCATAGTATATTTGTTAGCCTAACACAGGCTGGGTTTTTAATTATTAGTGGGACGTTGGTTATTCGGGCAACTATAAATCAATTATGGGAAAAATAAAAATAGCAACCAGCAGTTGTTTGCTTGGTAACCCCGTTCGCTACGATGGTCAGCATAAACGGCACAAATTAATCGTTACGATGCTCGATGAGTATTTTGAATGCGTTGACGTCTGTCCTGAAATGCTGGCAGGGTTAGGGACACCAAGGCCACCGGTACAACTGGTGCAGGTCGGCGAGAGTATTCGTGCCCTGGGTGTAGACGATCGGGAGCTCGATGTGACCGGTTTACTCGAAAAGGTGGCTGCAGATTTTATCGAGCAGTACAGGGATCTAGGCGGCATGATTTTACAAAGCCGTTCACCGAGCTGTGGTCTGGGGTCTACGAGCTTATTTAACAATAAAAATGAATTGTCTGGCCAGGCCATTGAATTAACCGATGGTATTTTTGCTAGCAGGCTAACCAATGCTTTTCCAGGGTTGCCAATGAAGCAAGATACCTGGTTTGTTAATAAGAAGGCGGTAGTAAATTTTGTTGGGCAGGTTAAATACTACGCTGATTCTAAACTACGCGGATTGTAATTTACATTTACTTAACCAGTGCTTGAAGAGCAATGTCGCATAATCCTGTAGATTATTGATGTGCTCACTGGTTTGCTTTAAGATATCTTCCCGGTCGTGCTCAGGCACACAACGCTTTTCCAGATCCTCGGGATAACGATCCAGCCACTCACGGATAATATCGGCTTCCATTTCAAGATGAAACTGTAAGGCCAGATGAGGGCCCAACACAAAACCTTGACTGGCGTAGCGATCATTACCAAAAACCGGGACAGCACCTTCGGGTATATCAAAAGTTTCACCGTGCCAGTGAAAAACAGTTAGCTCATCAGGTAAATCTTTTGTCCATTCGGTCAGGACGGTCTGGTTCAGGCTTTTGACGGGCGCCCAACCCAGTTCCATGCAAGGGCCAGGGTAAACCGTCGAGCCCATCGCTTTTGCCATCAACTGACTGCCGAGGCAGATCCCCATCACGGGAATATTTTTCTTCATAGCAGCTTGAATCAGGGAAATTTCTGCTGCAATCCAGTCAATGGGATCGTTCACGCTCATGTTACCACCCATAAAAATGAGCCCTGAGGTAGAATCCAGATCGCTATTTACCTTCTCACCTTCATCGATGCGCACAAGCTCATAAGGAACCTGTTGTTGCTCCAGCAGTATTTGAAAGTAGGCCGGGCCTTCACAGTCGATATGGCGGAAAATTCTGATTGCTTTAGTCATTATAATAATCTTCTTAGTTTAATTCTTTATTCTATTTGCGGAGTAACCTATCATATTATATGCGTTGTTTGACAGGGAGTAGATAAAAATGAAATCAAGGTTATGTTTGGTACGACATTTGGCCAATCTGGTTCTGGCTGTATCGATCAGTTTTGGGTTGACATGCAGTTTGGCATCTGGCTCGGCACAAGCTGATACGCTAAAACCCGAAATGGCTCCGGCGGATATGAACAATGCCAGGTTAGCGCAATTGATAGAACGCATCGACAAGAAGGCCAAAGGCAAGCCGGGTTACTGGCGGCTGGTTGTTGATGGCAAACAGGTTTTGGTTATCACAGACGAGAAAGCCGATCGCATGCGTATTATCTCCCCCATAACGAAGAGCGGTGAATTAACCCAAAAGCAGCTATATCGTATCATGCAGGCCAACTTCGACAGCGCACTCGATGCGCGCTATGCCGTGGCAAAAGAGCTTTTGTGGAGCGCCTTCATTCATCCATTGTCGTCTTTGTCCGACCGGGACTTTCTAATAGGCGTTGGTCAGGTTGTGAATCTGGTTAGTAGCTATGGAGACAGTTATTCATCTGGTGCTCTGATCTTTCGTGGTGGTGACAGTAACGGTCTTGAAAAAAGAGAAGTCATTGATGACTTGCTTGAGAAGGGGCTGAGTGTTTAAGCCGTGGTTTAACTGGCCGGGAAGTCAAAGGTAAATGCCGCACCGCCGAGATCACTGTGGGTGATGGTGAGTTTACTGTTATAGGCAGTGACAATATCCATCACCACGGATAAACCAATACCCTGGCCGGGCATAGTCTGATCGATTCTGCCGCCGCGTTGTATCACGTGTTCCACCTCAGAGCCTTTGACACCAGGACCATCATCGGCAATCGTGAAGCGGGCGCGTTTGTCCTTCAGACTGACGCTGATCCGGACACGTTGTACGCACCACTTGCAGGCATTGTCCATGACGTTGCCCATCACTTCCATGATATCGCCCTCATCGACACGTACACTTAGATCGTCGGGCAGGTGTGAATCGAACTGTATTTGTTTTTCCTGGTAAACCTTATTCAGGGCGCGACAGATCTTGCTTACCACGGGCTCAACATCAATGCTCTTTCGGATCGGTGATGCCCCTGCGGTGGCGGCGCGTTGTAACTGATGGCCGATAATATTATCCATGCGTTGAATCTGTTCCTGCAGGTTTTGTTTTTGCTCGTCATCTTTGATATTGAGCAAGGCACCATTGAGAACCGCCAGCGGTGTCTTAAGACTGTGTGCCAGATCGGCGAGGGCGTTTCGATAACGCGTCTGCTGAGTGTGTTCATGTTCGAGCAGGCCATTGATGTTATCTGTCATGCGTAAGATTTCGGTTGGGTAGGTTTGGGTAATGCGTTCCTGTTGACCGGATTCGATAGCATTGAGCTCCGTTACCACGCGCCGTAAGGGTTTTAATCCCCAAATCAGGATCACAACCTGAACAATCAGCAGAATCGCAGCGAGTCCGATCAACCAACCCCAAAGCGTTTGTCGATATTCATTTATTTGCTGGTTAAAATCCGCCAGGTCGGAAATGATATTAAAAGTTAACGGTACTTTACCTTTCGATGTATACCAGAGGATGCCGTAACTCTTTAGATAAAAGTCTTCACCCTTAAGTGCGACCCTTTGTAATTGTTGTTTCCCTGACGGAAGTTGAATCGCCTTCGGTAAACGCACACCCACGGTCGATAACGATTTCCAGAGTGTTTTACCTTCGGCATTAACAATGATGGCGTAGAGTCCAGAGCTGGGCAGACTGAACTTGGTCTCTAAAAGCCGGGTTGGCATATCGATGTCATTCAGATCATTGAGCTCGGCACCGGCGAGCAACAGAGTTAGCTGGGTATTCAGGTTTTCTTGCAGGCTGGCTTCGGCACTCTCGTAAAAGGCCCGGTCGAGTGCGTAACCGGCAATGATAATAAAGATGGTGAGGACCAGGCTGGCAGCCAGGATGAGTCTACTGCGTAGTGAATTCATGCATTGCCGTCGCAAAGTTTGAAACGGTAACCTCGACCTCGTAGAGTTTCAATCGGTTGTAGTGAGTTGTCTGGGTCAAGTTTTCGTCTGACCCGCCCCATGATCACCTCGATCACATTACTATCGCGGTCTTCATCGTGGGGATAAAGATAATCACCTAGTGTATCTTTGGAGATAACTTTTTCATGGTTGCGCATGATGTATTCAAGCAGGCGGTACTCAAAGGTCGTGAGGTCGACGATCTGATCATTCAGGTAGACCTGCTGACTATTAAGATCAATCTTGATGGGGCCACCTTCAATGGTCTCTTTCGTCTTACCACTGGAGCGGCGTAGCAGAGCTTTGACTCGGGCAAGCAGCTCTTCCATCTGGAAGGGTTTCACCAGATAATCATCGGCACCTGCTTCAAGCCCGTCGACTTTATCTTGCCAACGGTCTCGTGCCGTCAAGATCAGGATGGGCAGGGTTTTGCCTTGCTGACGCAGTTTCTTGATGACATCAATGCCCGACATGCCAGGTAAACCAATATCGACAATCGCGGCGTCAATCGGGTATTCTTCTGCGAAGAAAAGGCCTTCTTCACCTTCACCTGTTTCATCCACCATGTAGTCATTGGTTTTTAGTTGTTCGGCAACTTGTTGACGGATTTTGGTTTCGTCTTCGATGATGAGTATGCGCATGATTCAGTGTGCCGAGAGCACGTTACCCGATGCCTTATTGATGATCACGATGTGCATTCCACCGGACTTATCCAGGATTTTCACCCGGTAAGCGGCTGAACCCTTCCGCGTGATCGGTTTCACATCGATCACACGACCAGGGTACTGTGATTTGGCAATGCTGGCCGCTTCTTGCTTACTGATACCTGCTGCATACGACATAGGCACGGAAACAAAAAACAAGCTGAATACTAGCGCGGTGAGAATGACCAGGGTTTTCATACCTGTTCCCTTATTCGGGTAAAGGCATAAGCATACAATGACCGACCTGTCAGGTAAATCAAACGAGGCCGCAAAGTGCGGTCTCGTTTGCAGTACTTACACACTGATTAATTGAAATACAGCCCTACACCATACGGGCTAATATAGATGCTGCTATCGTGTCCGTAATAGCTATGTCTGCGATAGTACCCGTGATGGCGATGATGTGTGGCATAAGCCCAATGACCACCATCATAATAGTGCCCACTGTAATGCCTGTTGTAATACCCGTTGTGATTGCCATAATTCTGGTAACGATTATGCTGACGGCGCTGGCTACGATGGCCGCGACGTTCATGCCGGTTGTAATCGCGATTGCCACGGTGCCCACGTTGTGCATGACGGTAATGATCTCGCTCAGATGCATACTGGTGCTTGAGTGAGCGATCCCCACCCGAAGCCAGTGCCTGAGTGGGAAGGCCAGCCAGGCCAGCCAGTGATGCGGCGATGATTAAGGTTGTACGTATCGTGTTTCGCATGATCCACCTCCGGATTTTGTGGATGAGTATTAAGTGGGTCTAGAATAGCCCCGGCTGGGTGAACCCAGACTGAATGGAATAAATCTTTTAACTTATTGTTTTATAAAAATTTAATAGCGTTGCGCTGCAGGAATACTGAATAAATCGGGGAGAATCCTGGCCATTTCATATACTTTTTTACGTTCAGCTTTTGGCTTTTTGGCCACTGGCTAAACTAAAGTCCTAGTTTATTACTAATGTATTCAACTAATTAAAGTTGTTACAGTAAAAATAACCGGCATTAATCCTATTGTGTTAGTAAGGCCTTACAAAGTATATTTGGGTTCACAGATAGTATATCGCAATAAGGATATTATTAATATGGAAATTAAAATGTACAGGTCCATTCACTGGTTTTTCATTTCACTGCTGTTGCTCGCGCTGTCGGCTTACAGCTCAGCGAAGACCATTAAAAAGATTGACGCGCATGGCGTCTATGTCGTCGCTAAAAAAAGCTACGTAAAAGTCACGGCCTACAATCATTATGCCAATGTTGTCGATTTTAAATACCTGAATGAAATCGCATCCGTTAAGCGCCGCTCTAGTAAAAAAGTAAAATTGATCGTTTATACGGCTGATTTTAGGCAGGAAAAATATTCATTTGAAACGCGTCCGATTCAAACCGCGGTTAAGATTGATGAAGTGGGTTTTAGTGTCAGGCCAATGAAAAAGAAAGGTATGTATGAGTTCACTTTAGATAAATCCATTGCGGACGGAAACATATTACATGTTCATGCGCATGAGATTTCGGGGCGCAAAATGGGTGCCATCGTACTGGGCGACCCTCAAAAAGGGTTGGTGAGATATTTCAGCGATAAAAAACTTGAAAAGGCCTATGCTGTATTAGCCTATCTTGAAGATTCAATTAAGGCCTATCCAGAAAATAAAGAACTGGGGGCGCTGCTGCCTGTCTGGCAACAAGCAAGAAAAGATGAGAAAGCTAAAAAAGCGTATGGTTATATTGATGAAAACTGGCGCAAATATAAAGACGCAACAAAAATCCATCTTAAGGTGAGATATTTGCGTGGCATGCTTGGCGAAATAAACGGTTATTTACGTGTTTACCCTGATAGCTACAAGGCCGAAGAAGCAAAGCACCGCCAGGTATTTGCCAAGAAGAAGATTAAAGAATACGAGTCGTTACTCTAGGTTGAAATTTTGTTTAACCAGGCCAGAGAACAAGTAGTTTACTATTAGCGAACCTTGTTTTCTGACCCGATTACATTTATTCGCTCAGAGTTTTTGTTGTTTTATTATGAACTGCTCTATCTGTTGTTCCGTTTTTGGGTTAAACAAAACGTGCAACATGCTGTACAGGGTATAAATCTGTCCATCCCGGACGACACCGGTAGTTGCGAATACCTCCCCTGTTTCAACCACTTTTACAACTACGGCTGATGCCCAGTTATCACTGCTGGACAACTTGATAATTTTGTTGGTATTGACGGTCTCCACAGTGCCCCCATGAGAGCTGTTATTGGCAATTAACACGAGCGAGCCATCAGGTGCCCAAAGCAGACCATCCGCACCGGGGAAGCTCTCTTTCAGGTTTACCTGTGTAAACGCCTCAGGCTTGTCTAACGGGATTTTAAACAACAACCCCTCGTTGTATTTTGTCACTAACAAAAAATTATCTTTTATGATGATACCATTCAGGTTAAATCCGTTCCCACCAAACCGCTTGTTATTGATAAACACAGAGATGTTATACTCGATATCAACTTTGTAAATGATGGTTGAGAAACTATCGGTGACATAAACGCTGCCATCACTGGCGAGGGCGATATCGTTACAAAAATGTGTCCCTCTATTCCTTCGGCGAGGTTAAGATATTTAATCAGGTAGCCGGTGGAAAGTTGGAATACAGCCAGCCCCGCCAGTTTGAGCTGAGTCTTCGGGTTGGTATGTATGCTGACGCCTGGATCAGAGTTACAGACGAAAAGCCTGTCGCGAGCGGCATCGATACGAATACCGACGGCAGAGATCATGTTAGGGTCCTGTGCGATGACAGAATAGGTGCCATCATCCTTTACTGCTCCCACAACGCCTTCTCGAAGTGAGGTGACTAGAAAGCTTTTACGTTGCGCATCATATTCCACACTTTCTGGATACAGCGCCATTTTTTTGAAACTAACCACATCGGGCGTGCTCATTTTGGCCTGTTGTGTTGCAGGTGGTGAGCTGCTATCGGTACAGGCCACGAACAACATTGCCAGGATGGCTATAGTAAATGGAGCACAGTTTTTGTTGATGTAGTTCATAAATCCTCCTAATATTTAACAATGGCAGATAGTTTAGGTTGAACTGTCATGTTACTCGTATAGTGTTTAATCGGATACGCTCCATGTGTCATTATAGAAACCAAAGACTATAAAGTATGCTCAAAAAAAGTGTACATCAAGAACCAGCAATACCTTTATGGAAAAGGGTGCCCACGCGTACTGATGCGGGGGAGCTGGCCTCGGATTTTATAATGATCCTCTCTGGTATCAAACAACTCGGTTTGACCCAAAAACAGCTCGTTTACGATAAATTGTATCAGGTGCTGAAAACATATGCTGCTGATATCCTTCTGGCAGAAGTCAATACACATATGAACATACTGTGGATCAGTCACAAACCCAGGCCGGGTCTAGGTACGGAAATCGCCACGATGGTTCATCATCATGTTCCGCAGGCCAAATTAATTTCTGAGCGGTTTGTTTAATATTGATGAATCACTCTGTCTGTGTATACCTCGGTGAGGAACTGGCAAAATACAACTTCGGTGAAAGCCATCCATTTGGCCCACAACGTCACGCTGTCTTTGCCGACGAACTTAACAAGCAGGGTCTGAATTCACACGTCGATCTGCTCGCACCAGTAGCCGGTACTGAACAACAACTCCTTAGTTTTCACACCCAGGAATATATTACTCGTGTTAAAGGTATCTCCGCTACCGGTGTGGGTTTTCTTGATGGTGGTGACACACCGGCTTTCCCCGGTGTTTATGAAATTGGCCTGGGGGTCGTTGGCACGACACTGGATGCGGTTAAACAGGTTATGTCCGGTAACTATAAACGTGCATTCACTCCGATCTCGGGTCTGCACCATGCACGCCGTGGCTCAGCGGCTGGATTTTGTGTATTCAACGATTGTGGTATTGCTATCGAAATATTGCGTCGCGAGTACGGCATTCAAAAAGTGGCGTACGTGGATATCGATGCCCATCACGGTGATGGTATATTCTACAGTTTCGAAGATGATCCGGATCTGTGTTTTATCGATCTGCACGAGGATGGTCGTTTTCTTTATCCCGGTACAGGCGCGACTGATGAGACGGGAATGGGCGTGGCCAAAGGGACGAAATTAAATATCCCGATGCCAATGTATGCCGACGATGAAATATTTCTTAAAGCCTGGCAACACGCCGAAGATTTTTTACGTCAGGCCCAGCCCGAGTTTATTTTGTTTCAGTGCGGGGCCGATAGTATCAAAGGTGATCCGATTACCCACATGCAGTACTCGGAGCAAGCACATGCCCATGCGGCAAAGAGATTGTGCGAGTTGGCGGATGAATTGTGTGATGGGCGTGTTGTCGCGATGGGAGGTGGGGGCTACAATCTGGAGAATATTGCCAGAGGTTGGACGGTAGTGGTTGAAAATTTTATTAATAATACAAAGTTAGCGTAAAGTTCAATTACCGGTATGTGCCTGGTAATACCTCCAGAGTTTTTGATGTTGCTTGAAGCGGGGCGCTGGCACAGCAGGCAGCCCGGTGTGGAAGGGGAACACGTGATGTCAGCGTCATCTCTTTGCGGCGAGCTTTACAGTAGGGGGCCTCTATATTAGAATGTACTAATATTTACCAGCAGATATGTGAGGATAATATTGTGCCGAAAGAATGCTCGATGTCATTTCAGCAACGTAGTTTGTTCCAGCAGGGATTCCAGAAATATACGCCCAAAGAGCTCAAACAGCTTGAATGGGGTCTGCGCTTTACCCCGGCGGTCTGCTCACTGATCGCCGCCTATGGTCTTTACAGCCAGCAGCCTGTTCTTCTCTTTGCCGTGGCGGTTCTGGGGCTTTGGGCCTTTGCCTTCCCTGCTGCGCATCCGGTGGATCTGTTTTACAATTATTTGGTGCGCCCCGTGTTTGGTGCGGTCAAGCTGCCCGCCAATCCTTTCCAGCGTCGACTGGCCTGTCTATCGGCAGGTTTGATGAATATCATTGCGGGCAGCCTGTTTTTGCTCGAGATGCCGGTTGCCGCTATTGCGGTAGGTGTGAGTCTGCTGGTCTTGCAGGCCATCGTTATTTTTACCCATTTTTGTACACTATCGTGGATGTATGAAGGTGCGATGCGTTTGCTGGGGAAATGGCAAAAGCCGTTGGCTGAGTCTGAAGCAAAACAGATGCTCAGCAACGGTGCTAAAATCGTCGATGTGCGCAGCCAGAATGAATTTGCAAAAGAGAGTCTGGAAGGTGCGATAAATTTACCCCTGGAAGACCTCGAACATCTGCTTGATGAATTCAAGCAAGGGATCTGTTTGCTATTTTGCAATAGCGGAACTCGCAGCCACATTGCGAGCGAGAAACTCAAAAGTCATGGGATCAGTGATATTCATAATCTTGGTGATTATAATCGTGCTAGGCAGATCTTACAGACAGCAAATTAAGTGAGTCCGTTGACGGATAGAGAAGGGGCCTGGCGGCCCTTTTTTTGTGCCTGTAGAATAAGGGCTCCTGCCTGAGGCGATATCACTATATTGGCTTAGTTGGAACCGCTGACTTCACGATGGAGATGTATTTTCTGGCAGCCTGGAGACTGGGATATCAGAATCTATTGATCTTATTTGCTATTTTTATGGTAATCGCTAAAATTTGTACGGGTACAGGCCGATACATAATAATTATATATAGAGTCAGAGAAGAGAGTCGTAGTGGAAACTTACATCATATTTCTAGTTATTGCGGTGATACTGTACTTTGGTGCTTTCATCTGGTTAGTCATTGTTGCATTTAAGCGTAGTGTTGTTTGGGGACTGGCTGTATTCTTTTTGTCACTTCTGATTGCCCCCATACCCGCGATAATCTTTGCGGTTACCAACTGGTTCGACGCTAAAAAACCTTTTTTGGCCTACCTGCTAACGTTGGTTCTTGTGTTCGTTCCAATCTTCATGATGCCCAATCCGGTGGATCAGGAGTTTATGATGCGCCTTAATGAAAAAATAGAGGCAGGCGAGATCAAGAAGAACGAGATAGCACGCTATATGATGAATCCGGAACTGCTTGATGAATTAGAAGAAAAAAATAACGGTAAGGATCATGATGTGGTACTTAACGAATCAGGTGAACCAGTATTGGATAGCGCTGGTGCCGGTTCGAAAGACAAGAGGGTTGATATTAAACCCGTCATCATCAACCCAGATAAAGACCCCAAAAGTAAGCTCCAGGAAGATCCCGGAGTTATTGTCGAGGAAGAAGAACCTTCTCTTTATCCAAGGGCTGGCGAAGTAAAACCAGATCCACTCGTCACAAAAAGGAAAGCTGTTTCGAAGGATTCCGTCAAGGTTAGTCTGAAGAAAATTAGCAACTACAAGGGCAGGTACTTTGTCGTCACGACAAAAAATGGGTCACAACATAAAGGCATACTAATAAGAATAACAAAAACCCGGATCGTGCTGAGGCGCATAATCTATGGTGGCACGTTTACCTACAAAATCAGGAGAAGCAAAATCAAACGACTCGATATGGTCAAGAAAGAATATGTTGATGATGGTGCTTAGCCTTTTATAAAATCCACCAGATAGTCACCTTTCATAATGTCAAACCGAACTCTGGACCTTAGCGATAAAGTCTACGATTACCTGTTGAATCATTCGTTACGTGAGTCTGATCTGCTTGCCGAATTGCGCTACGAAACCAGCGAGTTAAAGATGAGTATCATGCAAATCTCTCCAGAGCAAGGTCAGTTTATGTCTTTGCTGGTTAAAATTCTCAATGTACAGCGAGCAATCGAAGTCGGTGTTTTTACGGGCTATAGCAGCCTATGCGTGGCCATGGCGATGCCAGCAGACGGCGAACTTATTGCGTGTGATATGAATAAGGAATGGACCAGTATCGCAAGACGTTATTGGCAGAAGGCAGGGTTAACCGACAGGATTAAACTCAAGCTTGCACCTGCACTTAAGACGCTAAATGTATTACTCGCAGATGGGCAGGCCGGGCACTTTGATTTTGCATTTATCGATGCGGATAAAGCGAATTATAAGAATTACTACGAGTGTTGTCTGGAATTGATCCGTCCTGGAGGAATAATCGTGATTGATAATATGCTGTGGGGTGGTGCAGTAGCCGACGAGACAGATGATAGTGAAGATACTCAGGCAATTCGGGAATTAAATGATCATATTCATCACGATGAACGCGTTGAAATTAGCCTTTTGCCAATGGGTGATGGACTTAGCCTGGTAAGACGTCGTGATTAATGCCTGATGGGGTTGACCGCCATGCCATGCTCAGTGCAAATTATTCTTACACTGGCAAAGTTGTGCTTGAACAAGGTTCATTAATTCTTCCAGCTTTAGATGTTCAGGAAGATCACGCACATCAGAAAACCATATTTCGCTAACCTGGCTGCCTTGCATGTCATTTTGATTGGAAAATATAGGGGTTCCCACAAAAATACCCTGTTCACCGTTATCTAATTTTACAGTGACTAACTGTAGAGGTATGGGCTTCATAATACATACTCCTGTCTCAGTGGCTTAGTCAAGTTCTCGACACAATGTCCATGTAAACTTAAATAATGCATTTAATATGCCATATTAACTACTTGTATTATCTGTAATATGATCTAGTCGGTTAGAACATTACACTGCACATCATTAAGTTTAGCCTGTTATTCGTGACAGGTTCTGGTTGTGTACTGGATGTATCTGGAGCGTGTTCGGGCGAACAGTGTGTGACTAAATAGCAGTCCTAAATGGTATCCACTTAACCGTTTTGATTATTAGCATTGGTTTTAACTTTGTAGTTGTAGAAGTGGCCCCAGGCCGCGATAACGCGTCCTACTGTAGCGGGTTCTATTAGTGATCATGACCGTGGTTGTGCACATGGCCGTGTTCCATTTCCTGCTCGGTAGCCTCGCGCACTTCAATAATTTTCACGTCAAAGTTTAGCTGGACACCCGCAAGTGGGTGGTTACCATCAATCGTCACTTGGTCATCTTCAACTTTGGTTACGGTGATCATGATATCGTGACCATCCTCTCCCTGTGCATGAAACTGCTGACCAACGGTGACCTGTTCAGCGGAGGCAAACATGTCCATGGGAACGACCTGTACCATATTAGGTTCAAGTTCACCATAACCATCTTTCGGCTCGATACTAACCGATATGTTCTCGCCAGTCTTTTTATCTAGCAGTGCACTTTCCAGGCCGGGGATGATGTTGCTCGCGCCTTGTAGATAGGCAAATTCACCATTCTTTGATTCATCGAGGATCTGACCATCATTGTCTTTTAGTGTGTAATCAACGGTAATGACTTTTTTTACGCTCATTTGCATTCTATATTCCTTTGACAATTATCTATCACAGGGGGATGATTTGTTGATAGTTGGATTTTCAAATTTGTATTTAACTGAACGAACATTATAACACAAATATCTTTTAGCAATTCAGGTCTAAAGATAATGAAAAACAAGCTGCTTGAACAAATAAAGGTCTTAAGTAATAGTAAGTTAAGCCACATGTCGGCGCTCGAGAGCTTTGCTCATTGCCTTCGATCTGTTTACGGAAAATGCTCATTTATCAGTTTCGAACATGAGCGGGAGACTGGTAAATATCTTGTCAGATTAATATTCAACGATAGGCAGCAAGGTTACTCTCATCTTGATAATTTTGTAGGTCAGGCTGTGGCCATACAGGGGCAGCAGCTCGATACGATTACACGCAAAAAACAGGCTTCTATTGAAGACCTTGATCCATTCCTGCAAGCGGCATTTGTAGAGCTGGGTTTACCGGTGAAAAGTATGATGGCATTGCCACTCTATCTGGACGGCGAGATCAAACGCTGGGTATTAATTCTCGGTGAAAAGAAAAAACAGTTTGCTGATGTTGAGCTTGGCCAGGCCGTTTTACTGGTCAATCTGGCGAGCACTTATATGGAAAGAATTGATAAAACACATGCATTGGCCAAAGCGAATGAATGGATTGAAAAGGAACTGAGTGATATAGGCCGCATACAGAAGTTATTATTGCCGCAACAAAATATTGAAATTTCAGGTGCCGATATTGCTACCTTTTTTGCTTCCTGTGA
>ENA-ORDP01000812-ORDP01000812.1-marine-sediment-metagenome-genome-assembly--contig:-NODE-812-length-18840-cov-4.428746_pt1 | contig 18840 bp, 16 predicted proteins | sample MGYA00248627_ERZ508539 | MGnify/ENA primary metagenome ERZ508539 (study PRJEB26208, sample SAMN05571518) | marine sediment metagenome | biome: deep sea; feature: Hydrothermal vent; material... | reverse complement strand
GAGACCTATTCGAAGACCGGCATAACAGGTCGTGAAAGACCTATCGTAACGACTCGGCTCACCCTCGATTTGCCCGATAACTGCGTCAAACATGCTCGCGTGCAGGAGCACACTGTGCGTGTTTTCCTTCTGAGCAGTTACGAGCCCTTTGCGTAGGGGGCCTTTGCATAGGGGTGCTGAGTAGTTACGATCCATCTGTTATCACCCTGACAAGTGGGCTCTTCCGCTATTGTGGAAACTGTCCGCTGGACTCCGCAGAAACCTCCCCTGGCTGGTTCTCACTGACGACCGGAATTATACCGGCTTCACCAACCACGGCAAACACCACTCGATTGCGACCACGCTTTTTAGCCTCATACATAGCCTTGTCCGCCCGCTTGAGGAAATCATCGATCCCTTCATGTGCGGCGATGGCGGTACCACCGAGGCTGATGGTGACCCGCAGACCCTCGAGTTCAGGAAATTCCAGCACCTCGACCTGCCGCCGCAAGCGTTCTGCCAACAATTGGCAGTCGCTAACCGAACTGTCCGGCAACATCAACCCGAATTCCTCACCACCGAGGCGGCACAATAGATCACGAGTGCGGGTGACTGCCAAAATTGCCGCCACAACACGTTGCAGCACTTGATCACCGACCGGATGACCAAAGTGATCGTTGATCGACTTGAAATGATCGATATCGATCATAATAAATACATTCTCATGGTCCATACCACTAGCAACCTGGCGCTCCAGAATACGCCCCGCCAGTGACCAGAAGGCACGCCGGTTGCTGATACCAGTCAGGTAGTCGGTCTGTGAGAGTTTAGTGATCCTGTGGTTGGCCTGGCGTAATCGATACAACAGCCACAGCAACAAGGCTAGTGCCAGCAATACCAACAGGCCGGGCAGCATCGACCACAACACCCGGTAAAATAATTTCCAGCTGTATACTTCGGCTACCTGCCAGAGGCCATCGCTACTGACCGGCAAGATGTAGTGATACTGGCCATGACGGGTATCGCTGACCGCGTGACTGACAAAATCACTGCTGGGCAAATCCCAAGCTGGCGACCCAAAATCTCCGTTCGAGTCCACAAGAAGATGTTGTTGACGATCAAGTAACTGCAATAGTATGTAGGGTTCATTCTCTTTCCGAAGGATTTGTTGCAGGGTATTTAATCGCAGACCCAAGGACGCAACCCCCCGGAATTTGTTCTCGACATAGACCGGAATGGACAGCGAGATCATCAGCTCTTTGCCATAGGCATCGGTATAGGGCCGGGTGATAACGGTTCGCTGCTGTGGATCGGCCTGTGGAATCGCTGCGGTCCAGAATTCCTTGCGGTAGAGCGCGTCATTGAAGGCGTAGACACGAACAGAGACCTTCGGGGCAATATAGATAAAGCGCTGGGCGGAAGTATAATAAACCCATTTTAACTGTGGCAAGCTGGCCAGAGTACTCTTGAATAAACCATCGACTTGCAGGACTGCGCTAATTTCCTGGCGTTCCCGTTTGGGCAAATCGGCAAGCCGTCCACTTCCAGTCAGGGTACCGCTCAAGGACTGCACAGGCCTGGGCTGTGCCAGCTCACCAATAGAAAATATGGACAAATCGCTGATTTCATGAAGTTGAAAATTGCTGGGGTTTTTTAAAAAACCGCGTTCGGCCAGCTTGATGTTGGACTGTAGTTCATTTCGCAATGAAAATAGCAGGCTGTCCATGGTAGCAAACTGCTGGCGGAGAAGCGCCGCGGTCTCCATGGCCCGAAATCTAACCAGGGTCGAAGTACGCGCACTCTCTCGCAGGTACAAAAATAGCGTAGCCATAACCAACAGAATGACCGCCAGTAACCAACCCGCCATAAAGAGCATCTTTCTCTGCACTGTATTTTTGGCTCTGCTTGGAATCTATGCCTCAAAACAGTATAGCTCTGTCATGACAAACTGCCAGATTTTTTTATTTCGGTACTGAAATTACTCGCAAAGAAGTTATCCGGCTACTGTTTTTGTCGCATATTCCAACTCGATGCACGAACGAAAACCCTATCTTTGACTAAATACTACATCATGGCACTTCCTGCCTCACAGTATGCTACCACGAAGCCTCCGAACTGCTACAGTTGCCAATTGTTACGGCCACAAACAGGCCCTTTGATCCAGAGGATGAAGGGTGTCTTAACACAAAGATGGGGGTACCACAGATTCCAGAAGGCTATCAGAGAACAGGGATTGACCGGTTTATTTATTGCTCCAACAAAACCGTTACTCCCACCCTCCACAGGGGTCGTAGCAAGGGGGGGGCACTTCTACAGTCTTGCCGGTCGTGACTACCGGGCAAGGGTAATATGAATCACTGTACCGCTAATCCCCGGCCATGAATTGATCACACTGGTTATCCGCCGACAGGTAGATGTCATGCACCCCGCAGATACCGTCATCCTTGCGCACCGAGGCATCCCCCGAGCTTAGGGTGATCATGCCCTTGAATACCCGTTCGAGATAGGCAGGCGAGTTGCGAAAGTGGGCACAGTTGATGCAACGCTTGAACTCGGTCTTGGTTTTCACTTGGGTTTACCTTAGGTGAGGGGGGAGACGATCACCGGACGAAACCAGCAACAGCCCCCTGTGTGGGGAGCCGTTGCTAGTGATTTTTGTCAGTGACTACTGAGTGTTTGCCAGTATGTGACGAATACGACGGTCGACAGTATGAAACCAAGCGCGACATTGACCACCACGCCCGCGCTGAAAGCCCAGAACGGTTTGGCACCGACACTAGCCAACTCACGGAAGCGCGTAGTGAGCCCGATACTAAAGAAGGAGAAGATGAAGGCCCAGGTACGCATCGCCTTGATCGGACCGGTCAACACCGGGACCACAACCGACTTGTATTCGGCCAACGAGTATTGGCTCGAGATCAAGGTCATGATGATGGAAGCAACGAAGAAACCGAGCACGAACTTCGGGAACCGCCACCAGATGTCGCCCGCATTGGGTTTTACACCGGTCTTGACATCCCAGCGGGTCGTGGCGATAACCGCCAGCACAAGCGCCCAGATACCGATCCAGATATCGCGACCAACTACTTTCATCAAGGTGAAGGCGTTGACCGCATCATCGGGTGAACCGGCGATACCCGCGACATTCCCTGCCAGATTGCCATAGGCCTTGGCAGCAGCGAAGCCGGCAGCGTCAGCGAATTCGGAGGTTCCAATCCAGGCCCCGGCGACGCCGGTAGAAAGTCCCAGAACCCGGGAAACCCCCGGTAGAAAGAAGATCATAACGATGGCCCACACGATCACCAAAGTAATGGCGATCGGTGCGGCGTCCTTCTTGGCCCCGACGGCTCCAGCGATGGCAATCGAACCGGACACTCCACAGACCGCACCACCAGCACCGAGCGTGGCAGCCAGGCGTTTATCCAAGCCCATCTTGGTAGCGATGAAGAAGATCACCAGGAAGGTCGTGACGGAAACGATTGCAGCCTGTGCGATGGCCACCGGCCCCCCCCAGACGATGAGCGTGAAGGGTAGCGTGGCACCGAGCAGCACGATTCCGGTCTTGATGTAATATTCGACCCTAAAGCCGGTATCCATCCATTTGGGCAGGCCGGTAGTGTTAGCGATCAGCATACCCACGACCAGGGCAACCAATGGGGGCTCAAGATTGTAGTAATGGGCCTTGTCCCAGGCGCCGATGATAAAGATGATGACCGCGACCACGTAGATGAACAAGAATGACGGGAAGAACTCCGACAGCTTATGGCCCATGGCCCTCATGCTGATACCGAATATAATGCACCACAGAATGAATTGTGCGATGTATTGACCGATGTGGCCACTGAAACTCGTCCACAATTGGCCGAAGTTACTCCACCGCGACGGCGTGATGGTAATCCATTTGATGGTGGACCCGTTGATGTAGAACAGATAGGCGACAATAATGATGCCAAGCCCCAGCCAGATGGCCCACCAGTCCTCCTTGAGGTACATCTCCTTCCACCCCACACTCTGGACTCGTTCTCCTCGTTCCTCTGCAGGTTCCATAAGTAGACTCTCCTCCGGATGGTCAGTAGATCTAATAGACATGCGCAGTAATACTGGGAGTGGGTGTATCCCCTCCGGTCAAGGCATACAGCCCCACCAATCCCGGCAGTCCTGACAGAGGTGCTTGTAATTCTTTCCCTGCCTTCGGCGCGGATTATAGGAATAATAAAAACATCAAGTCAAGCAATTAGACCAAAAAACCCATACAATTTATATAAGATATTTTATTGCTTACATAAGGATTCTTTTTCATGATGTAATTTATTCATAATAATCATGAGGATAAACTACTTACAAAACTCTGGGATAACGATTCAGCGTATTCATCTTTTGTCCCATTACGGCGTTATTTCCGTACTCGAATGCTCACATAGGACCTATATGCTCACATTCTCTGTGCGAATATGCCTTCCTTGTACTGAACCAAAATCTAAACACGATGAATCGTTACACCCTGGGCAGAGGTGCACAACAGCCTCTGCTTTGGCATGCTCGTGAAAATCGCCTTGAGAGCACCACACTGGAGGAAGAGGAGGAGGGAGGAAGCCAGTGGGTGCCCTCAAAACGAAAGTTGAACCTTACGAACCTCTTACATCAGATGGCGTCCCAACAGGCTTTTGGCTTTCACCTGTTGCTCTGGGGTCAACGCGGTATACAGGTTTTTCATGGCATCCAATTTTGCCTGCATACGTGCCGTTCGTTCTTGCATATGGCTAATACGTGCTTGCATGTGATCAAGCGGTGATTTATTCGCCTGATCCCCTGTGTTATTGTGCGCCTTCTTTTGCCATTTGGCTTGACGTTGCTGTATCTCTGATTTCAAGGCTTCCGCCTGTGCGCGCGCAAATCCGGAAAATTTATCCCATGCCTCCTTTTGACTTTTGGTAATACCCAGTTCGGCCTTCAGAAAAGCCAAACGGCCCTCGATAAACTGACCTGGCTGCATGCCGTAGCCATGCCCCATCATGCTCTGGCCCATTCCACCTTTAGCCATCATGCCTTGACCCATACCACTCTTAGCCATCATGCCCTGTCCCATACTGCCTTGCCCCATGCTGCCTTGACCCATGCTGCCCTGGCTCATACTGTTCTGGTTCATACCCCCTTGACCCATCATGGTACCGTGAGAGCCCAAGCTTTCCGCATTGACCACTGTGGTGCCCAGGCCGATAACACTTGCTATAGCGACACCAGCTGCCAGCTGTTTGGCTGAGAATTTTCGTGAAGTACGATTACCCTTTGACTGTTTCATGACGTAATTCCTGTTTCGTTTAAAAGAGCGTACAGTAAACCGCGATTATGTAACCGCAATATCACGATATCCGGCTTTTTTATAACACTCTGTAACAACAGCTGAACTGTTACCTGGTGTGACAAAAAACTTTACCCACAGGGTTTTCAGGATTACTTTTTCTTGGCATCCTGTACGCTACAACACAAAATGAGTAAATCATGACGACACCAACTACAGCCCATTTACTGGTGGTTGACGATGATATGGAAATCCGCCAGCTACTCAGCGACTATTTGCAACAAAACGGCTATCGGGTTTCAATAGCAGCGGATGGTACGGCCATGCAGCAAATGCTGAAAACCGCCAATATCAACTTAATCATCCTGGACATCATGCTCCCCGGCAAAGATGGTCTCGATCTATGCCGGGAGCTACGTGCCACTTCCGACATCCCCATCATCATGCTGACCGCCCGTGGTGATGATATGGACCGAATTCTTGGCTTGGAGATGGGTGCCGACGATTACCTGCCCAAACCCTTTAATCCTCGTGAACTGCTGGCCCGCATCAAGGGCGTACTGCGACGCAGCGGTACACTGCCGCACGGCCACAACCACGAGATTAACGGCAATTACCGCTTCAACGGCTGGATTCTGGATACCAGTAGGCGTCATCTGTTATCACCAACCGGTACCGCAGTCAGTCTCAGCAGCGCAGAATATCGTCTGTTACTGGCCTTTGTCAGCCACGCCAACCGAATCCTGAGCCGGGACCAACTACTGGACCTGGCCCGTGATCGCAGTAGTTTTGCTTTTGACCGCAGTATCGATATGCTGGTCAGCCGCTTGCGCCATCGCTTGCAGGACGATACGGAACAGCCAGAAATGATCAAGACCGTTCGTGGCGAAGGGTATTTATTCCTGCCGAGTGTAGAGACCGTCACCTGATGCGATGGCTACCACGCACCCTGTTTGGCCGATTGGTATTCATTCTGCTGGCAGGGTTGCTGACATCACAGGTCATCAGCACCCTGATTCTATTTCAGGAGCGTCATCAAGCCATCTACCGTGCTGGTGGCATTCAGGCAGCACACCGCCTGGCCGGGATGGTACAGTTACTGGATCGGCTCGACCGAGAGCAGCGCAAACAGTTTATACGGGTTCTACAATCCCGTATTTTTCGTGTCCGTCTGCAACCGGTTTATCAGCCCGAAACCAGGATAAAACCAGGCAATAAAGATTCTTCACGCTTTTTTACCCGGGTCCTGCAACAATTACTCGGCAACCGGCCGATGCAAATTGTGGTCCGCCAGCAGCCACGGCGCCGCCGCCCCTTTCCGCGGCCGCCCCGTCCGGGACAGCCTGGCAATCCAATGGCTGATCGTATGCGTTCCATGATGCCGTATTACCGACCAGAGGTGGAGGCATTACGTGATAGCCGGGTGGCTCTTTTTGCCAATATCCGACTGCAGGATGGTGCCGGGTTAAGGATCCAGCAACAACTGCGTGGTGATTCCATACAGTGGCCGATGCGCTCCCTGGCAGCATTGCTGGTACTGGTGCTGTCCGTCATCGTAATCGCCCTGATAGCCGTTCGCCTGGCTACCCGCCCGTTGTCGGTGCTGGCCAAAGCGGCCGAAAACCTTGGCCGTAATATCAACCAGCCTCCGCTGCCAGTGCAAGGACCACAGGAAGTACGACAGGCCTCATCGGCATTCAACACCATGCAGCAACGTATCCAACAACAAATCCGTGAACATTCGGAAATGATGGCGGCCATCTCGCATGACCTGAAAACCCCAATTACCCGCATGCGCCTGCGTGCTGAATTTCTGGATGATTCCTCGGTTGGTGATAAATTTAGGCAAGATCTCGCAGATATGGAGAAAATGGTCCGGGCTGCTCTCGATTTTATGCGTGGTACCGCGCATCAAGAAACACAGGTTCGTATTGACATTCAGGCTCTGCTGGAAAGCCTCCAGGATGACTACCAGGATCAAGGCCAAATTGTGCAACTGGAGAAACAGCCGGTCGCAGAATATCCGGGACAACTGCTATCATTGAAACGGGTGCTGACCAATTTGCTGGACAATGCCTTAAGCTATGGGCACTCTGCCACGGTATCCTGCAAAGACAACCCCGAAACACTGATTATTTTCATTGATGATGACGGGCCGGGAGTACCCGAAGACCAGTTGGTGCATCTTTTTGACCCATTCTACCGAGCCGAAGGATCGCGGAATCGTGCTACCGGCGGTACCGGCCTGGGATTGGGAATTGCCCGCCAGTTGGTCACGGCCCACGGCGGCACCCTGACTCTGGCCAATCGTACCAAAGGGGGATTGCGTGCCAAAATTGTATTGCCGAGAATACCCCAAATCAAGGCTTAGCAGGTTGGTTTTTCGACAGCTCCCTAAACCGCAGCAGCCAGTTCTATATCACCAACGAGGTAACCATTCAGCGCATTCATCTTTTGTCCCATTACAGCGTGTGTTCGTACTCGAATGCTCACATAGGATCTATATGCTCACATTCTCCGTGCGAATATGCCTGGTACTGAACTAAAATCTAAACACGCTGAATCGTTACCCAACAAGCTCATATCCGGCCTGAAGTGCCGCCAGATTCAGTTCCAGGAAACGTTTCGGCACCATATTCCTGATTGTGGATTGCATGATTTTCCGATCACACAAATCACCAACTGCCAATAAAACTGCCAGTGACACCACGTTGGCTGCACGTGGATTGCCGATTCGGCGCGCTTCTTGCGCCAACGGCAACGACAGTATTCGATGCTTTCCCTGTGGCGGTTCGACAACCCGCTCTTCATCGACCAGCACAATGGCACTGTCACCGATCAGGCCAAACGAAGTGGCCACCGCCAGTTGATCAAGAATCAACAAATAATCCAGCTTTGTGACCAGTGGATAATCGACTTGGCCGGTACTCACCACCAGATCAGAACGACTCAAACCCCCTCTTGAAGTGGGTTCATAACTTTGCGACTGGGCGACATAACGACCTTCCTGAACCAGGGCAGCAGCCAAAATTCTGGCGGTTAACTGCAGACCCTGACCCCCACTGCCGCTGAAGCGAATCTGATAATCTTTCATTAGCTACTTCCCATCCTGGAGGCGCTGTCGATAGGCGGCCCCATATTCCGGGCAGCTGCGACGGGACAATACACCGGTAGCCAGCCCTTTAGGTTGAAACGGAGTATCCACTACCGTACCGTAGGATTCAGAACGAAAATCCGCCTTCTGTGCCATTACCATTTCAGCGGATTCACCGAGGTCATTTTTGCGACCATAGATTTCGGTACAGTCACTGAGCACTTCAATAAAACTAAACCCGGGGTTTGCGATCCCCTCCCGAATCAGGTTCTTCAGGGTCGGTGTTTGCAGGGTCATTTCCCGACCCACAAAACTGGCTCCGGCACCGGCGACCAATTGGCAAGCGTCGAACACCGGCTCGTGATTACCCAATTGTGTGGTGGTGGTAAACCGATTTTCGGCCGTAGTGGGCGAAACCTGACCACCGGTCATACCATAGGTCTGGTTATTGAGCATCAAACAGGTCAGATCGAGATTGCGCCGGCAGGCATGGATTAGATGGTTGCCGCCAATGGCCAGACAATCACCGTCCCCCGTGATGACAATTACTTCCAGATCGGGTCGTGCCAGTTTCAAACCGGTAGCAAAGGCCAGTGGTCGCCCGTGCGTGGTATGAAAAGTATGGGCATCGATATAAGCACCGACCCGACCGGAGCAGCCGATGCCTGACACTATAGCCAGCCGGTTCTTATCGATACCCTGTTCGTGGATCGCCCACAGCAATGCCCGCAGGGCAATACCGTGGCCACAGCCGGGGCACATGAAATGCGGAAACAACTCCGTACGCAGATAGTCCCGAATCTCGAATGGACCCGGCGTGATCTGGCCAGTACTGTCAGCGATAGCCGATGATTTTTCAGTCATCCTGTAATATCCTCTTGGCACAATCCACGATCTGCTGTGGGGAAATGACATCTCCGTCAAAACGCTGCAGGCCCTGAACCCGGATATCCCGACCCACATGACGTTGCACTTCCTGAATCAGTTGTCCGGCATTCATTTCCGCCACCAGCACCGCCCGGGTTCCGGCAGCGGCCGCCAGAAAACGCTGCTGTGGAAAAGGCCACAAGGTCACCGGCCGAAATAATCCGACCTTAATTCCCTGCTCTTGTAACTGCCGTAGCGCAGCTTGCGATGAGCGGGCCGTGATACCGAAGCTCACAATCAGCAGCTCACAATCATCACAATAGTATTCATCGACCTGTTCGACCAATTCCGGATGCGCATCGACCTTGCCCAGCAAGCGTTTCATCACTCGCTCTACCGTTGCCGGATCCTGGGTCGGAAAACCACCTTCGGCATGGGTAAGACCGGTGGTATGGGTCCTAAAAGCCGTGCCTGGCCGGGCCATTTCCGGCACTCCGTCACCGGGATTGGCATAGGGCAGGAATGTTTCCGGATCACCTTGGGCCCACTTGCGCTCGTATAATTGCGGGTTTTGCAAAGCCGAGAAATCAACCGTCTCGACCAAATGGCCGATCACTTCGTCGTATAACAGCACCACCGGTACACGTAGGCTTTCAGCAATGTTGAAGGCACGGATGGCCTGCATATAGATTTCCTCGACTGACCAGGGACAAAGCACCACCACCGGGTGATCACCATGGGTGCCCCAACGGGCCTGCATGATGTCCGATTGTGCAGGACGAGTCGGCATGCCGGTACTGGGTCCACCGCGCATGACATTAACGATAACACAGGGGATTTCGGTAGCTGCAGCAAAACCGATGTTTTCCTGTTTCAAAGAAAACCCCGGGCCGCTGGTCGCGGTCATGACCTTAACCCCACCGGCAGAAGCTCCAATAATGGCGGCCATGGAGCTAATTTCATCTTCCATTTGTACGAAAACACCCCCGTTACGTGGCATTTCCAAAGACATGTTTTCGGCAATCTCGGACGACGGTGTGATCGGATAGCCGGCATAAAATCGGCAACCAGCCGCCACGGCGCCGAGCACACAGGCGCGATTGCCTTGCAGGTTTTGTAGTCGATTGCCTGAATTCAATTGATTACCTGAGTTCATTGTTGTCCCTTACAGTCGCGGGGTATGGCAGTCGCGGGGTATGGACGGCGATAGCAAAATCAGGGCATAGCCATTCACACATACGGCAACCCGTACAACGTTCTGCGTGGACCATCTCTACAACCTGCCGGGCATTGAGTTGCAGACAACGTTCCGGGCAAAATTTGACACAGATATCGCAGCCCTTACACCAGGCTTCGGTAATTTCAACCCGCGACAAATCCGCAACATTATCCAGATTTCCAGCAGCGTTGCGCAGCAAGCCGACACAGGCTGATTTGACGGACTCCCGGTCGAAATGCAGGGCCCAATCCCGACCTTGTGCAAACGCCTGCAGGTTGGCTTCCACCGTCTTTGGTGGCACAAGCTGACTGATGACCGACTGCCAGTCTGCAGCAGAAAAATCCAGTGCTGCCGAGAGAATACCGAGCAAAACCGTGTTGGCTGCACGTGGTACTCCGAGTTCTGTTGCCATACCCACAGCATCCAGGGCAAAACTGTTCGGTACTTGCTCCATGACTTCGCTGACCGACTCACAGACATAAGCGGAGTGCGCCCCTCGATTCCGGTTTCGACAGGCAAAGGGAGGGATGATATGCTGAGTGTCGGCGATAAACGTACCCCGGCGTTGATTCAAATAGGGCAACCAGCGCAAGCCTTCGGCCCATTCCAGAGCCACCAGCACATCGACCTTACCACGTGGAATAACAGGCGAGTATACCTGCTCGCCGAAGCGAACATGGCTGAACACCGAACCCCCGCGCTTGGCCATACCATGGACTTCGCTCTGTTTGACTTCAAAACCCTGTTCCTGGCACAGCACAGCCAGCACCTTGGAAACCATGATCACACCTTGTCCACCCACACCGACAATTAATACATTCTTCGGCACCGATTGGGTCCGGGCGACCACTGCCGGCTCCGTTGCAGCAGGCATTACTGCAGCCCCGGTAGATGAATAGCATCACTGGGACAGACCTGGGCACAAAGACTGCAACCCATACAAGTCGAGGTATCGATGGTCACCTTGTGGTGGCCGTCGATCATCTCATCGGTCCATACCAGAGAAGGGCAGCCCAGGTTCATGCAGGATTGGCAACCGCTGCAGGTCGCGGCAGTAATCTGATAAACGGCACCTCGGATACGGATCGGATCAATAACACAGGGTCGATCAGAAATTAATACCGCCACCCCCTTGAATCGAATCGCCTCCTGCAATGCCTTGTGCATTTGAGCCAGATTATAGGAATCAACCTGCCGCACCCATTTAACCCCGATTGACGTCACCAGATCCCTGAAATTGACACGCTCCGTCTTCTCCCCGCGCAGGGTAATCCCGGTACCGGCATAATCCTGACCACCGGTCATGGCCACGGTGTGATTGTCCAGAATCATGACCGTGATGTCCGCCTTGTTATAGACCGCATCGATCAGTGGCGGAATCCCGGCGTGCAGAAATGTGGAATCGCCGATAGTCGCCACAATCGGCCGAGTCTGGTTGTCTGCCTTAGCCATACCCACGGCATTGGCGATACTACAACCCATGGCCACGCAGGTATCGACCGCATCCAACGGCTCGATAGAAGCCAAGGTATAGCAACCAATATCACCCGCCACCCGGGCATTGACCGAACGCAGCACCATGTAACTGCTGGTATGCGGACAACCTGCACACAGTACCGGTGGCCGAGCCAACTGACTGGGCTCATAAGCCGCCTCTGTAGTATCGGCTGTGAGTAAACCTGCTTTCACCAACCCTGTCTGGATCACCGCCGGAGAAAACTCACCCACCCGCGGGAACAGGGATTTACCTTCCACAGCAATCCCCATTTTGCGCAATTCATCCTCGATCACAGGTTCCAGTTCTTCCACCACCAGCACCCGCTCGACACGGTCACAGAATTCACGCAATAACCCACTGGGCAAGGGCCAGGTCACCGCAAGTTTCAATACCTGAGCTTCAGGCACCACCTCCTTAACGTAGGAATAGCTGATCCCGGCCGTGATGATACCGTAGTGGCTGCTGCCGGCATCTTGCTGATTGAGTGGTGAAGTATTGAAATATTCAGTTAATTTCTGCTCACGCTCGAGCAACAGGGGGTGACGCAGACGGGCGTGGGCCGGAACCATGACGTTCTTGGCAGTGGATTCGATAAATCCCTTATCCTCAACCGTTATGCGCTGGCCGACCCGAACCCGGCTGCGGGTGTGGGACAGGCGGGTGGTACTGCGCACCATCACTGGGGTATCAAACTGTTCACTGATTTCAAAAGCGATGCGGGTAAAATCGAGGGCTTCCTGGGCATCGGCTGGTTCTAAAACCGGCACCATGGCGATGCGTGCCAGCAAACGCGAATCCTGTTCATTTTGGGAGCTGTGAATGCCAGGATCATCACAGACAGCCAATACCAGTGCACCATTGACGCCGATATAGGTCACCGACATCAACGAATCATAGGCCACGTTGAGGCCCACGTGTTTCATGCAGACAAAGGCCCGCACGCCGACAAATGAAGCGCCGATGGCGACATCGAGCGCAACCTTTTCATTGGTTCCCCACTGTGCCACAAGATCCGCTGCCGGATAACGAGCGATGTTCTCGAGAATTTCGGTGCTCGGTGTCCCCGGATAGGCGGTAGCCACCTTCACTCCGGCCTCCCAGACACCGCGGGCAATCGCCTCATTGCCCAGCATCGGCCGTATATCACGCTGACCTGCAGCGTGCTTGCCCACTTTACAGGCATCGTCCGACTGCCGTACCGCAGCTTGATGAATTGTCGTCATTTGCAACACCGTAGTCATCTGTAAAAGGCGGGCATTATGAGATGAATTCTACTGCAGCGCAACAAAGTGAGACGCATTTCTCGAATCAATAATCGCCGCCTTAGTAGACCAACAAACTGTGTTCTACCCGATCAAGCAATGGTCTTAAGGGCAGCCGACTGGGTTGCCAACGTTATTTTCTCTTTAGTGCGGAATGCGTATTGGTTCTTACCTTTGGCCTTGGCTTCATACATAGCGATATCGGCTTCATGTAAAATGGCGCCGAAATGATTCCCATGATCTGGACAAACAGCAATACCCACGCTGGACTGAATCGATATCTGCTGCGAACCCAGTGGATACGGCCGGGCAATTGACTGCACGATATTCCCGGCAACCCGACCGGCATCTGCATAGCGGTCAATGTTTCCCAGTAGAGCCACAAATTCATCACCCCCAATACGGGCCACGGTATCTGACTCACGCAAACAGGACTGCAATCGCGCTGCCACCCGCTGTAACAAGTTATCACCTGTCTTATGCCCAAAGCGATCATTGACATCCTTAAATTCATCCAGATCGATGAACAACAAGGCAATCTTCTTGCCACTGCGTCGTGACTCAGCCACCGCCTGCTTCCAGCGATCGTAGAGCAGCACGCGATTTGGCAAGCCGGTCAAGGCATCATGTAATGCCGTCTTTTTAATCTGATTGAGACCTTCTAAATACTTGGCGCGCGCATCAGTAAACAGCCAACACATCAGGATGGCCAACAGCAGCAGCAACACGTACAACTTCAGATACGCACCCAGGCCATAGGCCGTGAAGAACGAACCAACGTTTACTGCAGGAACAAAAGCCACAATTTTCCAGAATAACTGTTCTGCCGGAACCTTCGATGGCCAGGTACTGGCGGTGGCATGGGTTACGTTCCATGGATAAACAGTTGTGGAAATATAAGTCCCTTTTGCAACGGTCAATTCGTTGCTTGGTGTGGATGCTATTTGTTTCCATATCTTCGGTTGCAGATTGGCAAAATTGCTTTTGTCATCGAAAACGTACCCCCATGTTCTAAGCTTTACTGGCACGGCTTGTTGAGGAATATTACTGATTTGCTGCAACAAGAACCCTTGTCGGTTAAACAAGGAAAACCAGGCAACTTCACCACCAAATGCTTGTCGAAATCGGTCCAGTACTTTCTGCCCACGGATATTCATCACCAGAATAACTTTCCGCAGACCTGACTCCGTGAACACAGGAGTGGCCAAACGAAAGGTGGGTTTTAATGGCCGCTCAATTTTTCCATGCTCACGGTTCAGGTCAAAACGGGACAGCAATACCTGGCCGGTCTTTAACGAAGACGCGGCAATAAAATAATCACGTGTCGATTTATTCTGTAACGTTTTATTGGCCACAATGACGGGGTGACCCTGTGGCTGGTTTACCCGCAGCAGCTCCCGCCCGCTACCGGATAACAGACGCAGCTGGTCATTGATCGGCCGGTGTTTTATAAATCGCAGGAAATACTGCTGCAACTGTTGTAAATTTATCTGTGAGGGCTGTCGTACATAACGGGTAAGCAGGGGGTTTTCAATGAGCACCTGCAGTTCAAAACGCAGATTGCCCAGTTCATTATTTAACACCTGTCGTGCAACATCAATATGCTGCTCAACATCTGCCAATGTACTGTCTCGCCTGGCCTGTTCCTGGGCAAACCACAACAGCCAGAAACTCAGGGTAATTGTGAGCATAGCGAGGGAGAATACCCAGGCAAATATACGAAATTTACTGACTGGTTTCTCGGTTATCTGTGTCGAGAGCACCTGTATCCCACCCTATTGTTGACTCCACTTGGCACAAATCCTATCAACATTCCTGCTGCCAAGCGCTATTTTCCAGGGCGCATAATACGCCCAACGATTACTGTTCTCAATCCCCGGAAAATAGGGGTGAAGAATGCGTTTGCAGTATCTGCAGAAAAATAGCACCGTAGTGCTCCAGTTTGTGTTGTCCCACCCCACTTAGACAGGAGAATTGATTTAAATCGGCTGGCCTTTCCTCAACCATGGCGTGCAGAGTGCTGTCATGAAAGATCAAGTAAGGCGGGACACCGTACTGGCGTGCGAGTTGGGTACGGCATTGACACAAAGACTGCCAGAGCTGTTCATCGACACCGGTAAGGGCAGGCCGTTGCAGTATTTTGCCACGACGTGGAGCGGCTTTTTTACGATCAGGTTGCTCCAGGCGCAGTTGTAGGGGTTGCTGGCCCTGCAGAATCGGCCGACAGGCCTCGGTCAGGCGTAAAACACCAAAACCTTCCGGGTCGGTGGATAATAAACCGCCTGCCAGCAATTGTCGAAACACCGAACGCCACTGTAGCGCAGTCAATTCTGTACCGATACCAAAAGTACTCAGCTGCTGGTGGCCCCGGGCAAGAATTCGGCCACTGGTTTTACCGAGCAGGAGATCAATAATATAGCCTGCTCCAAAACGTTGACCGCTGCGGTAGACACAGGACAGGGCCTTGCTTGCGTAGACACTACCATCTTCAACCCGTGGAGGATATAAACAGCAATCACAATTGCCACAGGGCTGTGACTTTTGTTCGCCAAAATAGGCCAACAACGCCTGTCTTCGGCAACGAATCATTTCGCAATAACCCAGCATAGCCTCAAGCTTGCGGCGTTCCAACCGCTTGTGGGCTTCATCCGCTTCGGAAGCCTCCAGCATTTGCCGCAAACGGACCACATTCTGCAGGCCGTAACACAGCCAGGCACTGGCTGGCAGACCGTCGCGCCCGGCGCGGCCGGTTTCCTGGTAATAGGCTTCGAGACTACGTGGCAGGTCCAGGTGAGCGACAAAACGGATATCCGGTTTGTCGATACCCATGCCAAAGGCGATGGTGGCCACCATGATGAGCCCCGCCTCGTTCATAAACCGGACCTGGTTTTGGTCTCGCTCGGCATGCAGCAGACCGGCATGATAGGGTAGCGCTTGTCGGCCATGCAGATTCAACCACTGTGCCGTCGCCTCTACTTTTTTGCGCGACAGGCAGTAGACAATACCGCTGTCATCCGGATGATGTTGATCCAGAAACCGCAATAATTGTTCTCGACCCGCTTGTTGTTCTTCCACCAGATAACGGATGTTGGGTCGATCAAACGAACTGATATAATGTGCAGCCTGTTGCAGGCCCAGTTGAGCAACGATATCGCGACGGGTTGTCGCATCTGCAGTTGCTGTCAGGGCCATTCTTGGCACCCCGAGGAATCGTTCCTGGAGTACGGAAAGCTGCAGGTATTCAGGGCGAAAATCGTGACCCCAGCTCGACACACAATGGGCCTCATCAATGGCAAATAATGCCAGTTTCAGCTGACCCAGTAACTCCAGCGTTCTCGGCAACAACAATCGCTCCGGGGCGATGTATAACAGATCCAGCTGCCCGGATCGCAATCTCATTTCAATCGCCTGTTGTTGGCCATAGTCCAGGCTGGAATTCAGGTATTCAGCCTGAACCCCAGCCTGGCGCAGTGCTAATACCTGATTTTGCATCAGCGCAATCAAGGGGGAGACCACGATCCCGGTGCCGTCAAGCAACATTGACGGAATCTGATAACACAGCGACTTGCCACCACCCGTAGGCATCAACACCAATGCGTCATGACCGGCCAGTATGGCCGCAATCACTTCAGCTTGTTGTGGATGAAAATCGGCAAAACCAAAGGTCTGGCGCAAAAGTGTGCGGGCGGCATTCAACATGCCGGGTATTGTACTGCCTGGGCCCGTACTATCGGCGTCAAGGTCAAAGACTTTCATCCAACATTTGCCACCCGGCATTTGGTAGAATCCACTGCTCGGGGTATGATCACGTCCCGAGCAGAGTACGCTTGCAATCGATACTTCTGACTCCGGCCTACCACACTCAACCTACCCCGGATATTCATGCCTCATCATCACCTGCGCCTTGTAGCTGCATTTATTTTTCAACTTCTGGCCCTATCGGCCATGGCACAGACGCCACGCATTGCCACCAGCATATTGCCCTTGCAGATGCTGGTTAAAGCCATTGCTGACCCAGCCAATCCACCACAGCTGATCTTGCCGCCAGATCAGTCACCTCATGACCATTTGCTGCGTCCCAATGAAATGCGTGTTCTGCGAAACAGTACGCTGGTGTTCTGGATCGGCCCGAATCTGGAAGGCTTCCTGGCTCGCCCGCTTGCAGCCTTACCCAAAACCACACAGGTAGTTTCCCTACTACAGCGCACTGTCCGCCCTTCTGCGCCACTCGCAGATGATCCCCACTTGTGGTTGGATCCGATTCTGACGGCATCTATGGTCGAGCAGATCACTGCTACTTTGAGCAAAGCGGATCCGGCACATCGTGACACCTATCGAGCGCGGGCGCTCGTGCTACAACGTAGCCTACAACGCACTGATAAGCAATTAAAAAAAATTTTAAACCCCATACGAAACAAGCCTTTTATTGTCTACCACGATGGCTACCAACGTTTAGCCAGGTACTACGGACTGAATCTTGTCGCAAGTGTCAGTCGTAACCCGAATCGCCCAATAAGCTTACGACGCCTGCAGGAAATTCGCCATATTATCACTCAACAGCGGGTTTCCTGCCTGTTCTCCGAGCCACAGTTCCCAAGCAACTCCCTGAGACCCTTGCTACAGGACAACCTGAGAATAGGCATCCTGGACCCTCTGGGTGTGCGCCTGTCCCCGGACCGTCAAACGTATCACCAGTTGTTGGTGCAACTAGCCAGCGACCTGAGGGATTGCCTGACACCCAAGAGGCTATCCGAGAATTAAGAACCGACCGGTTTGTTGCCCCTGCTAAGCCAGCACGCTCACCATCCATGACGGTGGTCGTGAGGGAAAGCGGATTTGAAGTGAATTCTGGGTGTATTTATCAGGAATCAGACTGCCGGGGATACCCGGCAGCCTGCTCCTGATTCCAATTTGATCACAAACTCAATCTTTCTTTAAATCTGTCAAATGAATCATACAAGTATGCTTTGGGTTCCAAGTGTACTTTGGATTCAGGTGACCTCGTGCTAATAACAAATCAACCATTGGAATTATTAGGGATCTCACCGGTACCCAATAGAGGCTTGATTTTACTATGGGATTTCTCATTACCCATGGACTCATCAGCAGACCCTTTCATTGCACCACTATGCTGTCCGGCATCCCCGTAGGAACAATCGCAGCGGCAGATAATGTCAAGGACGCAGTACAAGCCAGCATCAAGACTTTTAAGGAAGGAAGATTTTGTTGCTTACTTGATTTCATGTTGCATTCTCCGGTTTTCGCTTGCCACTGCAAGCTATTGATTAAATGTTAAAAGAATTATACCTGTCAAAATTAAAGGACGATTAAGGAGAGGATGCCGAAAAAATCGACAAAAATAAGGCTGACGGAAATATCCGCCAGCCCTTGGTGTGTGGACCAGTTAGTTGATAACAGAGAGTATTCCGCTGTTATACAACTTTAGTTATATGCCTATACCCTAAGCTGCCGGGGCCGCTGCCGGGGCAGCCGCTGGAGCCGCTGCCGGAGCGGCAGGAGTCGGAGTCATTGGGTTTCCGTTCTTGTCCACTGCGGGACCGGCCGTATTCCCGGCTGTATTCGTACCACCGGCTCCAGTCCCAGCCCCTTGGTTTGCTGGCA
>ENA-ORDP01000811-ORDP01000811.1-marine-sediment-metagenome-genome-assembly--contig:-NODE-811-length-18841-cov-2.818003_pt1 | contig 18841 bp, 19 predicted proteins | sample MGYA00248627_ERZ508539 | MGnify/ENA primary metagenome ERZ508539 (study PRJEB26208, sample SAMN05571518) | marine sediment metagenome | biome: deep sea; feature: Hydrothermal vent; material... | reverse complement strand
ATGACATACCAGCGGGAGACAAAACCCCTGATGAAATAAACGTAATCATAGAAATTAGCAAGTGGTCAAAAAATAAATATGAGATTGACAAAAAAACAGGTATTATCGCCCTTGACCGTGTTGCACACACTGCGCAAGATTTCCCATTTGACTATGGGTTTGTACCGCAAACACTCTGGGATGACGATGATGCGCTTGATGTTATAGTACTTACAACATACCCGCTAAACACCGGGATACTTGCAAGAGTACGGCCTGTAGCAATAATGCGCATGATAGATGATGGAGATTGTGATGATAAAATAATTTCTGTACTAACTGATGACCCACGATGGAATGAAATAAATAATTTAAGTGATATAAACAAGCACACAATTAAAGAAATGGAACATTTTTACTCAACTTACAAAAGAATCCAGAAAAAAGAAGTTGAGATTACAGGGTTTGATGATAAAAATGCTGCTCAAGAAGCAATAAAACGGAGTTTAGAGCTATATAAAGAAAAATTTGGAAAATAAAGGTTATTTAGGGTAAAATTTTTCTTTATATACCTGCATTCAACTAAAATGTTATCCACCCGACTGTCCATTGTGCAGTTGGGTGGATTTTTATATACTTAAACGTAAAGAATTGTGGAGTTATAAAAATATTCTGTCAATGAAGAATATTCACTCCAAAACATTTTTATTTATTAAAAAAAACTAAACAAATATATGAAAAACATTTTTAAAATATTATTCATTTCAACAATTACTGTATTTCTTGGATTTTCTACGGTAAGCGCGCACGGAGGAGATTCGCCAGTAAACGTAACGTCGTCTACGGCAAGCATTTCTACAGCGACAACCGTTAAACCTGAAGCAGTAAAAGATGGTGAGAAAAATTTTAAAGACAGCTCGAAAAAACGTCTTGAGCAAATTCAAGCGAACAAAGATCTGAGAAAAGAAAAAGGTGAGAAACTCAAAGAAAGACGTGATGATAAAAAAGAAAACGTAAAAGAAAAACTAGACAATAGAAAAGAGAGTCTGAAAGAACGCCGTGACGATAGAAAAGAAAAGTTTAAAGAAACAAAAGAAAAGAGAGGTGAAAATTTTAAAGACAGGAGAGAAAATTTTAAAGAGAGGGGAGGTGAAAGAATAAAAAAAATAAAAGAAAGAAAAGAAAATATAAGAGAAAGAATCGGCAACAGAAAAGAAAGAATTAAAGAAAAAAGAGTGGAGAAAATTAAAAAGCTTGGGGAAAAAAGAAAGGCTAGAATCGAAGCTTACGCGGAGAGAATGACGAGACGACTAAATGCAGCAATAAACAGAATTGAAAAACTTGGAGGTAGAGTGGCTTCAAGACTTAAAAAATTAAACGAGCGTGGTATAGACACACCGAAAGCATCTTTGGCATTAAGTGAATCCCGAGCTCAAATAGAGAAAGCCAGAGCAGGTGTTGTTGAAGCAAAAAAGGCAATAGACGCGGCGCTAGAGTCAGAAAACCCGAGAGAGGCATTCAAAGAAGTCAGGGTAGTGGTGAAAAGCACCGTATCTGATATAAAAGGTGCATACAGATCGATAGTAGAAGCAGTGATGTCTATCAGAGAAGCCGTTAGTGGCGCAAAAAACGCAACGAGCGGAGCAAGTAGTGTTTCTGAGTCAGACACAACAGAAACAACGCCTAGCAGTTCCACAGGAAATTAGTAATTTTATCAAAATAATAAAGCAAAAAAACGATGAACGAAGAAAAACAACCAGAAGTAGAAAACAAGGATCAACAAGATACAGTTGACTTGGGTGGTGAAAAGTCCACAGAAGAAGAAAAATCAACCGGAGCAATAATCGGCGCAATAATTATTGTAGTACTGCTCATAATGGGAGGACTGTATTTTTTTGGACAAAGGACAGTAACCAAGGAACTGGCTCCTGAAGAAATTCTTTCTCAGCCAGACGTTGTGGTTGAAACACTTCAAAAACAAGGTAATTCTGATGCGATAGATGATATCACGAAAGACCTCGGCACACCTGCGGATTTTGGAAACCTTGATGTAGAGCTGGGAAATATTGATGCGACGCTAAATCAATAGCAACGATTCGCTACTCCAATATATAAAAGTAAAATACGAGCAAACGCTCGTATTTTACTTTTATACAATAATAAGTTATGCTGTGTTTCATTATGCCTAAAACAAATACACAAATAAAAAAGATAGAGGGCTCCGAGGTTGAGATTACGAGCACCATCCCGGTAAATATACTGGAAAAACACAGGGAGAAAGCCGTAAAAAAACTGTCGGCACAAATAGAAGTTAAAGGTTTTAGAAAAGGACACCTGCCGGAAAATATTTTAATACAGAAAGTTGGGGAAGCAAACATTTTGGAAGAAATGGCCGAGATGGCTTTGCGTGAAGAATACCCTAAGATTATTACTGAAAACAAAATTGATGCAATAGGAAGACCTGAAATTTCTATCACGAAAATAGCAAAAGGCAATCCTTTGGAATTCAAAGTTAGGGTGGCAGTGATGCCGGAAGTAGAGCTTGCGGACTACAGAGCAATTGCCAAAGATGTAATAACGAAAAAAGAAAATATCGAGGTAACAGAAAAAGAAATTGATGACACTATTGCAGAAATTAGAAAAATGCGTGCGCAAGCTGCCGAAGTGCAAAAAGAAAAAAGAGATGAAGAAAAAACTGACACAAAAGCAGATAAGAAAGATGAAAAAGAAGAGGAATTACCGGAAATTAATGATGAATTTGTAAAAACACTTGGAGATTTTAAGGATGTTGAGGACTTCAAAGAGAAGCTAAAAATTAACCTGAAGAAAGAAAAAGAAAGAAAGATTCAAGACAAGAAAAAGGCAGAGATTATGGAAAAACTTATCCAAAATTCAACAATATCAATCCCAAAAATACTCGTAGAAAGCGAGCTTGATAAAATGACCGCTCAATTCAAAGATAATGTAATGCAGTCAGGAGGTACTTTTGAAGAATACCTCAAACACATCAAAAAAACAGAGGAGGAAATACGTAAAGAGTGGCGTACTGATGCAGAAAAACATGCAAAATCACAGCTTATTATAAACAAAATAGCAATAACAGAGAAAATCATTGCATCAAACGACGAGATAGAAAAGGAAGTAAAACAATTACTCGACTATTACAAAGATGCAGACCCTCAACGCGCAAGAATCCACGTTGAAACAGTGCTCACAAACAAAAAAGTGTTTGAGTTTTTAGAAAATCAAAAGTAAAAATAATCTTGGTCTTTAAGTATCGAGTGGTGGTAAAACAGCCTAAATAGTAACAGGAGTAGAGATTGAATAAGTTTTTACAACATCCTCAAGGAGTAAGAAAATAGCGACCAGTGTACCTACAGATAATAACTGGACTGCAAATTCTGTATTTAAGAATGCCGATGAGAAGAAACGATATAGTGCGTCAATATTAGTCATGCTGGGCATATTTGCCGCCACATTGGTTAAAGAAACTTGCAGTGCTATAATCCCCACAAAAGAAACCGGCAAATATGCTTTTATTGCGAGCGGATTAAACATTTTACGCAGGAAATATGCGAAGTAAATCCTTCTCATTATTTTCTTTTTTAATTGTGTGTTTATGCGTTGCATATTCATATTATATTAAAATTGGTAATCTTTTTAAACTCTTTTTTTGCGCGATGCACACGAGTCTTTATCGCGCTTACTGTCACACCCTCTTTTTCAGCAATTTCCTTGTGCGGTCTCCCCTCTATAAAATGAAGGTGCAGTACTTTTGCCAAATGTTTTGGCATTTTTGAAAACACAGACACAACATCATCTCGTAGTGTTTTTGTTTCCATATTGTCTCCTCCGGTATCGGCAATTGTCTCATAAAACTCCGGCGAAAGCTCTGCGAACATGTTTCCTTTCTTTTTCATCTTTTGATACTGAGTAAAACTTGTGTTCATCAATATTTTATATCCCCATGATTTAAAAGAAGCTCCTTCCTGTATTTCAAATTTCTCTGCATTGCGATAAATTTTTACAAATGTTTCCTGCACAACATCGTCCGCATCTTCCTTTACCCTAACTACGGTAAGCGCCTTTCTTAAAAAAGCCTCCTGGTAACGCTCAAGCAGTACCTCAAAAAATGCCGGCTGTTTAACCGATAGAGCCAGTATATCCTCATCACTCTTACTTCTAATATCAAAATTATTTTTTGTATTTTCACCCAAAAACATAGCGGGTTTGTTTAATGCGCCTGAAATCATCATTTTTTACGGCACTACTAATAAAATTAAAAAAATATTAGTAGTGCCGATAATGATTAGCTTTTAAAAGTATATCGACCTTTTCTGTTTATTACAACAAGCAAAATAATTCAAAGGTTACAGAACACCCCTGCCTAGGTTTAACCTAGGCAGGGGTGTTCTGTGTAGTAAAATTAATAGGCAAGGAACAGAGCGCTGAAAAAAGTTGCGTTATTTTAAGTTGTGTTATACTATGTTTTTACTTTAATTAAATCAAAAGAAACTATGTTAATACCAACAGTAATTGAAAAAAGCCAATTTGGCGAACGTGCATACGATATCTATTCTCGCCTGCTTAAAGACCGCATTGTTTTTTTAGGAGGACAGATTGATGATGGTGTAGCAAATAACATCATTGCACAACTACTCTTCCTTGAGTCAGAAGACCCAAAAAAAGACATAAAGCTCTATATTAATTCTCCGGGAGGGTCGGCATCAGCAACCCTTGCAATGATTGATACAATCAATCATATCAAACCTGACGTATCCACTATTTGTATAGGACTTGCAGCATCCGGAGGTGCACTATTGCTTTCTGCCGGAACAAAAGGTAAGCGTTTTTCTCTGCCAAACTCAGAAGTGATGATCCATCAGCCACTCGGTGGAGCACAAGGACAAGCAACAGATATTGCAATAACCGCAGAAAATATTCTAAAATTAAAAGAAAAACTTAATAAAATATTGTCACAAAACACAGGGCAACCGCTTGCAAAAATAGAAAAAGATATTGAACGTGATTTTTATATGTATGCCCCAGAAGCAAAAAAATACGGTCTGATAGATGAAATATATAAACCAAAAAACGGAAAACATTAAAATTTAAAAGATTTTAGATTGAATTGGACGGATTCCCAATAATCTGGTACTATGGTATTGTTGAATTTTAATTAATCATTAACTTTTTAACTCCGCTTTGTATGAAACACGGGAGAAATATCGGAATGACATCAATGATTGCTGATTTATAAACAAAAAGTGTTAAGCCTTTTGATACTTCATCCAAGTGATGAAGTATCAAACAATACGTAAAAAGACTGAAATACTTACATTTTTAGCCAAAAAACACATCTCTTCTGCTATTTTTTTGTTTAATTCACATAAAAAATAAGCGGTTAACTCTAAACATACGAAGCGAGAGTTAGTTTTATTATGAGCTTAGCAGTACTAATTATTGTAGCAATAGCGTCGCTTGCCGGCGTTGCTTTTGGGTATTTCTTGCGTTGGATTATCTCTTTAGGTCAAAGAGGATCCATGGAGCTGGAAATCAAAAAAATGATGCTTTCTGCCAAAGAGGGAGCGCAAAAAATCACCGAGGGTGCTGAAAAAAAGGCGTCTTTACGACTTGAAGAGTTAAAAAAAGAAGAAAAAGAAAAAGGGGTGCAATCAAAAAAAACAGAAGAAAGACTCATTAAAAAAGAGGAGCTTTTGGATAAACGTCAGTCAGATATTGACGATGAAGTTGAAAATATCAAAAAAAAGATTGAAGAAATAAAGGAAATCAAGGAAAAAACAGATAAGGAAGCGTCCGGGATACAAAAAGAACTTGAGCGTGTTTCCAGACTTTCAAGCGACGATGCAAAGAAAGAACTATTGAATACAGTTGAAAAGCAATACGAGGAGGACTTGCTGGTTAAAATGCAGAAAATGGAAGCTGAGGGTGTTGAAAAATTAGACAGAAAAGCTAAAGATATTCTAGCGATTTCGATACAACGCCTTGCTTCATCCACTGCTACTGACGCAATGACAACTACCGTATCTATTCCGTCAGACGATATTAAGGGGAAAATAATAGGTAAAGAAGGAAGAAACATACGCGCATTTGAGCGCTCTGCCGGTGTTGAGTTAATCGTAGACGATACACCAGGGTCTATTGTTATCTCGTCTTTTGACCCCGTACGTCGTCAAATTGCTCGTGTAGCGCTTGAAAATCTTATTTTAGATGGAAGGATACAGCCTGCAAAAATCGAAGATATCGTTGAAAAAGCGCGCGAAGAGATAAACAAGATTATCAAAGAGAAAGGAGAGAAAGCCGTGTATGAATGTGGTATTTTCAATCTTGACCCAAGAATTGTTTCAATACTTGGACGTCTGTATTTCAGAACAAGTTATGGACAAAATGTATTACAGCACTCTATCGAAATGGCTCACATTTCAGGAATGATTGCCGAGGAGCTCGGAGCAGATATTGCCATAGCTAAAGCTGGAGCACTTTTGCACGATATTGGGAAAGCGGTGGACCATGAAATACAAGGAACTCATGTTGAAATAGGAAGAAGAATATTGCAAAAATTTGGCGCAGATGAGGCAATAATCAAAGCGATGCAGGCTCACCATGAAGAATACCCCTACGAAACAATAGAATCCATAATAGTGCAGACAGCGGATGCTATCTCCGGAGGAAGGCCCGGCGCGCGGCGCGACAGTGTGGAAAACTACCTAAAACGCTTGCAGGACCTTGAGGCAATTGCGAATTCATTTAAGGGAGTTGAGAAGAGCTATGCGCTCCAAGCAGGGCGAGAAATAAGGATATTTGTAACCCCTGAGGAAGTATCGGACCTGCAAGCAAAGCAACTTGCGCGCGATATAGCTCTTCGTGTTGAAAAAGAACTCAAATACCCTGGAGAAATAAAAGTGAACATAATTAGAGAGTCCAGAAACATAGAGTACGCGCGGTAATTGTTCTTTGTTTATACCTATTGCGTTAAAAACACCTTATATTATAATGATATAAGCGATTTAGGCTACACTTCGCCTACGCAAACAGAAAGGTCGGGTTAATAATACATAATATATTTAAAAAAACTTATGAATAAACAAGCACTTGTTGACAAAGTACACGAGACTCTTGGTGACACAAAAGCATCAGCGGAAAGAGCTGTTGATACTGTTTTTGACTCCATTGCAAACTCTTTAACAAACGGAGAGGAAGTGTCGGTTGCCGGTTTTGGCATATTCTCGGCAAAAGAAAGAGCGGCTAGAACAGCGCGTAATCCGCGGACAGGAGAATCTATCCAAGTTCCAGCGATGCGTGTTCCTAAATTCAGAGCGGCAAAAGCTTTGAAGGACGCTGTAAGAGGATAACAATTTCCTGATCAGGAAAAACAAAAATCCGCCATAAAAGGCGGATTTTTGTTTTTCCTAGTGTTTAACCCAACACCTATTTGCTCTTATACCTGTCCTGCCTTCGCAGTTTCTTTCTGCGTCGTCTTTTAACACTTTTTCTTTTATTTTTTCTTGATGTTCCCATATTTTAAATTCGTAATCAGTTAGTATTTTTAGCTGTTCACAATACCCTACACTATTTAAACCAAATTAACAAGCATTCGCTCCACTCGTCTTGTGCACCGGCTCCGTCTTTCGATTCTCACCACCCACTACAAAAATATATTAGACAAATACTACGTATTTATTTCATTATTTTTGTGCGGGTAGAGAGAATCGAACTCTCGTCTCAACGTTGGAAGCGTCGCATTCTACCACTAAACTATACCCGCAAATTTTTTAAATCAAACACTTCTCTTGTATAAGCATCAATTTTTCTAGCTAAGAATACACCATATCGTTTATTTCCACAACTTTTTACAGATAAGTGAGCTGTTCCGTACGGAAGCTTTCCCCTCTTAGATAATTTTTTATTTTTTCTTCTGTCTATCTGTGTCTTCTGAAACTGTAAAGCAGACAAATCTGTCTTTTCACTCCAAAAATCCAAGCATTCTTTTTCATTATTATCCGGATATAAGTGTAATCTTATTGCAAAATTCTCATCACTCATACCAAATATTTCTTTAAACCATTTAATCATAAATTTTATAACCTTTGGATTGGCGTTAATCACTCTAATAATTCCATAAGATTTTGACCCTTCTCCAATATATAGTGCGAGCCCCAGCATAAATAAATCTCTTTTACTTACAAAATTAATTTCATTCTTTGCCTCACGTCTAGCCATTTTTATTGAATTAAGTTTTTGTAAGCTTTTTACTTCTCCCGACTTAGCGCGCGCTTTCCCAATACGAGAGATCGTCTCATTGTTAGGGATATATGGAATATCTGACAGCCAACAGTTAAGAGTGCCCTTTGAAGCTCCGGTTTTATCAGCAATATAGTTGTATGAGTGCCCGTCTTTTCTTAGCTTAATTGCTTTTTCTCTTTCAATGTATTTTGTCATATGTTATATAATAGCATGAAACATACAAGGGTTCAATTTAACTACTATTTACAACAAAAAACAGAGCCTCTAGCAATAAGAGACTCTGTTTTTTTGTTAATTAGTTCCACTTAAGCAGAAACGGGCTACTCAGCTGAAGCTTCTCCTTCTGTAGCAGGAGCGTCTGCAGCAGGAGCGTCTTCTGTTTTAACTTCTTCTGTTGTTGTTCCCTCTTCTGGTGTTGTGTTTTCGTCCATGTTTTTTTATGTTAATGCCCTAAGCCTAAGCCGTGAGCGCTTTTAAATAAAAAACTTGGCAAATCCAAGTTGTACAATAAGTATACACAACAGAAAACATTTGTCCATACCACATTTTGTTTGCCAACAGTCAGAGGAAATGCTATAGTAACGTCATTAAACAGGCTGTTAAAGGTCTGTTTGTTATATTTTATGGACAATATTATACAAACTCTACAAAAAACTGAAAATAAAGCCTCAGAAATACTCAAAAAAGCTGAGAAAGATGCCTTGAGTACCATATCTAATGCCAAAAAAGAGAAGGAAGCTGAAATCTCTTCCCTTAAAGACTCTATAAGAAAGGAAATGGATGCAAAAAAAACTTCTCAGAAAGAACTGCTGGCAAAAAAATATCAAGACATATTAAAAAAAGGGGTAACAGAGATAATTACACCCTCTGATACCGCAAAAAAGAAGGCTGTTGATTTTCTTTTACTTAATATTTAATACTATTTATCGTATGGCTATTGTTGAAATGGAAAAACTGAAAATATATGTACATAACAGTGTTAAAACTGACGTTTTCAGGGTAATACAAAAAATGGGAGTAGTTCATTTCGTAGAAATAAAAGATACAGAGAATCTAGAACGTGCAGAGAAAAAAGTTTTCGAATTCAATTATGTCAGCAGTAGATTGGATTTTGCGATAGAGTTTCTGTCTCGTTTTGAAACCCACAGTAGTAAATTTGAAAAAATAAAGAAAGCAATCGAAGGAAACAAAGTGTTTACAACAAATAAAGAAGTTGAAGATACAGCAAACTCTTTTTACTTTAATGACATAGTGGACAGGGTGCAGGATATTGAAGAAAAAATAAATGATACGCGAGCAAAAATTAAAGATTTGCGCGCAGAAAAAACAATACTAAGCGGTTGGATTAAACTTAATATTCCTCTTGGTGTTCCTTTTAAAACAAAAAACACACAGACGATTCTTCTTTTGGGACAGCAATCGGAAATAGATATTCTTTCTAATACTCTTCGAGAAAATAAAATCTTGTTTAACGTAAAGGATGTTGCTCCGGAACATTTTATCTTTACCATACTAAAAGAAAACGTCGAGGAATCTTTTAGTATCATCAACAGTACTGAGGTTGAAAGAATAGAGCTACTAAAGAGAAGAGGCACTCCCGCAGAAGAGATTGAAAGAATAGACCGCGCAGTAATAAAAAACAAATCTCTTCAAAATACACTTGAGAGAGAAGCGGGGTCTCTAACCCAACACCTGCCAAAACTAAAGATGGTAGGAGACCGTATTTTTTGGAAAAAAGAAAAGCACAACCTGCTAAGCTCCGCCTATCGAAAAAACGACATCCTAGTTTTTGAAGGGTGGTGCAAAAAAACACAACTGACTGATTTGATAAAAAAAATAACAGAAGAAACAAAGTTATTTACAATCGAAAAAATAGAGCCGGAGAACGACGAAGCTGTTCCCGTAGAAATACAAAACAAAAAACTCATATCCCCCTTCGAGGCAGTGACCAGACTTTATGGACTTCCGGGGAATAAAGACATCGACCCAACACCATTTCTTGCAGGATTTTTCTTTATTTTTTTTGGGCTATCTCTCACTGACGTAGGATATGGTTTGTTTCTTTTCTTTACAACATCCGCCTTTCTTTTTTTCTTTAAAATACCCAAGAACGTTAAGCCTTTGATTCAGCTTCTCATGCTCGGTGGTATATCTTCTTTTTTTGTTGGGCTTCTGTTTGGTGGATATTTTGGGATAAATATGGAATATATGCCGGTGTGGCTTCAGTCAATTCAAGAATTTGACCCTATCGCAAATCCTCTTCCTGTATTTTATATGGCGCTTGGTTTTGGTGTTTTCCAAATAATGTTTGGGCTTGTTTTAAAAATAGCACGTGACGCAAAAAATGGGGCTCTAGTGTCAGGTCTTCTCGATCAAGGTCCATGGCTGGCGTTATTTTTATCACTTATTTTTTGGGGAGCAGTTAAAATAGGTTTCATTAGTGACACTTATGGAGTGGCTATAATGGCAATTTATGGTGCTCTTTTGTTTCTTGTGGTTACGCAAGGAAGAAAAGAGAAGACCTTTCTTAAAAAAATATTCAAAGGGGTATTTTCTCTTTATGGTTCCATAAATTACTTTTCTGACATATTGTCTTACTCTAGACTTTTAGCACTCGGGCTTGCCACAAGCGCCCTTGCATTTGCGGTCAACTTAATCGCAACAATGGTTGGCGATATGGTTCCTTATGTTGGCACTGTTCTTATGGTTGTAATTTTAATTATCGGGCATTTATTCAACCTGGCAGTCAACACACTTGGAGCGTTCATTCATAGTGCGCGCTTGCAATTTGTTGAATTTTTCGGTAAATTTATTACCGACAATGGAAAAGTGTTTACTCCATTCAAAAGAGACGAGCGTTATGTTGTAGTTGAGTAGCGCTTTTTTCTTTTTTATAAAACATAATAATATAAATAATATATGGAAATAGTTACATTTGGTACGGGGTTAGTATTCGCAGGTGCTGTAATATCAGCAATATTTGGTTTTGCAGGATCTGCAATAGGTATGGGATATGCAGGACAAGCAGGAGCAGGTGTTGCGTCAGAAAAGCCGGAGCTTTTCGGTAAAATCCTTCTTATGCAGGCACTTCCAGGGTCTCAAGGTATTTATGGGCTTGTTGGAGCATTTCTTATTCTAAACTTTTCTGGAATTTTGGGAGGGGGCGGTAGTGAAGTAATATCAACAGCAGTAGGACTACAATATCTCATGGCGGGCATCCCAATAGGCGTAGCCGGTTTTTTCTCAGGCGTGTTTCAGGGAATGGTGTCCGCTTCCGGTATCTCAATGCTTGCAAAAGATGAATCACTTATGTCAAAAGCGATGATACTATCCGCAATGGTAGAAACATGGGCTATTTTTGGAGTGCTCATCAGCTTTATTCTACTTACATCAATTTAATCTTAAACCTCTCATTAAAAAACACTTATTATGCCTATTGCAGATATTGAAGATAAGATACTGAAAGATGCTATTAAAAAAGCTGGGTGTATTGTTGATGAAGCAAAAAACGAAGCACGGAAGATAAACAGTGAAGCAGAAGATTTAAAAAAAGAAATACTAAAGGAAGGTGCTGATTCTTTAAAAAAAATTATTGCTGAAAATGAAAAGCGTGTTGTATCAGCGGCAAACCAAGAAGTACAGCTTTTAATTGCGAAAAACAAAAGGAAGATGTTGGATGAGGTGTTTGATACTGCACTGCAAAAACTACTCTCTCTTTCTGATGCAGAATACAAAAAAATGCTAAAGAAAATTCTTGAAAAAACCGTAGGGATAACAGACGAAAAAATATTTGCACCGAAAGAAAAAGTTTCTGTAACAGAAGAAGTTTTGAAAGAAATGGGTTTAAAGAACGCAGTTATACCCACAAGTAAATTCGGTGGTGGAATTATTGCTGTTGGAAAAAACCATGAGTACAATCTAACTTTTGAAAATATTCTTGCGGATAAAAAAAATTCGCTAGAAGCAAGTGTGGCAAAAATCTTATTCAAGGAATAGTTTAAAATATGGAAACAAAATATTTTTATGCAAGCAGTAGAGCGAAAGCGCTTGAGGCAAAACTTCTATCAGAAACACAGGTAGAGCTTTTGTTGAGCTCTAAAGAGACATCCGAAACATTCAAAGCTCTACAAGACACATTCCTTGCTCCATATATGGCGGACCATGAAAAAACAGATATAAACAAAGCACTTGACCAGAGCATGCTTGAAGCAAAAAACACACTAGCTTCTATCTCTCCACAGCCACAACTGCTTAATATTTTGTGGATTAAATATGATTTCTACAACCTTAAAGCAATAGTAAAAGGCAAGAAAGCTGGGTTTGACAATGAAGAAATCCTCGTGAAATGTTCGCGCGCAAGTGTATATACACCAGAAAAATTACTGCGCGCATATGAAGAAAAAAAACTTCGCATTTTAAACAAACACTTTAGTGATGCTGTAGAGCAAGTGGAAAACATTAAAGAGGTATCTGAAATAGACCTTACAATGAATATCCACTACTTTAATGCCATCAAAGAAATCGCGCGCAGATCTAAAAATACTTTTATCATAGAATACGTATCATTACTTGTAGATTTTTTTAATCTTGAAGTATCTCTACGAATTTTTTCCATACCAAACATGTCTGCAAAAAACATGTTTATTGACGGTGGAAGTTTAAGAAAAAACAACATGGAAAACAAAGAGCAAGTGTTTGGGTTGTATAAAAAATTTGGCGGAGAGAAATTATGGGATGAGCCCATAAAAAACTTTCGAGAAACTGGCGATTTTTCTTTATTGGAAAAAACAGCCGAGGAGTATGTTGTTTCGTTCCTTAAAAGCAGGAGCTTGGAGCTTACATCCCCTGCTCCCCTTTTTGCATACTTTTCTGCAAAGAAAAATAACGCTCAAACAATACGCGCGATAATGGTAGCGAAACAGGCAGGATTACCAGAACATGATATCAGGGTAATTCTTCGAAGGTTATACTCGTAAATCTCCACAAAAAGTTATTTTCAAAACCCAGACCCAAGCCCAACCATTTTGAAAATAACTTTTTGTGGAGGTTATACTCGTAAAATCCGTCCGCCCGTTTTCGCAAGCATGATTTTTCTTGCCCACCATCCCGATAACGCCCCAAAAAATCATCTTGCAAAAACAGGCGGACTCCATAAAAGTATGCTCTCGATTATTTAAAATAAAATCAACAAAATGAATCAAAATTACAAAACAGCAATTATCGGACCAAAGGATGTTATATCAGGATTTAAAGCACTCGGAGTAGTGCCATTTAATGCTGAAGGCGGAGAAGAAGCGCTTGAGATAATAAAAAACATAAAAAAAGGAGTTTCGGATGGAAATAATACAACTGAAAAATTTGCCGTAGTGATAGTCATTGAAAGCACAGCAAACCAAATTCCCGCAAACGAATTTGAAAAAGTTTCCCGCGGAGCATTGCCAGCTATTCTCACGCTCCCGGGGCTCGAAGGATCCACCGGCGCCGGTGTCGCAAAGCTCAAACAACTCGCCGAACGCGCCGTGGGGTCTGATATTTTGGGGTAAGATAACAAAATAGTATAAATATAAAAATGGACTCCTGTACTACAACAGGAATCCATTCGACAGATTGTGATTATAAAAATGTGGGTGTCATTAGTTTACAACCACGATGAAATATCGGGTCGCGCCGTGGGATAAAATCCATTCTCGTGAATACAAAAATGGATTCCCCGCTTGTTTCTTGCAAGGAGTCCCCACTATCAACTCGACGATATACCAACCCTACGCCAAAGACGATACTTAAGAACGCATAAAAAATAGCAAGGAGCGCACCTAAGAATACTCCGCAAAACAATAGAGCTCCTACAAGCAAAAGCACATCTGAGGCGATTGCCTCTCCAGTTGACATTGTCCAGGTTACTTTTTCAAGGATATCCATTTGATTGGTGATATACGTCCCAAAAACGATCAGTATTGTCGCAAGTACTAACATCGTGGGAACTGTCACAAGACAGTTCATCAAACGCTTTTTAAAGAACATTTTGTTCCCCTTTTTAATTTAAACGGGATGACATTTATTACTGTACTACTGATTGGCACTATATACCGTGCCATAGTAAAAATCAAGGGTACCTGACCCCTTTGTTTCCTTCCTCATATGACGACATGGTAACCGACTTTTTATCTATACGGGAGTGTTTGAGTAACCTTTTTTATTAGCTATAGCGAAATTCTTGCGTTGCATTGTTTATTTGGTATAATTATCTGTATAATTTTATAATTATACATTATCAATTTTTATATAATAATTAATATGAAAAAAAGATTTCTTTCTCTACAAAGTATCGGGTCTAGTATTTTAACAATCCTCTTTTTTTTGTTACCAATATTTTTTATTCCCTTTGTAGGAATATCTTCAGATATAGCTAAAATGCTTCTTTTGCAAATATCAGTAGTTGTCGTATTGTTGATTTGGTTGGTATCAAGTTTGAAAAATGGAACAATCGCTATTCCAAAAAGTACAATATTATATACCGCGTTTATAATTCCATTAGTAATGATAATTTCTGCTTTTTTCTCAGGAGCGACGAGTGTGTCTATGTTGGGTCTTGGTGGAGAAACAGGTACGGCACTTGCATTCACTACATTTTTTATTTTAATGTTTTTGGGAACAATCTTTTTTCAAGAAGCTAAAAATATTTTTTATCTGTATACATTAATTGCAGTTTCATCTCTTATTTTCGCATTGATTGAATTTTCAAGATTTATTTTTGGACCATCCGTGTTTTCTTTTGGATATCTTACCAATAATACCGCCAACTTACTTGGAAGGTGGAATGATATGTCATTATTTTTCGGATTTATTGCCATCCTTTCTCTAACTACACTTCAGTTACTAAAGTCTCATTCATTTGTTAGAATAATGACCTACATAACACTGATCTCATCGCTAGTGATATTAGCAGTTACTAATTTTTCCCTATCATGGATTTTGGTTGGGGTATTTTCTTTAGTTATATTGGTGTATTCACTGATGTATAAAAACAATAGTGCGACAGGAGAATATAAACCCAAAAGCCCCTTCCCAGTAAGGCCGCTGGCAGTTATTATCATATCTGTAGTCTTTTTGTTGCCTGGTGGCGCTATCTCTAACTTTTTAAGTAACAATCTTGGAATTTCGAATGTTGAAGTGAGGCCTTCATGGAGCGCAACCTTTGATGTGGTTATTAATTCAATTAAGCAAGACCCTGTTTTTGGAGCAGGCCCCAATAGATTTACAAACGCATGGCTTCAATTTAAACCACTTGGAATAAACAATACTCAATTTTGGAACACGGACTTTAATTATGGTATAGGGGCAATTCCTAGTTCGCCCGCATCACTAGGAATATTAGGCACTTTAGCATGGCTTGCTTTTCTCTTATCTTTTATTTATATAGGAGGCAAGTCGCTTCTAATTACAAGAGAAGATGTTTTAGTTAAGTATATGGTAACGTCTTCTTTTTTGACAGCATTATACTTCTGGACCGCAGCATTTTTCTATGTACCTAATGTTGTGAATATGTCGCTTGCGTTTCTACTCACTGGTGTGTTTGTTGCGTTATTGATAAAGGAGGGGAATATAAAAATATGGAGAATTTCAACACAAAGCAGTCCACGCGTCGGCTTTATCTCAGTTCTCGTTCTTGTTGTGCTTATAATTTCTTCGTTTGTTGGAGAGTATTTCTTTATACAGAGATTCTCATCAGTTGTGACATTCGGAAAGGGGCTGGTAGAGCTTAATAAAGGCAACGTAAGTAATGCGGACGCAAAAGTGTCAAATGCTATTGGTAAATATAAGTATGATTTTTATTATCGTGTACTCAGTGATATAAAAGTAGCGCAAATGAGGGCGGTAATTTCAAATTCTAATAAAGAAAAGAGCAAAGAAAAACTACGATCTCAATTTCAAACATTATTAGGAAGCGCTATAGGCAATGCTAGAGCTGCAGTCGGTTTTGATAAAAGTAATTATCTTAATTGGATAGCTTTAGGAAGAGTATATGAATCAGTTGAACCGCTTAAGATATCTGGGGCTTATAAAAATGCTGATTCTGCATATAAGGAAGCATTAAAATTAAACCCTAGAGGTCCAGCTATGTATATAATTCTTGCGCGTGCAGAAATAGCGCATAAAGATGTAGATAAAGCGAAAGAATATATAGCCAAAGCTCTTGAATTGAAGAATAATTATACAGAAGCTATATTCCTACTATCACAAATAGAAGCTCAAGCGGGTAATATAAAAGAAGCCATAACACAAACCGAGCGCGCTTCTTTAATTGCGCCAAATGATATCGGGGTATTCTTCCAACTAGGTTTTTTGAGATATTCAAATAAAGATTACAAAGGTGCAGTACCAGCACTTGAACGAGCAGTCAAACTAAATCGTGTATATTCAAATGCCAAGTATTTCTTGGGGTTGTCATACTATAAAGTCGGACGAAATAAGGATGCTATAGCACAATTCAAAGATGTTCTGACTCTTAATCCTGACAATAAAGAAGTAAAGGCAATTCTTAAAAATCTTAAAGCTGGCAAGGAACCATTTTACGAGTTTAAAGCACTTAAGAAACCACCGGAATCAAGAGATAAACTCCCTGTTAAAGAGAAACAATAATAAATTAAGCTAATAATATTATGGTATCTAAAAATAAGGTTATGCACTTCTAATAAAAGTTAGTATTACCAATAGAACCATATATTGCAAAACAACTTTGATGATATACTGTTAACATGTTTTTTAATGTGTTGCGTGCTATTTCAATGTATAGTTATGGTACGTGGTTTTACCGTAGAAGTAATATTTCTAATTTTGTGTTAGTAAATTTGTATGGCTAAAAGAATGTTTAATATATTTAATAAGGAGTTTACAGGATTACACCAAGCAGCATACCTGCTTGGTGTGTTTGCGATATTTTCACAGATTTTAGCTTTAGTGCGAGATAGATTATTGGCATATTCGTTTGGAGCTAGTCGTACACTAGACGTTTATTATGCAGCGTTTCGTATACCTGACTTTATATATATTACTATAGCTTCTTTTATCTCGATTACAGTTCTTATACCGTTTTTGACTGAAAAAATAGACTACAAGAACGAAGACGGTGGAGAAAAAGCCAGGGAATTCCTTAACACGATTTTAAGTGTTTTTATGCTTATTATTATTGGTGTAAGCTTGATTGCTTTTTTCTTAATTCCAAAACTGGCGATTGTAATGGTTCCAGGTTTTTCTGGAAATGAACAAGACCAATTTATATTACTTGCTAGAATATTATTACTTTCTCCTATATTGCTTGGGGTATCAAGTTTATTTGGAAGCATAACGCAGAGTTATCGTAAGTTTTTTGTCTATGCCAGTTCGTCTGTGTTGTATAATGTTGGTATTATAATTGGGATATTATTTTTGTTGCCTATATTCGGTGTTCGTGGTGTAGCCTTTGGTGTCGTGGTAGGAGCATTACTACATTTGTTGATTCAGGTGCCAACTGTCTTAAGGCACAAACTTTTCCCTAGATTTTCTTTCAAGATAGATTTTAGGGAAGTAAAGAAAGTGGTAATGTTATCTTTACCACGCACACTCACATTGTCAGTGACTAACTTGGCTTTTATAGTGTTGGTGGTTGTGGCATCCTCTATGGAAGAAGGATCAATATCCGTGTTAAATCTATCTTTTAACCTTCAGTCAGCACCGCTTGCTATTATCGGAGTGTCGTATTCTGTAGCTGCTTTTCCGACTTTAGTACGTTTTTTTTCTAAAGGAGAACACAAAGAGTTTATGATGTATGTATCTGTTGCAACTAGGCATATTATTTTTTGGTCAATACCCGTCATTATTCTTTTTATAGTGTTGCGCGCGCAGATTGTTAGAACAATATTGGGGGCGGGTAAATTTGATTGGTCGGATACAAGACTTACGGCGGCGGCATTAGCAATCTTTTCAATATCAATTTTAGCGCAAGCCTTGCAACTACTTTTTGTCAGAGCGTATTATGCTACGAGGCGTACAAGTAAGCCTCTTATTATAAATATATTATCCGCTATAACAATTATAACATTGGCTTTCATACTTACGCATATTTTTCGTACAAACGACCAATTTCGTTATTTTATTGAGGCTTTGTTGCGTATTGAAGATATACAAGGGGCTATTATGATAATGTTGCCGCTTGCGTATTCAATAGGGATGATAATGAACGCTACTTTGCTGATATTTACGTTTAAGCATGATTTTAAGGATTCAAATTTTTCTCTAGAAAAGACTTTTACAGAAGTATTTGGTGCATCTGTGATTATGGGTTTTGTATCCCATAAGTTTTTAATCGTGTTTGGTAAGATTTTTGATATAAATACTTTTATGGGTATTTTTTTACAGGGATTATACGCAGGGATAATAGGAATAGTTGTTGGGGTGGTAGTTTTAAGGTTGTTAGGCAATAAAGAGACTTCTGAGATAATCTCAATACTTAAAAGAAAAGTTAAGTTGGGGTCAAGACGTGTTTTAATAGAGGATTAGCTTTTTGGTTGTACTAATTTGTTAAATGTTTATTATATGCAAAGCATATAATTCCATCGCT
>ENA-ORDP01000810-ORDP01000810.1-marine-sediment-metagenome-genome-assembly--contig:-NODE-810-length-18845-cov-3.395263_pt1 | contig 18845 bp, 14 predicted proteins | sample MGYA00248627_ERZ508539 | MGnify/ENA primary metagenome ERZ508539 (study PRJEB26208, sample SAMN05571518) | marine sediment metagenome | biome: deep sea; feature: Hydrothermal vent; material... | reverse complement strand
AAGTGGCGGTTGATCAGGGTTGAAGAGCTGAACGTAACCTCATCGGTAAAGACGATGCGCCCGCCATGGGCCTCCACCGCCCGGCGCTCGCCGACAATGCCGCCGGTGACGTCGTCTTCGGCGCTTTCGTATTCCTTTCCCTTCACATAGACGTCGGGGCGTATGATCCTGAGCGCGCCGATGGCCATCGCCGCGTGCTGGATGCCCACATAATCGACAATATTCATTGACGCCAGCATCTCGGCGCGCATCTGCTCGGAGAAAACCGGCCTTCCAGGCCCCTTATTGACGTAAGCGTCGGCGGTGAGGGTGACGATGAGAACGGTTCCCTCGCGCTTGGCCCTGCGCAAATGCCTGAGGTGCCCCACATGAACCAGGTCAAAGGTGCCGTGCGCCATCACCACCGTCTCGCCGGCGGCGCGGGCCTGGCGGGTGATTTCGGCCAATTCATCAATGGTTTTGAGCTTCGCCTGAACCGGGTTCACGCTTGAGTTCGAGTCCTTGCTCATGGCGTTTGCTTCTTCGACCCCAGGTATCGAAACCAATCTGCGGTCGCCTCCTCAATGGCGTCGGCCGACCATACCGGAGCATCCCCCCAATAGTCGATATTTTCAAGCATGACGCCGACGCCTTCCTCGAATGAAACCTTGGGCTTCCACCCCAGCACTCTCTGAATTCTGGAGACGTCGGCGAAGGTGCAATCCGGTTCGCCGGGACGTTTTGGAATATACGTGACTTCGCCCCCCAACAGCTCGACAAGCCTGTTGACGCTGTAGCAGCCGCCCGAGCCCACATTCATGATCTCGCCGGAAACATCGGATTCGGCGGCCTTGACGAAGGCGTCGGCAATATCGGTGACGAAGGTGAAGTCGCGGGTCTGGGTTCCGTCGCCGACCACCGTGAAGGGCTTGCCGGCCAGCTTCTGGGCCAGGAAGACGCCGAACACCGCCCCATAGGCCCCCGTTGTCCGCGCCCGGGGACCGTAGACATTGAACAGGCGAAGGGAAACCGTCGCCAGTCCGTAGACGCCGTTCCAATGTTTGACGTACTCCTCGCCTATATACTTGGTCAAGGCGTAAGGGTACATGGGGCGCATGGGAGCGCTTTCCGGCGTCGGGCATTCATTGGGCAAGCCATAACACGACGAGGACGCGGCGTAGACGAAACGCTTGACCCCGGCGTCCCGCGCCGCCTCAAGAACCGAAATTGCGCCGTCCACATTGGCTACGTGATAGAGCATGGGCCGTTGAATGGAGGGCACGATGTCGGCGAGGGCGGCCAGATGAAACACCCAGTCCACGCCTTCGAAATGGGGACGGATATCCTCATGCCGGGCCACATCCGCCCGATGCACGGACAGACGGGATTCTCCGGCCACCGAAGAAAGGTTCTCCGGTGATGAGTTGACGAAATTGTCGATCACGGCAACCCGATGGCCGTCGGCGAGAAGACGCTCAACCAAATGGCTGCCGATAAAACCGGCGCCGCCCGTGACCAGCGCATTCTTAGGATTTGCGCTCAAAAAACTAGCCGCCTAAATATTTCAACAATGCCCATGAATGAAATACAATCACAAAAAACCTTACCCGAAGTCAACGCCCCCTCGGGATTCAGGCTCCAATCAATTCAGGATGGCGCTCCAGGAACGCCCCGCACAAGCGTGAGGCGATGGGAATGCCGTAGGGATCGGCCTGCTTTTTATAGGCGGCTTGCCGGCGTTCGTCGGCGCCGGAATACGTTTTCTTGCCGTCAAGACGGTCCAGCATCTCGACCACCGCCTCCTTGATCTCTTCGCCCGTGTTGTCCACCGGCTCGACCCCTTGCGCCTTGAGAAACAGGGGCTCCAGCGCGCCGAACATGGGCGGCTTCAAGGATTCAGCGATGCTTAGAATGCGCCCGTCCTTGGTGGATTTCAGAAGTTTATGAATGAAAATATCGTGCTTGCAATAAGGCCAGGGACCCAGGTGGAACCAGTTGGTCCCCACCGCCGGAACGCCGAAGGCCACCGCCGCGCTGCTGGGACCCGACGCCATGCCCAGGTAAAAGCGGCTCTCGGCGATCAGGAAAATGTCCATCCAGTCGCTCTTTAAATCCGAATTGGCGTAGTCGATGACGTTGTCCATTTCAGGCAAGGTTGTCATCGACGGATCGCCCAGGCGGATCACCCAGCCGCCACGTGAAACAATTTCCTCGATGGCCGGAAGGTAGGTCTCGATTTTGGCGTTGCGGTATCGGTTGACGCTCCATTCCACGTCCTCGTCGAAAAACCCCGCCTCGCGCACGTGAAGTGACGCCAGCCAGGCGCCTTCGGGAACGCCAGAGGATTTCAGACGCGCCCAGCCCCGTTCCCTATCGCTGTCCTTGAGGGTCAAAAGAGGCGCCCTTCCCTCCTCCTCCCACATGTTCTGAACCGCCCGGTGCGCCAGGTCGCGGTGCAACGTCAGACCGCCCGGCAGGGTGTAGTAGTCGATGAACACCGCGTTCCCGCCGAATTCCTCAATACACGCCGGATCGGTTTCAACCGTAATGTATTGCTTCCAGTAGTCCAGCAGGCGCGGATTGCTCACCTCGTTGTCCGGCGCGAACAGGATCGCCTTTTCCGATTCCACAAGACCCAGTTCACGCGCCTTTAAATAGAGGTCCAGCTTGGCCGCCAACTCGCCGAAGAAGCGGCGGATAACCGAACTTAATTCAAGAAAATGGATGATTGGCCCATTCTTGCGCGAGGAGTTTTCCTTGGCCCTTTGATAGCAGCCGTCCACGGCTTCCCTGAAAACGTCCGAAGCTTCTTTCAGTCTTCCGGCTTCAAACAGGGCGCACCCCAGCTTGTAGTCAAAGGACCTGATTTCCGGACAGATTTCCCGCGCCGTTTCATAGACCTTTACGCAAGCCTCCCGGTTTCCCTTGAGGGCGTGACAACGGGCCAGCGCGTCCAAGAGACGATTGGTGTCATTGTCTTTTATCTTGAAAGACAGCGCCTTTAGGATATGCGGCTCGGCGTGAAGTTGGTATTTCCTGACCCAGGTCATGAACAGGCCAAGTTTTTTGTTGATTTCGTAGCCCTCGGGATCGGCGCGGAATTCCTTAAGAAGGGCGTTCAGAATCTCACCTTCCTCGGATCGTCCGCCGAGGAAATTTTCTTCATTACTAGTACCCACTTTTATAATTCCTTGATACGTAGGACGAAGTTCCGAGGCTCCCGGCTAGGAGCGCGTTGCGCCATGGTGTATGCGCACCACAAGCAGTGCGCGACGACGTCCGGGGGCCTCGGAACTTCGCCAAATGGTCGCTTTTCCCGCTCCCTCGGGGGCCGCGGGGGCGCCCCCCCTGTGTCCCCCCGGGGCGTCGGCGGCGAGTGCCGATGCGAAGGCATCGCCGTTTCGCCGCCTCCTACCGAGTAAACGGGAAAAGAGATCCTACGTATCAAGGAATTATAAAAGTGGGTGCTCGCGATTCCTATTCCTCCAGCTTGGCGGCTTCCATAAGAAGATCGCGGAACAGCTTCACCATCCCCTGGTCCAACTCGTCCTTCATGTCGAGCATGATCGGCATGGCTTTTTCAATGGAAAAGGCGGGTTTGTAGGCGCGCCGGTCGGTCAGCGCCCCGTAAATATCGACGATGGTGGCCATACGCGCCAGATCGTTCAATTTCTTGCCCTTAATGCCGTAAGGGTAGCCGACGCCGTTTAATTTTTCATGGTGCTGCAAGGCGATGATCTTGACCCCGTGGTTGATGCTCGGCGTCCGCTCAATAATTTTTTTGGAATGGAGGACATGCGCTTTCATCTTAAGCCATTCCTCTTCGGACAGTTTGCCCGGTTTGTTGAGGATGTTCAGCGGCACCATGGCTTTGCCGATATCGTGCACCAATCCCCCGACGGCCAGGGTCTTAAGATCGTCGCCGCGGATGCCCATGGCGTGCCCGAGCAGGGAAAGATGGATGGAAACGCGCAAACTGTGAACATAGGTGTAATCGTCATGATCGCGAACGCCACGCAAAATGTCACCGAACTGGTTGTTGGTGATGGCCTCGATCATCGGCTCGCAGCTTTTCTCGATATTGGCGACCGGCAGGGGACGCCCGTCGCGAACGCCGCTGAAGCTTTTCTTGAAAACGTTCACGGTTTCCTTAAGGACCGTCGCCTGCAAGGGCGGCAATTGGTCCCAGGACCTCTCCACCGATTTGTTGGCCATGATGGAAATGATTTCGAGAAACTTGCTTTTCAGAAGCGGCCGCTCATGTTGATAGTCCGCCGGCGTTTGTTGCGCCTCTTCCGAGCTTTCCTTGATTTTGGAATCGGAGATGGCCAGAATTGGAACATGGCTGAGCGCGGCGTTTGCTCGGAATTTACGGATAAGATCAGCGCCCCCTGCCGGCGGAAGCTCCATGTCGATGGCGACGGCGGACGGCGGCGACGCCGTCATTTCTTCCAGGGCTCCGTTGGCGTTGTCAAAGACTGTCGTAAGATAAAAGGGTTCCAGAGCTTCAAGCGATGAAGTTCGAAAGTTATTATCGCCGCTGAAAACGGAAACCCTGAGAACGCGGCCCGATGCGCCTTCGTCTTCGTTTATTACTCCGAATTGACGATTCATTTTCAGGCCTTAATGAATGACCATGGGATTCTTATGCTTTATATGACAGGTCGGTAAGGCTCTTTCAAATTTCAAACATAAAATCATGTAAAACACATTCCTGGACAAGTCGCCTTTAAGCGGCCAAACTTGAAAAACTGGGAAATAAACGCTGGGGAGAGCCGCCATGAAATTCCTTCCGCTTGCCGCATTACTGCTGATGTTCGCCTTGCCGGCGCAAGCTCAGGACTCCGCCTTGGCGCTGGAAGAGGATCTGGCTGGAATCACCTTCACCGAAATCGAAAAACGCCTCATCCGTGACGCTTACAGCGTTTCTTCCTCCGAGCGGGACAGGGAGAACTGGCGCAGGGACGATGGCGGGGAACCCGATATTTTCGAAAGAATGGATGAGGACGGCAACATTATTAAGAACTGGAAGAGAAAGAAGGCGAAGAAACACAAAGCCCACAAGGGCTTGCCGCCAGGACTCGCCAAGCGCGGCAAACTGCCGCCGGGACTCGCCAAGTTCAAAAAACTGCCGCCGGGACTTAAAAAACGCGCCCTCCCCAAGGACCTGAAGGACATTCTTCCCGTGCGCAAGAAGACAGGGCTCGTCATTGTCGGCGACAATGTTCTGCTGATCGACAAATCGAACAACTTGGTCCTTGATATTCTTAGGGGCGTGGTCAGGAGCGCGGCGAAGAAGTAAATCTATTTTTTGATCCAGCCGCCCCCCAACACCCGGTCTCCGTCATAAAAAACGCAAGCTTGGCCCGGTGCGACGCCGGCTTGAGGCTGGTCCAAGACAACTTCAGCTTTTCCCTCGCCCAAGGCGCGAATAGCGGCGCCCGCCGGCGGCGCCGTTGAGCGCAGCTTGACCGACGCCTTCATTTTCTCCCCGGGCGGCTCCCCGGGCCCCAGCCAGTTTAGATTTCTCACCATCAGGCGGTCCCTGTACAGCGCCGCCTTGGGGCCGGCGATAACGGTAGCGGTCTCGGACTCCAGCCGCACAACATAGAGAGGCGCGCCGCCGGCAACGCCTAAACCCCTACGCTGGCCGACGGTGAAGTTGGCGACGCCCTGGTGGCGGCCCAGAACCTGGCCATCCACATGAACGATTTCGCCGGGTTTGGCGGCGCCGGGACGCAGCTTGTCCACAACGTCGCCATAGGTTCCGGTGGGCGCGAAGCAGATGTCTTGACTGTCGGGCTTGGCGGCGACGGGAAGACGGAATCGCCGCGCCAATGCGCGGGTCTCGTCCTTGTTCATGGCGCCAAGGGGGAACCGAACCCTTTGCAGTTGTTGCTGAGTGGTGGCGAACAGGAAATAACTCTGGTCGCGCGCGGGATCGGCGCCGCGGCGCAGCTCGGGCCCGTCCGCGCCTTGAATGCGGCGCGCATAATGGCCGGTGGCGAGAACATCGGCGCCCAACGCCTCGGCCTTGCCCAGCAAATCGGTGAACTTGACCGTCTGGTTGCAGCGGATGCAGGGGTTGGGCGTCTCGCCCATCAAGTAGGCGTCAACGAAATCGTCGATCACCGCTTCCTGGAAGCGGTCTTCGAAATCAAGAACGTAGTGAGGAACGCCGATGGCGTCCGCCACCTTCCGGGCGTCCCGGATGTCGCGCCCGGCGCAACATGTATTGGGTCTGGAAATCGCCTCGCCATGGTCATAAAGCTGCATGGTCGCGCCGATGACCTCGTAGCCCTCGTCATTGAGCAGCGCCGCGCACACCGATGAATCGACGCCGCCCGACATGGCGACGACAACCAGGGTGTCGCCGAGCGGCTTATCTATGCCAAGAGAATTCATGTCAGACGTTTCCAGCGTCCGGGGAAAAGGTCAAGGGCGCTGCCACCAGCCTTTTTTCGGCTTGTCTTCAACCGGAGCAGGCGGCGCCTCGCCGACGTTGATGACGGTGTTCTTGGCGGCGCCGCTTGAGGACGTCTCCCGCCGCGGCGCCGCCGCCTTTTTTTCCCCGTCCTTTTCCTTCGCCGTCTTGCGGCGGCGTCTCACCGGTTTCGGCTTTTCCTTATCGTCCTCTTTCGCCATTTCGCTTGCGGCCCCAGAAGCGTCCCCAGAAGCGTCCCCAGAAGCGTCCTTGGGAGCATCTTCGGTTTTCTTCGTTCGTTTTTTCGGGCTTCCCTTGGCGGCGCTCTTGCGCTTGGCGGGTTTCTTTTCCGCGGGCTGTTCCTTGACCTCGGAATCGATGACGCCATCCGGCGACACGACCATAACGGTTTCGGGCGGGCTCTCCAGCAAGGCGGGCTCGGCGGGGCCTTCGAGTAATGAATCGGACGCTGGGACGCCCTCGACGATCGGCGCGGCCTCCGCCATTACGGCGTCAGACGGCTTGCGCGCGCGCCGCCGTCCGCCGCGCCGGCCACGGCGGCGGCGCTTGCCCGCCGTCGGTTCGCCGCCACCGCCCTCGGCTTCGGGAACCGCTTTTTCACCTTCCTTCGCATTGATCTCAGCATCTTTGTTTTGTAACGCCCCGGCGGCGATAGCGTCGTGATCCTCGCTGGAGCGCTGATCTTGGCCGAAAGCGTCAGCAACAGGGTTCCGCAAGCAGCTAAAACGACGGCGCGGAGCGCGGCGAGCAGGTCTGTGCCGTCGTGGACGGCGGCGGCGGCGCTTTGAGCCTTCCTCCCCGTCCATTTTTTTCTCTTCGCCGCCACTCTCCTTGATTTTTTCAGCCGCAACGCCGGGGCGCAGCTTCACCCGTTCGATGCGGCATTCGGGCGGAATCAACGAATCGTCATTGGCGAGCCTCACGGAAATGCCGTTGCGGCTTTCGATGTCGGCCAGGGAGGCGCGCTTATGATTAATGATGTAGAGCACCACCTCCGGCGCGGTATGGACAGTGATCTCCTCGGCGCATTTTTTTGTCGCTTCCTCCTCGATGGCGCGCAAAACGAACAACGCCGCCGAGTCGGTGGAGCGGCGCACGCCGGAGCCATCGCAATAGGGGCAAGGCCCGGAACTGGTCTCAATAAGACTCGGCCGCATGCGCTGGCGGGAGAATTCAAGCAGACCGAAGGGGCTGATGCGTCCCAACTGGATGCGGGCGCGGTCGTTGCGCATGGCGTCCTTGAGGCGGCGCTCCACCTTGGCGTTGTTGCGCGAGTTTTCCATATCGATGAAATCAATGACCAGAAGGCCGGAAAGATCGCGCAGGCGAACTTGGCGGGCGATCTCGCCAACCGCCTCCAAGTTGGTCTTGAGCGCCGTCTCCTCGATGTTGCGCTCCTTGGTGGAGCGACCGGAGTTGACATCGATGGAGACCAGCGCCTCGGTTGGATTGATGACGATATAGGCGCCCGACTTCATCTGAACGACGGGGTTATGGATGGCGTCAAGCTGGCTCTCCACTTGAAAACGTTGAAGCATGGGCATGGAGCCGTCGTCGTATTGCTTGACCTTCTTGGCGTGGCTGGGAATCATCAGCTTCATGAAGTTCTTGGCGGCGCGGTAACCTTCCTCGCCGTCGACGATGATTTCCTCGATCTCGTTGTTGTAGAGATCGCGGAGCGTTCGCTTGATCAGATTGCCCTCCTCATGAATGAGGGCGGGCGCCGTTGATTTGAGCGTCAATTCGCGAATGGTGTCCCATAGTCTGATCAGGTACTCGTAGTCGCGCTTGATCTCGGTCCTGGAGCGCTTGGAGCCGGCGGTGCGCACGATGACCGCCATCCCCTTGGGAATGCCTAGTTCGCCCAGCATGGTTTTAAGTTTCTTGCGTTCGGGGCCGTTGGAGATTTTGCGCGAAATGCCTCCGCCGCGCGCCGTATTGGGCATCAAGACGCAATAGCGGCCGGCCAGCGAAAGGTAGGTGGTGAGCGCCGCTCCCTTGTTGCCCCGCTCCTCCTTGACCACCTGCACAAGAAGGACTTGGCGGCGTTTGATCACCTCTTGAATTTTGTACGAACGCAAGGAAGGGCGCGCGCGGCGGACTTCCACTTCTTCGCTGTCGTCGCCGCCGACGGTCTCCACCTCGCCCGCTTGGGGGGCGCCTTCTTCCTGCGCGCTTTCCTCATCGGCCTGCTCGGCGGCTTCGTGCTCGGCCACCAGGGCTTCCCGGTCGGCGACGGGAATCTGGTAGTAGTCCGGATGGATTTCATTGAAGGCCAGGAAACCGTGGCGGTTGCCGCCGTAATCGACAAAGGCCGCCTGCAGGGAGGGCTCCACCCTGATAACCTTCGCCAGATATATATTTCCTTTTAGCTGTCTTCTGGATTCTACCTCTACATCAAAATTTTCCAGAAGATTCCCGCTGAGAACCACTACCCGGGTTTCTTCCGGGTGGGTGGTGTCGATTAACATTTTCTTGATTGACATGAAATTCTTGACTCCAAAGCGCCGCTGTCGCCCGGGGCGTTCGCCCGAGAGCGCGGCGTGCGCTTATTCGTGTTAGACCGGTGGCGCCCGCAATCAAGGCAGCCGCGCTTACGCGCGGGGCAAAAAAATGATCCGTTCGCTCAACCGGCATTGAAAAACCTCTTAATTCTAAATCGGCGTGGACTTAGCCAAAACCGCCGTTCGTCGATGAAATGGCGCTTATAAAGAAGAGACCACTCCCGGCGATGTGTTAATATAAACGTAGGGATTTCGTTCGACAATGAGCTTGTTGATTTTTTTTCGAACCACCCAGAATCGCAAGAAGCTTGATTTATGTTGAAGGGTGGCCTGTTTAGAAAGTATATGTAGTATTCTTAGGGAACGGGTCCCGCTAGATGTTGCGTTATTGGTGTTCCTTTCGTTGGATTTTTTTGATCCTTGCGGCCACTTTATGCCTGGGAAGCGCACCCGTTCGCGCCCTTGGCGCCCCCTTGGAAGCCAAAACCGTAATCACCGATATGCGCGTCGGCCTGCATGGAAAAAAAACCCGATTTGTTTTCGTTCTAACAAAACAGACGCCTTTTGACGTTTTTACCCTGGCCAATCCCTACCGGGTGGTCATCGATCTTCCCGAGGTGGGCTGGCGTCTGCCGGCGCGCCCCCTGCCTCAACGGACGGGGCTCCTGTCCAAGCTGCGCTACGGCCTGTTTAAACAAGGCGTTTCACGAGTGGTGCTGGACATAAACGGACCGGCGGCCATTGACGCCGCCTTCATGCTCGATCCTTCGAACAGGGAGGGCCATCGCATCGTCATCGATCTGGCCAAGACCAGCCGCCAAGCGTTCCTCAGAAACATGCGGGGGAATACGGTCAGAGTCGTCACGTCAACGCCGGGCGGCGCCGGCGCAATTCAGGTCCCAAGAGCGCGAGTCGCCGCTGCGCCACAGCCCTCCTTGGCGCCCTCCTTGGCGCCGCCGCGCAAGCCTCGGCGTCCCGGCCCGAGACGGGTGATCGCCATCGACCCCGGCCATGGCGGCGTTGATCCGGGCGCCACCGGCGCCAGCGGAATCCATGAGAAACATATCAACCTTATCGCGGCCCGCGAAATCAAACGCAAGCTGGAGGCGACGGGACGTTTCCGCGTTGTGATGACCCGTAAGAGCGACGTCTTCATCCGGCTTCGCGACCGCGTCGCCATCGCGCGGAACGCCAGCGCCGAGTTGTTCATCTCCATCCACGCCGACGCCATCAAGAATCGCAGCACCCGCGGCCTGTCCGTCTACACCCTTTCCGAAAGGGCCTCGGACAAAGAGGCGGCGGCCCTGGCCGAAAAAGAAAACAAGGCCGACCTCATCGCCGGAATCAACCTCAACGGCGAGAGCGCCGAAGTCACCAACATCCTCATCGAATTGGCCCAGCGCGAAACCATGAACCAATCGGCGTTGTTCGCCTCAACGCTGGTCAAGCGCCTTCGCCGCCAAGCAAAGGTGTTGCGCAAGTCGCATCGTTTCGCCGGCTTCGCGGTGCTGAAGGCTCCCGACATCCCTTCGGTGCTGCTGGAGTTGGGCTTCCTCTCCAACCGCAATGAGGAGCGGGCGCTCAGAAGCAGGAAATACCGCGCCAAATTATTTACCGCCCTAACCTACGCCGTGAAGGACTATTTCACCGACGTCGAACAAGCGAGCAGACGTTAAGAACCTAAAACGAGGGACCGCCATGCCTTTGTCACAGTTTTTATTTTCCTTGGAAGGCCGCATACCCCGGTCGGATTTTTGGCTGAAGTTCCATTTACCCGTTGCGGCGCTCTCCTTACTTGTGGGTGTTGTTGATTTCTCCACGGGGGGCGGGGCGTTCATGTTTATCTTTTCCCTTATGGTTTTCTGGCCCGCCATCGCGGTCGGCGTCAAGCGCTTGCATGATAGAGACAAGTCGGGATGGATGCTCCTCCTCCTCATTATTCCCCTTGCCGGGACCATCTGGTTTTTTGTTGACGCCGGGTGCCTGGAAGGAACGCCGGGGACCAACCGCCACGGCCCCGACCCGAAAGGGCGCAGTCCCGCTTAATACCAACCTGCATAAATAAACACCCATTGTGATCGCTTCTCCCGCCTCCTCGGGGCGTCGGAAAGGCTTGACGATGCCTTGGGCATCGGCTGGCGCCTTCCCTCCTACCGAGGAAACGGGAGAAGCGATCACAATGGGTGTTTATTTATGCAGGTTGGTATTAGATGCTGTTCCGGCGCTCGAAGCCGCAGGCCCCGGCCGAGCCCCCCATACATTAAGATATTCCCTGAAAAGCGCCGGATACAGCCTCGGATTGAAGAGAATGTTCATGAGGAAGTGGCATTCGTGGGTGCAGTGGCAGGCGCCGCCGGCGATGGGCTCCAGCACCGCCCTCGCTTGATCCGAGCGGAGCAGCTTCGCCACGTCGTGGTCATAGTCCCTGACATTGCCGAAACCCGTCGTCAGAATTTCGCAGGGGTAAACCTCGCCTGTTTCCGTCAGCACCAGGTTCAGCTTTCCCGAATAACAGGGGACCAACGCGCGGCCGGCGGCCAGGGTCCGATGGATCAGCCGGCGCTGCAAAATGTCCTGCGCCGCCTTGAGGCGGGCGCCCCGGAATCTGTGGACGCCGGAAGTCCTGTTCCTCAGGTTTTGCTGCAAACGGTCAATGGCGCGCTGGTATTTCCCGATGTCGATTTTCTTGTAGCTTTGGTCGGTGAGATTGCCGCGAATCATCGAGATCGTATGGGTTCCCCTGGTATCGAGGCCGGTCATAAAATCGATGATCTCGTCCATCTTGTCCTGGTTTTGGGAGCAGAAGACGGTGTTGACGCCAAGCTCGAAGTTGGGATAGCGGTCGAGAAGACGGCCCAGCATCCGGTATGTCTCCATCGCCTTGTCGAAGCCTCCGGGCGTTTGGCGCAGGGCGTCGTGATCTTCGCCGAGCCCGTCGACCGAGACCTTGACGACAATCACGCTTTTCGGGCAGCGCCTCAGAATCCGCTCGGTCTGATCAAATATGGTTTCCGGCAACAGGCCATTGGTGGGAAACAGCATGACCGGAGGTCTGTTCTGGTCATAGAAGATGGCGCTGATTGGCGCGAGTTCATGGTGCAGGAAAATCTCGCCGCCCGAAAAGGCGACCCACATCAGCGTCCCCAGGGACCGGGAGACCTTGCGGACCTCGTCCAATGACAGAGTTTCGCCCTCGCCGGCGTCGCCTATGCCGCCCTCGCTTTTCAAATAGAAGCACCAGGGGCACCCGGCGTTGCATTTCCGGGTGACGAAGTAGGTCAACTGGATCGGCCTCTGTTTGAGGAAGATCGACGGAATGTGCCTGAGCGGTGAATACATGGTCATCGGCGTTCTTGCCGGGAGTGATAGCGCAACAGGCCGGCCAAGCCGCCGCCGACGACGGCCAGCGGATACAGGAACAGAAAATAGGCGGTCGCCGCCGCCGCGAACAGGGCTCCCCCCCCCTTTAAGAACGCCATCAGCAGGTTTCGGCTCACCCATAGACTTAGACCTATGGGCGCCGCCGTCAGATAGAGGAACAGAGGATCGCGGAAATAGGCGAACAATAGCAAGAGGGCGACGTTGACGCCGCAGAACCCGGCGGTTGTTTTCAATTCCGTCGACGCCGTTCCGGAATCGGCGAAGACGTCCCTGTTGGCGATTGAATAGACGGTCCAGTTCATGGACTTGTGGACGGCGTTCAGGAGCGACCGGTAGAGGGAAAAGTTGAAGATGTGGCGGACCTGAAGACGGGGATTGATGATAATGCGGCGCCCGGCGCGGCGCAGCCTGTGGCTAAATTCCACATCCTCGGCCACAGGCAGGAAGTTCTCCGGAAAACCCTGGTTTTCCTTGAACGCATCGGCGGCGATGACCATGGCGTGGGCGGCCACGTAGTCGGCGTTATCGGCATTCTTGCATTCCGAATAATTGATGAAGATGGATTGAAAACTGTTGAAGAAGCCCCGGTCGTAAGGATCCGGGGTATAGGTCCCGCCGATGACGGTTCCAGGCCCGTTGGATGAAAAGGACTCGGCGGCGATGGCCAGAGTGTCCTCTTGCAAAAGGCAATCGGCGTCGGTGAAGAAAAGAACGCCGCCGCGGCTGTGCCGGGCGCCTATGTTGCGCGCCTTCGACGCTCCGCCATGCTCTTCGAGGCGGATCAGCTTGCATGGGAACCGTTCGATCGCCTCGATGGAGCCGTCTTCGGAATGGTCGTCGACAACGATCACTTCGAAGGGCTCGTACTTGGAGGCGTGGGCCGCCTCAAGGCACAGCCCGATCGTCGCCTCGCCGTTACGGTTGGGGATAATTATGGAAATAAATGGCGCCATCTTCCTATGAATCATATATTATAGAAGACTGATATGGTTGCCAACAGCGGCGGCCGGTGAGCTTTTCCTCAGGCGCCGCTGCGTGGCCCGTATCGTCTAAATTGCATCCCCTGGAGGTGACCGTCATTGATAAAATCAACAACATACTTGTCTCGGTAGATTTGTCAGGAGGCTCTGAATCAGTCGCCAGGGTAGCGGCTGGTTTCGCCGGAGCGTTTTCGGCAAAATTTTTTTTCTCCACGTGGTGAAGGAACTCAGGGATGAACGCCGGGATTTGCAGGAATCGCGTGACAAGGTCACGCCGTCCGGCGACGAATCCACGGCCATTAAAATCCAGGGCAAAACGGTCGACAATATCCTTTCCGAGGTGAATAAACATGACATCAACCTGATGGTCGTCGGCGGCCATAAGGAATACTTTCGCCATCTGCTCGCGGGCGACGTGGTCAAGGACATTTTGAACGGCGCCACAAGTCCCGTGGTGGCCGTGCCGTCTGACGGGAGTTAAGAAAAGCGGCTTGCCGGGAGGCCGTTCCGCTTAGCAGCCTTTATCGACCGGCAGGCCGGAGGCTTTCCATTCCGGGTAGCCGTCTTCCAATCGGCGCACTTTGAAACCTTTCTTTCGCAGCTGGGCGACGGCCTCGAACGCCAGCACGCAATAGGGCCCCCGGCAGTAGGCGATGATCTCCTGGCCCTTGGGCAGGTCCTTCAGGCGTTTTCTTAAGTCCCCCAGCGGCAGGTTGACGGCGCCGGGTATATGTCCAGACTGGTATTCCTCGGGAGGCCGAACGTCGAGCACGGTCACCAGCCCTTCCCTTGTCCGCGCCAAAAGCTCTTTGCGGGTAAGCGCCTCAAGGCTATCGCGCTCGTTGAAGTATCCGGCGATAATCCTGTCCACCTCGGCGATATGGCGTTCGGTGGTCTGCCTTAACGCGCAAAGCAATCCGATCACGTCATCGCCGGCCAAGCTGTAGAAAACGTGAAGTCCCCTCTTGTGGGAGGTCACCAGACCGGCGCGGCGGAGGTGCTGAAGGTGCTGCGACGTATTGGCCACGCTGAGTCCCGCCACTTGGGACAGCGCCTCGACGTTGCGCTCGCCCTGGGCCAGAAACTCCAATAGGTCCAGCCTGTGGGCATGGCCCAACGCCTTGGCGACGATGGCGAACTGTTCGAGAAGCTGACGTTTTGCGCTGGAGCTTGACACCGACTTAACCTCGTCAGTTTTTATTATTCAATTACTCAATTGAACATATTTTATATATTACGTCAACCAAATCCTGAAGATTCCCCCCCCCTCGTCATTCCCGCGAAGGCGGGGAATCCAGCACTATACAATTCGTCACTGGATCCCCGGACTTGCCCTGCGGGCAATCCGAGGATGAGGATTTTTCGTCATACCCGCGATGGGACAGCAGTGACGTTCAACAGGGGCGCTCAAAAATCGTAACGCAGGTTGACATAGGCGTTATCGTCCTGGCCGAACTGGCCGAAGAAGGTCGTACTCTTCTCGCCGCCGAAGACGTTGGCCCCAATAGCCGCCGATACGCTATCCGAGACCTTGTATGCGGCCTGGGGCTGCAACAGGTAGTCGTTCTCCGCCGGGCTGTAAAAGGCGAAGAACGAAAGCGTCCAGGTCTGATGCATTAGAAGCTGTATCAGGCGCAAGGTGACGATGTCCCGGTACCTTTCCTTGCGGGCGAAACCAGCGGGAAGGGTGCGCTTATAGGCGCCGAAATCGCTCATGATCTCGGCGTAATACTGGGCGCCGATGGTGAAATCCTTCCAAAGCTGCTTCTGGTAGCCGGCCAAAAAGCGGATTTGAGAGTTTGGAACCGCCAGGTCGCCGCCGTCTCGATCGCCGCGCGAGTCGTAATAGCCCCCTTCGAGGCTGAGGACGCCGCCCAACGCTCGTCCCTGGGCGCTCATCCCGTAGACCGAGAGCGGCGGGTATATGGACATGACGTAGCTCGGGTTATTGGGATTGTCGGTGCGCTGGCCCGGCGTGCGCCAACGGCCCCGGTAGACGTGGGCCGAAACATCAAAACCGCCGAATTTCCGATAAAGCCTGAGCCCGATCTCGGTATTGCCGAGGGTGGCGTCAGGCAGGTCTTCGCCGCGGCCGGCGGCGGAGGCGTAGCCGTCGTGCATGAAGAACCGTTTCGAGGTCGGCATGGCGTCTGGCTCGAAGCGTGGGATGGCCAACAATTCAGCGTTCAACATATCCGACGAATAGCGCACCCGCAGGCCGTCGACGCCGGTCTTGAGGTATTCAAGCGGCCGGCCGGCGAACAACGACACCCAGTCCTTGGGAAACACGTCATTGATGAACAGCAAATCGCCGACGCCCCAGGTGGCGATCTGGCGGCCGAGACGAAAATCCAGATTCCCCGTGGTGTAATCCAGATAAGCCTCGCGCAGGTTCAGATCGAAATCACGCCCAACCTCGTCGTGGACGCCGTCCAGCTTTATCCGGACCTCGGCTTCGACGGCGCCGGTCCAGCCCGTAAGGTCAAGACGAAGGCGTTCCTCGCCGAGAAGAAGGGCGCGCCCCTCGGGTCCCGGCGGCGTCTGACCGGTGGTCCGCCCCGAAAAGGTCCCGAGCGCAAAGCCGCGAACATCCACGCCCCATTCGTCTTCGCTCTCCTGAGCCAAGGCGGTGGCGGAAAGCGCAACCAAAAACAAAACGGCGAGCGCGTTCAACATGGGACAATTCTAACTCAAATACCGTTCGAGGCTGGTCACCGAATCCATGAACGCGGAGGCCGCCGCATGCGGCGTTCGCTGAAATCGGAGTCTTTAAGTCCGATGTCGTAAGCGACCGAATTCACCGTCACCTCGGTGCGGTGGCCTGTTTTGACGTTCCTCATGGTGCGCTTGATGATGGTCGGATAGACATCCTCCTCGATGCTATCCGCCGTGAAAACCCGCTGGAGTTCATTCTGGGCGTCGTAAAATTCCTCCTTGAGAGGCAGGTGGTTCTGCTTGTCGATCCAGGAAATTCGCTTGGTGAAGGCCGCCGCCTGGCGGGGAACGCTCTTGATGACGAAGACTTCCCGATCCCCCAGCTTCTCTTCGCCGACCAGGGTGTGGGCGTCCTCGGCGGCGGCGCGGCCCGAAACGTCCTCGTAACTGAAGTCGGAGCCGACGAAGCTCGAATACTTGTCCTCGGCGGCGATGCGCCGGATGAGATCGACGGCGGGGACGAATATCCAGCGGTCATCCTCGCGGGCGGGAAACTTCCAGACCATGAAGGTGAGGCGGCGGATGTCGCCCGGCTCGTGGAAATACATGAAGTATTTCTGTTCGCCCCCGGTCCCCTGGTTGCGGCGCAGCATGGTCAGGACCCGCACGCGCTTGCCGCCGTCTTTGCCGATCAGCTCCATTGTCAGTTTGCCCTTGGCGTCACTGCCGGCGTAGTGGAAGGCGCGCTGGGAACGCTCCATGATTTCCTCGGCGGATGCTGCAAAGACGCCGGTTGAACGGGCGGTGAGGGCAAGGCCAAGGACCAAGGCGAGGGTCAATCGGATTATGACCGGCTTCATCATGATGGGCCTCCGGGAATGGCCCGGGCGCCGACGTAACGAAGCGCGCCGGGAAGCATGAACAGCGTCGCCAAGGTGCAGAACAGCATCAGCGAAGCGAAGAACAGGCCGACCGTGATATACGGGGCCAGGGTCGAGAGCGTAAGCGGCAGGAACCCGATGGTGATGACAATGGCGTTGCGCATGATGGCGCGGGCCGGCTCGCCGAACATGTGCCGGATCGTCGCCTCGACGTCCCTGGATTCAGCCACATGCGCCTTGAACCGTTGCAGGAAGTGGATGGCGAAGTCGACGCCGAGGCCGAGTGACAGCGCCGCGGCGACGGCGATCGGCATGTTGTAGTCAAAGCCGAGCCAGCCGACCAGACCGTAGGTGACGACGATGGCGGCCGACAGCGGCGCCATGGCGAGAACGCCCAAGGTGAGGGAGCGGAACTCAAACAACATGAGGGCGAAGACGACGACGAAGCTTCCGAACACCGCCTTGAGCATGCCGACGACCATCAAGTCCTGCCACACCTTGTTGATGTAGGTGAGCCCGGACCAGCGCAGCGACAGACCGCCGGGAAGCGGGTTGTTCTTGACGAAGGCGGCCAGGCGGTCCTCGACCGCCTGCATTTGGCGGTTGTCGCCGCCCTTCATCTGGACCCAGATATTGGCCTTGCGGGCCTCGCGGTCGATGAAGTTGTCGAGGTCGTTGGGATCGCCCGTGGACTGGTACAGGAACAGGAACTGGCCAATGGCGTCGGGGTTGTCCGGGACCATGTCATAGGCGCCCGCGTTGTCGTGCAGCACCAGGTTGATGCGCTTGACGATATCGGCGACGGACGAGGTCTTGCCGACCAGCGGATCGGCCTCCAGGTCCTGCTGCATGCGGCCGATGTAGGCGACGGCCTCCGGGCGCTTGACGGCCGCCGGCGCATTTCCCTCGATGACCACGTAGGCCATGTATGTGCCGCCGAACAGGCGGTTCATGACCGTGTCGGCGACGCGAAGGGGGTGGCCCTCCTTGAACCATTTGACCGGGTTGTCGTTGACCCGGATCTGCGACAGCCCGGCAATGCCGAAGGCGAAGGCGGCGACGCCCAGCACAAGCACCACCCGGGCGCGGGAAAAGGCGAACCCGCCGAGAGGCTTGAGGATGCGGTCGAGCATCGTATCCGGCGCGCCGCCGGCCCTGTACAGCCGGCGCTTCAGCTTTTCGTCGTCCATCAGGCTGATCACCGCCGGAACCAGGGTCAGCGCCAGCAGCCACGCCGCGACGATGCCGAAGGCGACGAACAGGCCGAAAATGCGCACCGGCGGAATATCGGCGAGCGCCAGCGAAGCGAAGCCCACGGCCGAGGTCAGGGTCGTATAGAACATCGGCTTGTAGAGCGGCCGCATGGACTCGATCAGGGCTCGGCGCTTATTGCCCATGACCCGGTAGCGGTCGAAGAAGGCGCTCAGGATGTGGATGTCGTCGAGGATGGCGACGGGCATCAGGAACACCGGAATCATCGAACTCATGATGTGGACGGTGAACCCCATCCCGATCAACAACCCCATGGCCCAGATAACGGAGAACATAGCTGTCAGCGCAATGGGGGCGAGGAAGGCGGCTTGGCGAAACATGACGAAGACGATCAACAGGATCAGCATGAAAGCCAACGGCGCCACGATACCCATCTGGATAAACATTTCGATGCCGAAGGTGTCCTCGGAAATCGGCAGGCCGGCTATGTGGAACCGCTGTCCCGGCAAGAGTTCACGCGAAAGGATGTCCCCTATCTCGCCGGCGATGCGGTGGCTCATGTCCTTGCGTTCGATGGGCGCGTAGAGGGCCACGGCCATGCCGTCGGCGGAGGCGATTTTTTCGTGGAGAAACGGGTTCCCGGCGATCTCCCGGCGCAACCCGGCGGCGTCTTCCGGCGATTGCGGGACGTCGCGCAGGGGCGGGCGAATATCGAGCAGGCCGCCCTTGGATTTAACGTTGTCCGTTGTCGAAAGACTGACCACGTCCTCGATGATGACGCCATCGATTTTAAGGATTTCGGATGTGG
>ENA-ORDP01000809-ORDP01000809.1-marine-sediment-metagenome-genome-assembly--contig:-NODE-809-length-18867-cov-4.132362_pt1 | contig 18867 bp, 20 predicted proteins | sample MGYA00248627_ERZ508539 | MGnify/ENA primary metagenome ERZ508539 (study PRJEB26208, sample SAMN05571518) | marine sediment metagenome | biome: deep sea; feature: Hydrothermal vent; material... | reverse complement strand
GGGTGAATGAGCAATTCCCCGGACGGGACTTTAACCCGCTAGATTAATCGCCGGTCACGGCGTGCAGTCTGACCCTAATTCTTTAAACTGTCATCGAATTGAAACAATCACTTTCTAAAATACATCTCAAATTATTGGAGATGTCTAGATGTCTGTATATCTTGTGGTGAGAGGTGAAGGTGGTGTTCCTATATATCGCCAGATACGTGATGTTCTTGTAAATAAGATCCAGAATCTCTACAAGGCTGGCGACCCTCTTCCATCTGAGAGTGAATTAGCTGAGCGTTTTGGCGTTAATCGCCATACCCTGCGCCGGGCTGTTGATGAGCTTGTAGCAGACGGGCTGGTTGAACGCTACCACGGCAAAGGTGTTTTCGTCCTCGAACCTACCATCAATTATGCCATCAGCAGCGCGACTCGTTTTACTGAAACTCTAGAGTCTAAGGGTCATGCCACGGCGAGCCGTGTACTCCGCAAGCAGGTCATTCCTGCCAGGGGTGGCATCGCATCACGCCTTCAAATTTCGGGAGGCGAAGAAGTTATCTTTATCGAAACCCTTCGTGATGTAGAGGGGAAACCCTTCTGTGTTATTTCACACTTTCTTCCGCTGCAGATATGCCCGGAGATACTTGAGCACTATGACGGCGGCTCCTTGCATGGGTTTCTTAAAAGTTTCTGCGGAATTGAGCTGGTGCGCAGCGAGAGTCTCATCAGTGCCATTTTGCCGGAAGCCGATGATGCCAGCTTATTGAACATGCCCCGGCATGCCCCGGCCTTGCGAGTCAAGAGTATTAATTTAGATGTTGAGTCTAAAAAACCCATCGAGTACGCCGTGACTCGGTTTCGTGGCGACGCCACACAATTATCGTTTCAACCCTAACGTTTCAATCCTAAAGAACGATTGTTCAAACATATAAGGAAAATAGTCATGAAAATTAAAAATCTAATTGCTGTGTGTATTGCCGCAACGCTGTTAACCGGAACTGCCTCTGCATCCGACCTGTCCGATGGTTCCAAAGAGCATCCTTTACGCGTGCTGATGGTACCGGCTGACACCGGCAGCAATGACATCACTCAGGATTATGCGCCGGTATTTAACGGCATTACCAAGAACTACGGTATCCATTTCGATATCAAGGCGGGCAGCAGCTACGCAGCGGTAGTTGAAGGTATGTGCAACAACCAAGTTGACATCGCCTGGTTTGGCGCCTCCACCTATGGTGAAGCGAATACAAAATGTGGTGTTGACCTTCTCGCGGTTGATGTCAAGAAAGGTAACTCTTCGTACTACTCAGGTATATTCGTTCGTAAAGGCGCTGGCATCAAATCTCTTAAAGACCTAATCGGCAAGAGCATGGCCTTTGGAAGTACAAGTTCAACTTCCTCATTTAACTTCCCTGTTGCCATGATGATTGCCGCTGGCGTTAATCCACCGAAGGACCTCAAAAGAATTATCATCGCAGGTTCGCATTCCGCTTCTCTGGCTGCATTGTCAGCAGGCAAGGTGGATGCCGCAGCGGCTTCCTACAACTCTTTCGGAAAGGCTGTTAAGAAAGGTGCGATCGACCCTTCCAAGTTCGAAGCACTGACTAAATCTCAGCCGATCCCTAACCCTCCGTTGGCCATGAATAAGGGTCTGAGTGCAGACTTGAAGAAAAAACTTCGTACTGCATTCAATAACATCCATACCCTGATCGATCCTTCCAAGATCCGTGGTTACGGCGGTAAAAAAGTTGACCGTTACGATGCCAACTTCGATGAGCAGAAAATATTTGATGCGCTAGCCAAGTTAGGTGCCGTCACCAAAGCTGTGAAGGAAGACATGATTACCAAGGCCGGTCAGCGTTAATTAAACAATCTCTTTAACATGTGGGGGATGGCGCAGTGCCATCCCCCATTAATCAAACAAAGCGAAGTTATAAGAAGGTACGAGAGGTTACGCTATGTTACGTTTTGAATCTGTAAGCCGCATTTATGATGACGGTACCCGTGCCGTAGACGATGTATCGCTGCATATTCGTTCTGGTGAATTCTGTGTCTTGCTGGGGCCATCCGGAGCTGGTAAGTCTACTTTGATGAATATGGTCAATGGTATTATTGAACCAAGTAGTGGCAAGGTAACACTGGGTGGCTTGCCACTCAACAAAAAAAACCTGTCATCTATCCAACGTCGAGTTGGCATGATTCATCAACAGTTGCATTTGGTGCCACGTCTATCCGTATTGCATAACGTACTGATGGGATTACTACCTGCAGTCAGTTTCTGGCGCAGCCTGATCAAAGCATTTTCATTTGCAGATCAGCATCGAGCCTTTGAATTGTTACACGAAGTCGGCCTTAGGGAAAAACACCTTTTTCGTCGTGCCTCAGCACTGTCCGGTGGACAACAACAACGTGTTGCCATTGCACGTGCGTTCATTTCCAAACCAGAAGTAGTCATTGCGGATGAACCCGTTGCCAGCCTTGATCCCGCGATGAGCAAAAGTGTTCTGAACAGCCTGAAGACAGCCGCCAAACATCACGGTGTTACTGTCATCTGTACGCTGCACCAACTTGATTACGCCCTTGAGTTTGCTGACCGAATTATTGCACTGCGTGATGGTAAGGTGTTTTTCGATGGTCACCCCAGTGACCTGGATAAACAAACTCAATCACAACTTTATAATCTTGAGCAACCAAATCTCAAAGCTGCCGAACGGGAAGCAGCATGAATACTCACCCCCGTCAGGAGAAGAATTGGCAGCAGTGGGAACTTTACCGTGCCGTCACTGCAAAAAATCTTATCATTCTTTTGCTGGCGTTCGTTCTACTATCAATCTCTGCGCACAATACAGAAATTGATAAGGCGTTTGTTGAAACCTCAAAGGCCGTCCTGTCGGCGGTAGGTATTGGTGACTCTGACGTACTGGACGGTGCGATGCGATTTGGCAGCAAAGCATTTCCCATCCAGATATCCGAACGGACAGAAATTTCACGTTTGGAAAATTTTGATCGAAACGATCTCCCCTTGTTTGCCCATGTCGAGGCAGGTGAGTCTCGCGAATATGATGCGTTGACCAATACATGGGAAGTCGAAGAAACAAAATTTCTGGTGGAGCCTATTGGTTATCTGTCGAAAGTTTTGGTCAAAATGTGGGAAACCATCGAAATGGGTTTCTGGGGAACCTTCCTCTGCATCATAATTTCAGTGCCATTGGGTATTTTGGCGAGCAGAAATTATGCGCCACACCCTATGGTCTATTCATTTGCCCGTGGTTGGTTGAGTTTTAATCGTGCCATGCCGGAACTGATCATTGCCCTGTTTATGGTTCTGGTCTACGGATTTGGCCCTATCGCCGGTGTACTGGCGTTGGCTATGCATACCAGTGGTGTGTTAGGGAAATTCTTTGCGGATGAAATCGAGAATGCGCCACCAGGGCCCCAGCTGGCATTGGGATCATCGGGTGCCGGTCGTTTGAAGGTGTTGCGCTATGCGGTATTCCCCCATGTATTTCCTGCATTTATTGCCTACGTCCAATATATTTTTGAACGTAATATTCGTACGGCCACAGTGTTGGGTATCGTCGGTGCTGGCGGCATCGGCATGGAACTCAAGGGTCGTTGGGATCTCTTCGATTACGACCATGTCGCCACCATCCTACTGGTGATATTCCTGACGGTCGTAATACTGGAGCTTTTCTCACAAAAACTTCGTAAGAAAGCGCTGTGATCAAACTGTTTTTTGAATTAAACACAAAACCAACTTATCTAGGTATCTAGAAGAATGACTGAAATGAAAATAATGATGATAGATCGGACTTTATGGGTGAGTGCCTTGAAGGCATTGCCAATTGAACAACTCCTGTCATTCACGACAGAGCTGTCAAAAGACTGGGCAATTCGTTCAAAGTCTATTCCCCAATCCGGGTTAGGTATGTTGAGGCTCAATGACAGCGCCTTCGAAGAAGCTTTTTACCTGGGCGAATTTCCCTTGGCATCAGCCTGGCTGGAGATTGAGACATCCGATGGTTTAATTGCTGAAGGGGCAGCCCAGGTTATGGATGATCGAATCGAGGCCGCCGAAGCATTAGCGCTATGTGATGCCGTATTGTCTGCACAACTGCCCGGTTGGGAGCAACTGAACAAGATGCTAGATCAAGGCATGGAAATCCGCGAGTCCGCTAGCCAAAATCGTAAACACATGCTGGCCAGTACAAAGGTCGACTTTTCCTTGTTAGATGAAGTAGCCCCCGATGCCATGGAGGGTAAAAATGCTGAATCTTGATCCCATCTGGATGCCAGACGCGCAGCAAATCCATTTCCGTCTATTACTGGATGCCATGGCCCGCCCGGGCAAATGCCACTCACTCACGATAGCGCCGGAAGAAGGGCCAGCAGTACTTACCGTGTTGGCTACGTTGCTGGATGCAGAGGTCTTACTGGCTGATCCGCACACACTACTTCGTAGTGATGACTGGCACATGTTACAGGTTGCATCCGCTGTGGTTGAGCAAGCCGATTATGTGATTTGCGACGGCAGTCGTGCGCCCAACTTCACACCGAAGCTCGGTACGCTACCTAGCCCAGAGCAGTCCGCGACACTAATCCTGGTAGTTGACGAACTGGGCCAGGGCGATGCCTCTCTAAGATTGACCGGCCCCGGTATCGCCGACACCGAGAGCCTGCTGATAAAGGGGTTGGATAAGCAGTGGCTTGAGATGCGTGAAGATTGGGTCTGTTCCTTTCCCTTGGGTGTGGATCTCATTTTGCTTGATGGTCGGCAGATAACGGCCTTACCCAGAACCACTAAAGTGGAGATGCTCTGATGGGTTATGTTGCAATCAAAGGTGGTGGCGAGGCCATCGAAGGCACCAAGACGGTATTCGATTATCTACGTACCCGGCAGGGGGATACTGCTAAGCCACTAGATACCGACACCATTGAACATCAGTTACGTCTGTTACATAGCCGAGTGATTTCCGAGGGTGGCGTCTATCATCCGCGTCTGGCCTCACTTGCTATCAAGCAGGCTCAGGGCGACACGCTGGAAGCGGCCTTTGTTTTGCGTGCTTATCGATCGACACAACCACGCCTTGTGGAAACACCGGCGTTGAATACTGAGAACATGCGCATCACTCGCCGCATCTCTGCTGCCTTTAAAGATATTCCTGGTGGGCAGATGTTGGGCGCCACTACTGATTATCATCTGCGCTTGATGCGCATGGATCTGTTGGATGAATCCCCAGAGCGATTTTGTGCCGTTGCCAAAGAGTGGTTTACAAAGAAAACAGAGACAGATATTCCCGATAGTGTAATCCCTGATACCTTCCCCAAGGTACTGGAGAGTCTGCGCAACGAAGGTTTACTGCCATCGGTCGATGGCACAGCCCGCAACCGAGACCCCTTTGATATTACCCGCGAGCCATTGATATTTCCTGTGCCACGCTCTGCAGCATTGGCCACCATGGCCCGTGCTGAGCAGGGCTCCCTGCTAGCCATTGCGTATTCAAACATGCGCGGTTACGGCGATGTCCACCCAACGGTTGCCGAACTGCGTGTGGGTTATCTGCCGGTCATGCTGCCGCATCCAATTACCGGGGAACTGACCGAGATCGGTGAAGTGGAGATAACAGAGTGCGAAGTAGTGGCTATGTACGAAGAACAGGGAAGTTCAAGTGTCGCGGGAGGCAGGATGCCGGGAGCGACCGAGGACGAAGAAGGCAATGACAAGCCTACCTTCACTCTTGGCTATGGTGCCTGTTTTGGTCACAACGAAGTGAAAGCCATCAGCATGGCGATTCTCGATCGTGCACTACAGGCCGGTATGAAAAATGGTCCACGCAATCCATCGGAAGATCCTGAGTTTGTGTTGTTGCATGTCGATGGAATTGATTCCATGGGTTTCTGTACACACTACAAAATGCCTCACTACGTCACCTTCCAGTCAGACATGGATCGCCTGCGCACCACGCAACAGAAACAAAACAACAAGGAGCAAACCATATGAGTGCTTCCTATCCTTTTGGTTTCCTCAACGAGTATGCCAAGAAAGAGGTACGACGCAGCACTTTGAAAGCCGTTGCCATACCAGGTTATCAGGTGCCTTACTCCAGCCGCGAGATGCCTATGGGCCGCGGCTTCGGTACCGGTGGTCTGCAATTGACCTTGTCCCTGCTAGGTAAGGGTGAAACGCTCAAAGTGATTGATCAGGGTTCAGATGATTCAGTCAATGCTGTCAATCTGCGAAGCTTTATCGAAATGACCTGTGAAGGCATCAATACCACTACAAAGACCGATGAAGCAGACTTCATTCAATCACGCCACCGCATTCCTGAGACGGCCTTGCGTGAAGATCAGCTTATCGTGCTTCAGGTGCCGTATCCCGATCCTTTGGTCGTCGTGGAGCCCTCCGAAGATAAACGCAAAATATTGCATGGTGAAGCCGATTATTCGCGCCTATTGGTCAAACTTTACGAAGACATTGTTAAGTTTGACGAGATCACAATCTCACATCGTTACCCAACTCGTATCAATGGTCATTATGTTATCGACCCATCCCCCATCCCCCGCTGGGATGTGCCGAAGCTCAATCAGTCAAAGGCATTGATTCTGCTTGGCGCCGGGCGCGAGAAAAAAATCTATGCCGTGCCACCGTACACCAAGGCAGAGCCGCTGGCCTTTGAAGATGTGCCATTTCGTGTTGAAAATTTTTCGGATGAAAATGGCCAACGTCGATCGTGCCAGCGTTGTGGTTGCACATCAAGTTTCCTGGACGAGTTTGTTGATTCGAAAACAGGTAAAAAAGTTTATCAATGTTCCGATAGTGATTGGTGCGATGCACAGGGAAGTGCAAGTGTCGCGGAAGGCAGGACGCCGGGAGCGACCGATGAGTACCCGCCTACCAACATTGAACAAGTAGTGGTTGCCAATGGATAAGGTCCTGGGAGTAAAAAATTTATCGAAGGTCTACGGTCCCGGCTGTGCCTCTTGCTTTGAGCTGACCGGCCCGGAGCACGACACCAATATCTGCCCAAACTGCCGCAGTGTCGTCGCTGCTCATGATGTCTCCTTTGATCTTTATAAGGGAGAGATTCTGGGCATCATGGGCGAGTCGGGCTCCGGCAAATCGACAGCGGTTAAGTGCCTGTATTTCGACCATGAACCTAGTTCCGGTCGCGCCACCTTCTTTGATGAAGGTAGGCAATATGATCTGTTCAATTTGAATGCCGCCCAGCAACGAAGACTAGCGAATCATCGTTTCGGTATGGTTTATCAAAACCCGCACCTCGGTCTTAATTTCGACATTACGGCGGGTGGCAACATTGCTGAACGCTTGTTGATGTCAGAGGTAGACAATTTTTCCGAGATACGTGGTAGAGCAACGAGTCTACTGTCACGCACTGAAGTCTTGCCGGAGCGAATGGATGAGCTACCGAAGAATTTTTCTGGTGGCATGCAACAGCGGGTACAAATCGCCAAGGCACTGGTCACCAATCCACCGCTGTTGTTTTTGGACGAAGTGACCACTGGTCTCGATCTTTCCGTCCAGGCTGCCATTCTCGATCTGATCATGGAGATCCAACAAGAAAAAGATACCGCAATGATCGTAGTGACTCATGACTTGGGGGTGATTCGACTGTTAGCCGGCCGTACTCTGGTGATGAAGTACGGCCGCGTTATCGAGTCTGGGCTGACTGACCAGATTCTGGAAGATCCGCAACACGCCTATACCCAGCGCTTAGTCGCTTCGGCGTTGTAAAGCTTACGGGAAAGGATAAAAAATGAACGAAATACCAATACTGCGGGTTGAAGGTTATTCCAAACATTTTGAATTGCACGAGCAAGGAAAAATTATTCCTTCCTCCTGTGATGTCAATCTGAATGTTTACAGTGGACGCCTGACGGCGTTGATTGGACCGACCGGCGCAGGCAAATCAACTGTACTAAAGGGGATATACCGAACCTATCTGTCTACCAGCGGACGACTGTTATATCGAACCGTCTCTGGTCATGAGGTCGATCTTGCACAGGCCGATGAACATAGCATTCTGGAATTGCGGCGTACAGAGATCGGTTTTGTCACCCAGTTCCTGCATGCATTGCCGCGACAAGCTACAGAAGATGTCGTCGCCCAACCTCTATTTCAAAAGGGAATGGGCAGATCCGAGGCACGAGACATTGCTCATAAGATGTTGGCAGCTATGAATCTGCCGGAAAGGTTATGGGGAATTTCCCCAGCAACTTTTTCCGGTGGAGAAAAGCAACGCGTCAATCTTGCCAGGGGGTTGGTCTCTCACCCCCGCTTGTTGTTACTGGATGAACCGACAGCCAGCCTTGACCCGAAGACTACCGAAAGAGTAGTTCGGCTTATTGAAGATTTAAAGAATGATGGTGTGGCCATGCTGGCTATTTTCCATCACCCCGATTTGGTTGAGCGAATGGCAGATGATGTTGTCGAGTTAGAGCCACCGCTTTCCATAGAAAAAGTTCTTAAGGAAATTGCGTAATGACTACTCATTTAAAAACCTATTTAATCCACGCCCGTATCGTACTCACTGATGAGATTATCGAAGACGGGTCACTGCTGATCGAAGATGGCAAGATCAGTGCCATCAATCCTGAAACAGTCAACGATGCTGACACGATCGATCTTGAAGGTAAGATACTGATGCCCGGGATGATAGATCTGCACTGCGATGCTCTGGAAAAAGAAGTAGAACCTCGCCCGAATGTGCTTTTTCCATTGGATTTTGCCTGTGCGCAGGCAGATAAACGTAACGCCACTGCAGGCATCACCACTGTATACCACGCACTCTCTTTCGCTCACGAAGAACTAGGGGTTCGCAATAATGAGTTTGCTGCCGATGTTGCGCGTGCGGTGCATGATTGGAACCCTCATGCGCTGATCGATAACCGTGTGCACTGCCGATATGAGGTCACCGATGAGACCGGGTTGCCGATCCTAAAACAGCTGCTGAATGAAAACTCGATGCACATGATCTCAATGATGGATCACACCCCTGGTCAGGGGCAGTTCAAAGACATGGCCGCGTATCGTGATTATCTAATCCTAAACTATAAAAAGACAGCCGATGAAGTCACCGTTATCCTTTCACGTAAATTGCAAGCGGCCTCGGGTACCTTCGCCCGCATGGAGGAGCTTGCACAGGCTGCTCATGCTGCCGGGATTTCTGTGGCAAGTCATGATGATGATTCTGTGGAGCGTGTCGAAACCATGAGCGGCATCGGTGCTGATATCTCTGAATTTCCCATTACACTTGAAGCAGCTCAGGCTGCAAAGGCAGCAGGCATGTCCACCATTTTTGGCGCACCAAATATCCTGCGTGGTAAAAGCCAGTCCGGATCAATGAAGGCCATTGAAGCTATCCATGAAGGTGTCGCGGATTGTTTATGTGCGGATTATGCACCTGCATCACTCATCGTTTCAGTTTTCCGCATACCAGAACTGTCAGAGTTGGACCTGTCAGCCGCGATTCGTTTGGTCACTAGCAATCCTGCCAAGGCGGCTCGTCTTACTGATCGTGGTGAAATAGCCATAGACAAGCGCGCGGATCTGATTGCTGTGAGCATGCCAAGTGGTTTACCTCAAGTGAGCGACGCCTGGAGCGATGGAATACAAGTCTATCGAGCAAGCTACGATCATGGCTAAGCTCTTTTATGTAATCGGTGCCTCTGGCGCGGGGAAGGATAGTCTGATTCACTATATCAGGGGAAGTTTACCTGAGGATGCGCCTGTGATGTTCGCTCACCGCTATATCACTCGCCCTGCGGATGCTGGCGGTGAAAACCATGTGGCATTAAGTGCGCAGGAATTCGCACAGCGGCAGCAGCAAGGCTGCTTTTCAATGGACTGGCATAGCCATGAAACTCATTATGGTATTGGATCAGAGATTGATGAATGGCTCAGCAAAGGTCTTGATGTTGTCGTAAACGGTTCACGCGAATATCTCCAAGAAGCGACCAAAAAATATAAAAATATCGTGCCAATTCTTATCTGTGTGGATCCAGATTTACTTGCTGACCGGCTTTTCGCTCGTGGCCGTGAAACATTCTCCCAGGTGTCACAGCGTGTAGCACATGCAATAAAATTGGAAGATACAGTTTATCATCCCTGCTTGCAAAAGATAGAAAATAATGGAGTGCTTGAGGAAGCTGGAGATCAATTACTGCAAATTATTCTAGATACGGAACAGGAACAATGCGCTTGACCCTATTGGGTACCGGTGATGCTGCTGGCATGCCTGTGTATGGCTGTCACTGTGAACGTTGCGTCATGGCCAGAGAGAATCCTGATTACCGACGCGGCCCGACAAGTGCTTTGCTTGAAATCGATGATAAGCGTTACCTGATTGATGCCGGATTGATGGATATTGCCGATAGATTTCCCGCACCAACCCTGGATGGGATTTTTTTGACTCACTTCCATCCTGACCATGTTCAAGGGCTGTTTCATTTACGCTGGGGAAGGGGCAACAAGATTCCGGTCTATTGTCCGACCGATAATACAGGCTTTGCTGACCTGCTCAAACACCCCGGCGTCCTCGATTTTCAAGTACTACGAAAATACGAGCCACTAAACATAGGGGAACTAACGATAACACCAGTGCCATTAATTCATTCTAAGCCAACTTTCGGATATCTTTTTGAAAAAGAGGGGCATCAAATTGCCTACCTCGTAGACACTAAAGATATACCCCCTCGGGTTGAGGAATTCCTCCGTGAGAAGCAGCTGGAAACAGTGATCATCGATACTTGCTCTCCACCAGGTGTGGAGAATCGGAACCACAACAACCTGGATGACACGTTGTCACTGCACCAACGCATTGGTGCAAAAAAAACCATCATGACTCATATCCAGCATGACTTTGATCTGTGGTTGACTGATAATTGCGACAGTCTTCCTGAAACCGTTATTCCTGGCTATGACGGTTACATCGCTTATTACAGATAATTAATAGTGGGGCTTGTTTTCCAATGAATAAACCTCAACGGTTTTCAAAACCGCTGAGCAAGAATGGACTTTCAATGTTTACAACTCAAGATAATTTCATTTCTTTTTAAACTTAACATAGCGACCGTCCGAGGTGTTTATGGTGTTAATCAGTGCATAGGATCCAGTGGTATCGTAATCGATGACTATCCAGTTACCATTACGATCCTCAATCATGTTGACCAGTAGCGGTAAATTATTACTTTGATTCCCGATTTCGATACGCCCTCTTGTACCCAGCGTGTATTTCATACCATCTGGTGACTGGATCTCCATAGCATTAATAAGAGGATTGAAGGTATTTTTTGATGGCGGAATACAGGTGGCGGTCCAGCGATCCTTGCTGATCATGTGATAGGGTGTGGTTAAGTCGTACTCGGTTACCATTACCTTTCTGGAACCATCCGATGACTCAAAAACCGGATTTCGGTATGATGATGGATATATAGGTCCAGTCAAAAAACCACCTTGACCATCTGGATCACACATTACTGCAATAGGGTCTGAAAACCAGACGCGACCAAAATGGATGTCCCAACCGATTCCGGTTACACGTCGCTCCTGGCGCTGTAACAAATAGTCCTCTGCACCTTGTAGTGAACGATAAAATCGATTGATAACAATATCCATCCCGCCATCACCGGGTAACACCATGTCCTGGTATTGCAGCAACAAGCCCCCTGAAAACGGATCTATCGACTCATTCGCCATGCCGTTTACATAGGCGCGGCCACTGTTCTGGCCTGGCTCACTGTAAAAATCAGGGATTTTTAAATTGCCGTCACTGGTTGCGAGGGCCGTATTGCCAACAGCCATCATGAGAATTGCGACAATCGCATGAATTTTTTTATTCTGATTCAACAGCATAACTATTCCCTGATTTGATGATTGATTGCATTCGCACATTCACCACTCAGACTGTCTGTGCTTTTCCAGTTATTTCAAGTCTCAGCCACACATGTACCGACACATCTGTGCCAGTAGCATCTGTTCCTGATGGTTTTATCTAAAGATGATTCTGATTTGCTTTTTTAATTATTGTTCTTAACCATCCCTGATTAGTCACCCCAACTTCAAAACTATCTAAAAACTTACTTATTGTCTGTTTATTATCATTGAGAAGATAACACACGTATTTACGCCTGTTAATCAGTGTTATTTTAATGTTGGTCGCACCATGGTCATTTTAAATCAGGTGAAAATAAATGTTTTTTAATGTTTACATACAGCTTAGCTGAGTGTATAAATTTTAATTATTGTAATTTGTAGGCATTTTCCTACATGAATTTCATATAGAGCCTACAGCGTTATATTCAGGATATTCTCGGATACAGCCCCACTTGGGTCATCGTTTACAGTCCATATGTTTGGGACCCTGACAGGCCAGGACTTCCGGACTCCACAAGCTCTTGATATAAGCAACTATGTTCTTAACCTGTTCTTCAGACAACGTATCCTTCCATGCCGGCATGCGCTTTGTTCTGCGTGAACCACTCAGTATGATTTTTACTAATTGTTTGTCTCCATGATGCCAGGCATGTGAGGACTCATTTAATGGTATCGCGGTGACAAATCCCGGTAGGCGTATATAAACAGAAATGGGTTGTTCGCCGACACCGTCTTTTTGATGGCAAACCTGACAATGCTTGATATAAAGTTTTTTGCCTACTGCTACAGCTTTTGCATCCGGCGCCTTGCCGGTCTCGGCATGAGCTAGTCCTGCAAAAGTAATCGTGAGTAGTGAAATTATGATGTATAGTAAGGTTTTTTTATTGCTCATTGCTCAGCTCCGTAATACCTCCGGTATTTTATAGCTCCGCTTCAGCAGAGGCAGTTACCTGGCTCCTGTTATAGCATAGTCCAGCACAAAACCCGCGAACACAACGGCACCAAACCAGCTGTTATTCAAGAAGGCCTTGAAACAGGCCACGGGCTGGCGGTCCCGAATCAGATAAAGCTGGTATGTCACAAATCCTGAGGCCAGCCCCAGGCCCATGAAGAACCACACGCCCCGGTCCAGTTGTGAGCCTGCCAGGGCCAGTGCCAGAATAACCAACCCCTGCAATATAGCGATGATCAGCCGATCCTGTTCGGCGAACAGGATGGCCGTTGAGCGTACACCTATCTTCAGGTCGTCCTCACGATCTACCATCGCATACATCGTGTCATAGGCGGTGGACCACAGCACATTGGCCATGAACAGCAGCCAGGCCAGATGCGGTACGCTGCCGGTCTGGGCAGCGAAGGCCATCGGTATCGCCCAGCCAAACGCCGCCCCGAGCACCACCTGTGGCAGGTGAGTATAGCGTTTCATAAACGGGTAAACCATGGCCAGCGCCAAAGCGCCAAATGAAAGATAGATGGTCAGATGGTTGAGTGTTAATACCAATGCGAAGGCCATCACGCATAACAGCGCGAACAGGATCAATGCCTCGCGTGAGGAAATGCGACCACTGGTCAGCGGGCGGTTACGGGTACGCTGAACATGTTTGTCGATATTTCGATCTGCATAGTCATTGATGATACAACCGGCAGAACGCATCAGTACAACACCGGTTATGAATACGGTAAGTACGTGCAAGTCAGGCACGCCTTCTGCCGCCGCCCACAAGGCCCACAGGGTTGGCCATAGCAACAGCAAGATACCGACAGGTTTGTTCAGACGTGTCAGCTCAACATATAACATCAGGCGCTGGCTGAGAGTAATACTGTCTGGGTGCTGACTGGTGCTGTTCATCAGGATTTAACGACCCAGATCCGGTAAAAAAATTTCGCTAACCAGTAAAGGCTTGCCGGATAAATAAAAAATCGAACGTCGGCCCCATATCTGCTCCGGTCGTTTATGCCCTGTCCAGTGCGATGTGCCGGCCAGCGCCATCTCATACAAAGGTTGCCCGGCACGAATACATGCAATTTCAATCTCGCCACGGTGCATGTCCGGCCGCGCAAACAAATAGGCTCCCAACGGCCGATCACCCAGGTATGCCAGCCGACGTTCCTTGCCACGCAAGGTATTTAACGGAATAAACGTACGCGCAAACACCCACGGCCGGTTCTTGCAGAGTAAATGCACCTGTCGCACCAGTCCCTGAACCTGTGGCCTGATGCCCAGATTCTGCGCCTCGCTGAGCATCGGACGCTGGCGGTACTGCGCGGCCACCTGTACGCGAAAATGGTCACATTGACGCACTATGCGGCTGGTCAGTGAGTTGGCATCTGTTAACCAGTCGCGCAGCTCATCGGGGATTGATGTGTGCCGGTAGCTAGCCGCAGGCCGCCATTGCAGCTGGTACTGATTGCTGGCGCCGTGCGCCTGTTTAACCTTCACTAATGTCCCCGGTCTGCTTTATTCTGAAAAAATCATTATACATCACCGTAGCGCGTACCCGATGCCAGCCAGCGCCGGATAATCGCATTAACGGCTTGTGGCTGCTGTTGTATCAGCTGTTCTGACAATTGCTGCACTTGTGGCAACAGGGCCTGGTCACGTAGCAGATCGGCCATGCGCAGATTCATATCACCGGTCTGTCGCGTACCCAGCACCTCACCCGGGCCACGAATTTCCAGGTCGCGCTGCGCAATCACAAAACCATCGTTGGTCTCTCGCATAATGGCCAGACGTGAACGTGCCGTACGTGACAGCGGCGCGCGATACATCAGTACGCAATGGCTTTGCCGTGAACCGCGTCCGACCCGGCCGCGTAGCTGGTGTAGTTGTGACAGACCCAGCCGTTCGGCGTTCTCGATTACCATCAGGCTGGCGTTGGGTACATCCACCCCCACTTCGATCACGGTGGTGGCCACCAGCAGATCCAGTTCGGCGGCCTTGAAACGCGCCATGACCTGTTCCTTCTCGGCCGGCTTCAGACGTCCATGCACCAGCCCAACGCGTAACCCGGGCAGCGCCTGCTGTAACTGTTCGGCGGTTTCCGCCGCCGCCTGGCATTGCAACACCTCGGATTCATCAATCAGGGTACACACCCAGTAAATCTGGCTACCGCCGGCGCAGGCCGTATGCACCCGCTCAACCACCTCGGCACGCCGTGTCTCCGGTAGCACAACGGTCTGAACTGGCGTGCGCCCGGGAGGCAATTCATCGATTATCGAGCAGTCCAGATCGGCATAAGCGGTCATGGTCAGGGTACGCGGTATGGGTGTCGCGGTCATGATTAGCTGGTGTGGCCGTTGTTCACCCTGACGACCTTTTTCACGCAGGCTCAGGCGCTGGTGTACACCAAACCGATGCTGCTCATCGACCACTACCAATGCCAGATTATGAAAATCAACCTGCTCCTGAAACAGGGCGTGGGTACCGATCACCAGTTGTGCCGCACCACTGGCAATCTGCTCAAGCACTGCTGCACGGGCCTTGCCCTTGATCTTGCCAGACAACCAGGCCACCTGTATATCCAGTTGTTCCATCCAGCCCTGAAAGGTCTGCAGATGCTGTTCGGCCAGGATTTCTGTCGGTGCCATCAATACCGCCTGATAACCGGCATCGACAGCGGCCAGCATCGCGCAGGCGGCAACCACGGTTTTACCGGAGCCGACGTCACCCTGTAGCAGTCGCATCATCGGCCGGTGCTGGTTCAGGTCTTCCTCTATCTGATCAATTACCCGTTGCTGCGCGGTGGTCAGGGTAAACGGCAGACTGCCACGAAACTGCGTTGCATAAAAACCTGCAGCTGGCAAACTCGGTGCATGGTGATGCCGTGCCCGAAAACGCAATTGCCGCAGGCTCAGGTGATGTGCCAATAACTCTTCAAATGCAAGCCGCTGTTGCAACGGGTGCTTGCCTTCAATCAGACTGTCCAGCTCCATGTCTGGCAGCGGACGATGCAGCGTGATAATGGCATCCCGTAGCGAGGGCCAGTTCATCTTTTTTGTGAGACTAGCCGGCAACCATTCTTGCAGTGTTACATCACCTCCGTCCAGCAAGGCCAGTGCCTGATCGGTTAAATCACGCAGTTTAAGCTGATGAACACCTTCTGTAGTGGGATAGATGGGTGTCAGTGTCTGTTCGACATCTGTGACAACTTCGTCATTCAGGATGGTGTATTCGGGGTGAATCATTTCCAGACCTTTTTTACCCGGCCTGATCTCTCCGTAACAACGTATCCGTATCCCGCGCTGCATCTGGTTTTTCTGTGCCGCACTGAAGTGAAAAAACCGCAACAACAGGGAACCGGTATTGTCACTGATACGACATAGCAACATACGCTTGCGGCCAAATGCTATTTCAGCCAGATCAATATCTGCTTCAATTACCGCCTGCGCCCCCGGCCGCAAACTGCCAAGCGGTACGACCCGGGTGCGGTCTTCATAACGTAGCGGCAAATGAAACAGTACATCCTGTACAGTGCGGATGGCCAGCTTTTCCAGTCGCATAGCGATACGCGGACCAACACCCTTCAGACGTATTATATCGTATTGGCTATCTGTTACCTGCTGTGACGACTGTATGCCAGTATTAGTCATGGATTAGATTGTAACGTGAGCCGCACAAAGATTGCACAATCAAAAACAGATTGGGGTAATCAGTTAACAAGTAGAGTATGATTGCGCCAGTAATAGCAAAGCACAACTCAATCCGGGGAACAGTAATGTTTAATCGCCACGTATTCATTTCCATGGTCGCGGTATTTGCATTCATCTTTATCTTTGACTGGGTTTTCCATGCCGTCCTGCTGGAAAGCAGTTATCAGGCAACTGCTGCATTATGGCGCAGTAAAGGCGAGATGACAGCACATTTCCCGTGGCTGCTCGCTGGTCAGATCGGCATGGCTGTATTTATCACCCTGCTCTACTACGGTTTTGTACGCGACCGGCGTCTGAGTAGCGGGCTGGGCTTTGGGCTGGTCGTCGGCCTGTTTATGGCATCACCGTTTCTGATTAACTACGCCGTCACTCCTTATCCCCTGTCACTGGTAATCAGCTGGATGAGTGGAAGCGTAGTAGAATTTTTTCTGGTGGGCGGTCTGCTCGCCGCCACCTGCCGCGGGACACAACCTCTGGACACCAGTCGCTGACTCACTACGCCAGCACTAAAACTGCATCCATCTCAACCGCAGCACCCTTGGGTAAACCGGCCACACCAATGGCTGCCCGCGCCGGGTAGGGTTGTTCAAAATACTCTGCCATGATTTCATTCACCTGTGGAAAGTTCGCCAGGTCCGTCAGGAAAACGTTGAGCTTGACCACATCAACCAGACTGCCGCCAGCCGCTTCCGCCACCGCAACCAGGTTATCAAATACACGCCGTATCTGGGTATTCATATCGCCCTCGACCAGTTCCATCGTCTCCGGCACCAACGGGATCTGCCCGGACATATAAACCGTATTGTCTACTTTCACCGCCTGGGAATAGGTGCCAATGGCCTGCGGCGCCTTGTCAGTCTGAATGATTTCTCGGGACATTCGTTTCTCCGTATTTTTGCATGCTACTGAAACAGCAGCTATCCCTGCAGGGATGTATTGTGAATGATCTTTATCCCCTCGCCCTCAGGGAGAGGGTTAGGGAATACTCCCTAAGGGAGAAGGGACCTGTTTGTAGCGTCTTGTTGTATTGTTCAATATCAGCTCTTGGTGCGACTAATCTTTATCACGTTTCTGACCGCCTTGGCCTGACGCATAATGCGCGCCAGATGCTCACGATTGTGTACGCTGAGCAGGAAGGTGATGGTGCTGGCCATACCATCACGCTCTTCTACATTCACGTTCTCAATATTCGAATCCTGATCGGATATCAGGGCGGCCAGGGTAGCCAGCACACCGCGCTGATTGGCCACATCGACACGTATCTCGGCACTGAAAATACCTTCCAGTTCCTGTTGCCACTCGACCTCCAGCCATTTGTCCGGCGTATTGCTGAAATCGGCTACATTACGGCATGATTCACGGTGGATCACAATACCCCTGCCCTTGCTGATAAAGCCGAGTATCGAATCACCCGGGATCGGGTGGCAGCATTTGGCATAGTTGACCACCATGCCCTCGGTGCCCCGAATGACCAGTGGCTGGCTCTGACTTTGCTGACGCTTGTCTTCCTCCAGCTCTGCCTCAATAGGCGCCATGGTACGCGCAACCAGCTGCGCGACCAGTGCCCCCATGCCTACATCCACAAACAACTGCTCTGCCTGCTCAAGCTGGTATTCACGTAATACGGCCTGCATTTGCTTGTCTGATATATCGGCCAGCGAGGTCGACAGGGCTTGCAAGGCCTGGTCCAGTAAACGCTTACCCAGATCAGCGGCTTCGCCTTTTTGCAGGTTTTTCAGGTAAGAGCGAACGTTGGTACGTGCCTTGGCCGTGATCACAAAATTCAGCCAGGCCGGATTGGGTTTGGCACTGGCCGCGGTAATGATCTCAACCGTCTGGCCGTTATAAAGCAGCGAGCGTAACGGTGACAGGCGACGATTGATACGCGCCGCCACACAGGCACTGCCGACATCGGTATGCACCGCATAGGCAAAGTCAACGGCGGTGGCACCACGCGGCAGCTCCATAATCTCGCCACTCGGGGTAAACACATAGATCTCGTCGGGATACAGATCTATTTTGACGTTTTCGATAAATTCCAGTGAGTCACCCGCCGTGCGCTGTAACTCCAGCAGGCTGCGTAACCAGCGCCGGGCACGCTTATCGATGGTAGTTGCGGCGTCACTCTTGCCATCGCTTTTGTATACCCAGTGTGCCGCGATGCCATTTTCTGCGACTTCATTCATATCCTCTGTACGGATCTGGACCTCAACCGTTACGCCGTACATACCAAACAGGATGGTGTGCAGGGACTGGTAACCGTTGGCCTTCGGGATCGCGATATAGTCCTTGAAGCAACCGGGTACCGGTTTGTACAGGTTATGTATTGCGCCCAGCAC
>ENA-ORDP01000808-ORDP01000808.1-marine-sediment-metagenome-genome-assembly--contig:-NODE-808-length-18874-cov-4.590945_pt1 | contig 18874 bp, 17 predicted proteins | sample MGYA00248627_ERZ508539 | MGnify/ENA primary metagenome ERZ508539 (study PRJEB26208, sample SAMN05571518) | marine sediment metagenome | biome: deep sea; feature: Hydrothermal vent; material... | reverse complement strand
ATCCCAAGAGTGGTCAGCAGCGCATTCTGCGGGCACTGCAGCTGGGATGGTTACCTGGAAAGACGCAGAAGACGATCATTGAGTCGACAAAAGCACAAACAGTAGTGCCATAACGGACATAAAAAACCTATAACATGCTGTTATTACTAATTATTTTCGGTGGTGCTGACAAAGATGGGCTAGCAGATCCAGCACAGATTCCAGCTCATTATGCAGACCACAAAAAATAGCGCAGATAAATACGTGTAACGAAAAAGGTTGGGTCGTACGTTCTGCAAAAATACACCCTTTACAGATGATCGACCGCATCGTGTGATAACTGACCATGTCACATCCCGTCTTCGGAGTCCGCTATACCCCAGGCGATTAAACTACAATAGTACCGAGCGCAAGCCGTCCAGGACTTCGTTGGGTCGTTCACTGAGCAGGCTATGGCCGCAGTTCGACAGCACCAACTTGCGTGCATGGGGGATTTTTTCTGCAACAGCCAGACCATTACGAAGTGGGGTCATCACGTCACGTTGACCCAGGATCAACAGGGTCGGGCACGATATTCGGGCAGCATGCTCCATGCCTTCCTGGTAGTGATGGCAGGCTTGGAGGTCATGGTAAATTACCCCGTCGGCGGCACGTTCGAGTAACTGTTGCCCACCACCGAGGCGCCACATGCCCGGGTTGGGGTTGCGATCCAGGTGAGCGGCCTTACCGTGTCCCCAGAGATTGAGCATGGCAATTGCGTCGGGGTGGTTGCGACGAGCCGCATCGAGCAGTTCGTCACTGACTGGCATCGGCAGGCTGATAGCCAGCAGGGCCAGAGCCCGGCAGTGCTGAGGATGACGGGCGGAGAAATTGAGTGCGACCAAAGAGCCCATACTGTGGCCGGCGATCGCTGTTTCCTGTAGATCCAGTGCTTGCAGAACAGCAAGAATCCAGTCGGCCATGGTGCCAATACTGCTGAGCAGGGTACCGCTGGATTTACCATGTCCGGGCAGATCCACGGCCAGTACATTGTAGCCATGGCGCTCGAAATGACGTTTTGGCAGGGTCCAGACGGTATGATCCATACCGGCACCATGCACGAAAGTGATGGTCGCCCGCCGTGGATCCGGCCGAGGTTCCTGACTGTTGATAAAGACCTGTTGTCCTGCAACCTCGATCAGCATGTTTGGCCCTGAACTTTCTTGCGTACAGCCGATAGTGCGGCCTTCAGGTCGGCGATTAAGTCTGCACTGTCCTCGAGTCCGATCGAAAGCCGGATCAGGCCTTCGCTGATCCCGGCCGCTTGCAGGGCCTCCCCATCCATACGGTGATGGGTGGTACTGGCCGGATGAATGACCAGGCTTTTGGCATCGCCGATATTAGCCAGGTGTGAGAATAACTGCAGCCGCTCGATGAACTGTTGACCCGCGCTACGACCACCGTCGACCTCGAAGCTCAACACACCGCCACAACCCCGAGGCAGCAAGCGTTGTGCCAAAGTGTAGTCGGCATGACTGACTAACCCCGGATAATTGACCCAGTTTACCCTATCGTGTTGTTCCAGGAAGCTGGCGATCTGCAGGGTATTTTCGACATGCCGGGGCATCCGCAAATGCAGGGTTTCCACACCTTGCAGGATCAGAAAGGCATTCTGTGGGCTCATACAAGCACCAAAATCACGTGCACCTTCCTTGCGGGCGCGCATAATAAACGCTGCCGGGCCAAATTCTTCGGTGAACACCAGGTTATGAAAGCCGTCGTATGGTTCGGTCAGGGTCGCAAACTTGCCGGACCGTTCCCAGTCAAAAGCGCCGCTGTCCACCAACAGGCCACCGATAACCGTACCGTGGCCACTGAGAAACTTGGTCGCTGAATGGACGATGATGTCGGCTCCGTGGGTGAAGGCTTGCATCAAATAAGGGGTGGCAAACGTGGCATCAATCAACAAAGGTAGTCCTGCAGCATGGGCAACCTCGGCAATGCGTTCGATATCAAGCACTTCCAGCCCCGGGTTGCCCAGCACTTCACCGAGTAGAAGCCGGGTTTCAGGTCGAACAGCTGCAGCAAAATCATCAGGATCACGTGGATTAACAAAGCTTGTGGTAATCCCGAAGCGTGGCAATGTGTATTCCAACAAGTTGTGGGTGCCGCCGTACAGTGCCCGTGAAGCCACAATATGACTACCGGCCCCCATTAATGTAGTCAGGGCCAGGTGCATGGCCGCCTGGCCGCTGGCTGTGGCAATGGCACCGACTCCACCTTCCAGCGCGGCGATACGCTCTTCAAGTACCGCAACCGTGGGGTTGCTGATCCGGGAATAGACATGACCGGCGCGCTCGATGTTGAACAGCGAAGCAGCATGATCGGTGTCTTCGAATACATACGACGCGGTCTGATAGATCGGCGTTGCCCTGGCCCCGGTTACCGGATCAGGCTGCTGGCCGGCATGCAGGCTCAAGGTATTGAAACCATAGGTTGTCGGGGCGCTCATGGTGCTTTCCTCAATGCAGTCCTCACTCACCGGTCGCAGGGTCTGTCGGTTACTGATTATTCGTCAGTCAGGGATAATTTGCGTTCCACAGGCGTTTTACCGGGCTGTGACCATTCTGCCATGGAACCGTCATAGAGCCTGGCCTGTGAGTTTCCAAGTAGTGCATAGTCGACAAACCAGGCCAATGCAGCTCGATGGCCGGTATGGCAAAAGAAAATAACCTTGCCCTGGTCGGCTGCGCCGCGTTGCCGAAATAGTTCGCGACTGGCTTTGGGGCTGCGAAACCAGGTACTGCCGTCACGGGTCAGCCAGTCAAATGGTAAGTTGACTGCACCGGGAATGGTTCCTGGCCGATCCTTGGGGCTGCCACGATAAATTCCCAGGTATTCGCCGGGACTACGGGCATCCACCAAGGCAGTCTGTTGCTTGATCGCCGTTTGTACATCGGATTCAAGTGCCAGCCAGTCTGTCCGTAGCTGCGCCTGAAAGCTCGATTTTTTCGGGATCTGTGTGCCGTTGGCTAACGGTAGACTGCGGTCATTGCGAAACAGGTTCATGCCACCATTGAGGATGGCCACTTCATCAATACCTGCTGTTTTCAGGGTCCAGAAGATTCGGGCGGCACTGGCGAGTTGACCGGCGCCACCGAAGGCCGGCACCACGACAATCTGGCTGTTTTTCGTGATACCCAAACCTCCAATCAATTGGCTCAGTTGCGTAGCCGGTGGCAGCATGCCTGGAATACCATTGGCATTTCTAATCCGCCATTGCGCATAAGGGGTATTGACCGCACCACGAATGTGGGCACGCTTGAAAGCATCCGCAGGCTGGGTATCAAGAATAACCAGCGCTGGATTATGGCTTTCCAAGGCTGATTTTAGCCAGACTGCGTCGACTAGCGCCGGTATGGCTGCCATGGCACGGCTGGAGAGCAGAATCATTAGCAGGAAATAGAATCTTCGAAGTTGCATAAGCGTTACCTGGTCGTAAAACGGCTGTTTAGGAAGAGGGGATTGTACACGGGCTGAGCGGTGTAACGTCCTGGTTTTCCCCCTGACCTGCGACTCCCACTAAAGTCCAATAGCCTTCGACCCAATAGTCTTCGAAATGAGGCAATCATCACAAAATTCACGGCTAGCGAGAGCTGCCGACTTGTCGCGGATGGCCTATAATCCCTGCGCAGTAACAACGATCGATCTAGGAGGCCATCCGCGAATAGAGAACCTACTGCGGATAAGTGGACTTTGGTCCAATCTTCCCCTGATGCTTGTTAAATACAACCGGTATTCACTTCACCATGGCAAAATCGACCTCAAATCCACTTTCCCTAGCGACGCTTCCCATTCTCGGACAGCCTCTTTCGCCTGTGCGCGGTATTCTTTTCGACAAGGACGGTACCTTGATTGATTTTAACTCGGCCTGGATTCCGGCCGGAATTGAAACCGCCAAGCAGCTATGCACATTAGCTAAATTACCGCAGTGCCTGGAAGATTTGTTGGCAGCGGCTGGCTATCAGGGCAATAGCCTGTCCGCTTCATCAAAATGGGCCTGTGGCACAACCCGGGGGCTATTGACTCACTGGATCGAAACCCTGGGTTTGCAGGGCCGTGATGGTTTGCTCGAAGAGTGTTTGCAATTTATGACCGAGGCTGCTCAGAAGCATTCGGAACCTGTGACGGATCTACCGCTGTTGTTTGATGAATTACGAACGCAAGGTTGTCAGCTCGGTGTCGCAACCATGGATTTAGAGCAATCTGCGACCACTATCCTGGAGCGTTTCGGGGCCAGGGAAGCGATTGATTTTGTCTGCGGCTGTGACAGTGGTTACGGGCTCAAGCCGGGGCCGGGAATGGCACTGGCCTTCTGTGCAACCTGTGGTTTGCAACCCGATGAAATACTGGTGATCGGTGATACTCCACATGACTTACAGATGGGTCGTGCAGCCGGTGCTGGTAGGGTAGTGGCCGTCGCAAGTGGTTTTTCCGGGCGCGATCAACTCGAGCTGGAGGCCGATTACCTGCTAGAATCCATTAGCCAGTTGCCGGCGCTATTGGATCGTCTGCTCTGAGAGCAGCCGCTGCTTGTGCATTTTACGACGCGCTTACGTAAAATTATGAACGTAACGATTCAGCGTGTTTAGATTTTGGTTCAGTACAAGGCATGTTGGCACGGAGAATGTGAGCATTCGAGTACGAACATAACGCCGTAATGGGACAAAAGATGAATACGCTGAATCGTTACATATGAACTACCTCCTGCGGGTGCTAATGATTCGAATCATTCAAGCAGGTTGCTGCGGAGCAGGCCGCTTGCGGCGAACGGATAATGCGATTCCCGTGGCTACCAGGATAACGGAAATAATGTGATAGCCATAAAGTGGCTCCTGCAGTAGCCATATGGAGAGGACGCCGGTAAAGATGGGCATAAAATTGATGAACAGCGCTGCAACGGGTGCACCTAAGCGAGCCACCCCGCGAATCCAGAACAGATAGGCCATGATGGAGGGAAAAATTCCAACATAAGCAAACAGAACCAGGGTTTTTCCGGACCACACAATGGTTTGCTGATGCCACAGATTCCAGGCATAAAATGGCGCAATGCTAAGCAGCCCGATCACAATTAGTACCAGCAGCATACCTACCGGTTGCAGGGTAAATGCCGTATGGCGCAGCATCAGTGAATAAGCGGCCCAGCTGATAATGGCCAACTCCATCAGCACATCACCAATATTAAGCTGCAGTGACAACAACAGGCGCAGGTCGCCATGTGCCAGGGTCAGCAATGCCCCCAACATGGCCAGCACCAGTCCGGTCAATTGTCGTGCATTTGCGGTTTCCACCCTAAACAGCCAACCCAACAGCAGCACCATGGCCGGCATGGTGGCCCCAACAACGCCGGTTTGAATGGCGGTCGTGTAGTTCAAGGCCCAATATTGCAGCGTATTGTAGGCACCGACACTGACAACTGCCATGAGGCTGATCTGCAGCCAGTGACGCCGATAGACGGCGCGGTCCTGCCAGGCCTGGCGCCAGCCGAAGGGCAGCAAGATAACCAAGGCAATTACCCAGCGCCAGAATGAGAGCGTGAAGGCTGGAATCAGTCCATCGGCCATCCGGCCGACAATGGCATTCAAGCTCCAGGACAATACCGCCAGTGTCAGCAAGGAGGCCGCTAGTAAAGCACTGTGTGCCGTGGTAGCACGGGTCTTCATGGGTGACAGTAAGGCAAATTCTGTTGCTCGATCATACGTCCGTTCGGGTGCCTTTGAAGAATAGGTAGCGTGGCGAGGAAAATCGGGCCAAAGTCCGCTTATCCGCGGTAGGTTCTCTATTCTCGGACAACCTCCTGGAATCTGCGGATTCTACACGTATTGTGCCACGTAAATAGTATCAACTGCGGGGGCTGATTACTCAAACATATCCAGGTAAATGCCTTTACCCCATTCCAGATATTGGGTTGCCTGTGGCATTGAACGTTCCTCGTTCACTTTGACGCGGTCAAATGCCCAGACACCACCAGATTTTTTATAATAGGCATTGACGCTGATCGCTTCCTGTGGGTCAGCATTGACCATGGAGTAGCAAATGGTATTGGGTGACTCGTAACTTGGGTCCGGTTTGCCCGCTGCCCGTGCGGCCACCAGTTTAGAGACATAATGGGCCTCGGTTTGGGCGGTATTGCCACTCTTGGAGAACGGCATGGGACGAGCATCGCCGGTACAGTAGACCCGCTCATCACCGATCAGGTTATATTTTCGGTCATCGATATTGGCCTGAAATTGGGCATCATCCTTGCGCATTAGACCGAGGTTTTCGATTAGCCGAGACGCCCGCACAAAAGGATAGATTGCCCCATCATCGAATGGATAACTGTCAAATTCCGTGTTGATCTCTTTTTTCGCCAGGTCTATCGACACGATTTCAGATGAAGGCAGGTACTCCAGAATGCCTTTGTAGAGCTCATCAAAGGCGGCGTGGAAGCCATCTTTCTTGATCATGACATCGGGATTGGCGTCGAGCAACAAGACTTTGCCTTTGATCTTTTCTTTCTTGAACACCGAGGCGATTAGGCAGGCTCGCTCGTAAGGTCCGGACAGACAGCGATAGTTGCCAGGGGGTACATTCTGTACGAACACACCTCCATCGAAATCTTTAATTTTACGCTTGATGGTGACATGCTCAGTACCCATCATGAAGCCGCCGGGGTAATCGCGTTGCAGAATTAACTGATCACCCGGGTCGTTCACCCCATAGCGTGGGTAGTGATAATCAATCCCCGGTGCTACCACCAGAAAATCATATTTGATATAGCCAACGTCGGTGATGACTTTACGACTGGTGCGGTCAAGGCCGATACAGGTGGCACTCACAAACAGATAGTCTCCATTCCTGGCCGCATCGAGAAAGCTGTGATTGGCCAGGTATTCCAGTCCGATAATATCCGGATACCATAGGTTGCTACAAAAGCAGGAGCTGTACATGGCACGTTTTTCGACCATGACCACATCCAGCTTTGGGTTGTACTGTTTCATATACTTGGCCATGGTTAGTCCGGAAGTGCCTGCGCCGATGACCACGACGCGAGGGCCGCCCGCCTTGGGCAACGGGGCTGCCCCCTGGGTATTGACCATAGCAGTACCGGCAACTGCGGCGTCGCTGATTATTCCCATACCGACACCTGTAGCCGCAGTTGCCGCTGCCGCCACACTGGAAGCCTTAATAAAACCACGCCTTGATATTTTGTTATGCATTATTTAACCCTCCTGTGATGATTGAGTTCATAGACTACCTCGTAAAATACAACGTATTCTTGCTGACTTGATCTGTCAAGAAAAAAAGGGGTCAGAACCTTTTTTCATTTCCCGCCACCAAGGAGTTGTAAGCCCAACAGTAACAGCGCATAGCTGAGTGCTGACAACAGTGTCGAAAGCATGACAATGGTTCCCGCCAGCTCGGCATCTCCTTTGAGTTCGGTTGCCATAATATAGTTGGCTGTGGCTGCCGGTGCACCGGCCAGCAGGATGCCGACCGCAAAGTCGAGGCCATGTACCCCCAATAGTAACAGCAGTAATCCGGTTAAAAGCGGTATCAACAACAGCTTGCAGAACGAGACCAGGGTTGCCAGCTTGAGATCACCTTGCAGGCGCCGGATTGAAAAACTGCCGCCGATAGCGAACAAAGCCAGTGGCAAGGTCATGCCGGTGGCGATATCCAGCGCCCGTCTGAATAGCAGGGGCAGGGGGAGATGGTAGATGCTCCAGATAATACCCAGTGCTGAGGCCAGAATAAGTGGGTTCAGCAGGAATTGTGAAAGCCAGGTGCCGCCCCGTGGTTGCCTGGCCCGATCCCGTGACAAAGTCAGGACAAGAATGGAACCCAGATTGTATACCGGAACCAGAAAACCCATCAGGACACTGGCCCGGGTCAGGCCCTCTTCACCATAGGCATTAAAGGCCAGGGCGAGACCCATATACGCCAGGTTACCACGGCAGGCCCCTTGGGCGGTAACCCCGCGTGCTGGTCCAGGCAATTGCATGACTCCGGCGAACCAGTAAACGACAATGAATCCGAGTACGGTGACAGCGATACTACCGCCAACCAGCGCAGGATTAAAGCTGGCAGAAAAATCAGCAATGCTGATTTTGTAGAACAGTAGTAATGGCAGGCTGACGTAATAGACCAGGCGGTTGACACTGCTGATGAATACCGTGTCGATCAAGCCACCGCGCCGTAGGCCAAAGCCAAGGCCGATGACCAGAAAAACCGGTAAAACAATATTCAGGATATCTTTGAGCATTTGTGCGTGAGCAAGGTCAGGTTTTTATAGTGGCCGATCGCTTGGCACAGTTTATCTGTTTTCATCGGGTACCGTCTCCTTCCATTATTGCAGTTGGCGAGTACAATCCACCGGAAAGTTGCAACATAAAGCTTGCAGGCGATGACCCCAAGTGAAGTCGACAATTTGTGGCCGCAGCTGAATTACCAAAGTACCTACCGGAGCTTGCCGGATACAGGCAGCAAGCAGTAATTGATGTCAATACAGCACACTAAACCCGACACCAGGACCGCCATGTACATGCTGATTCAGCAGGCGCGGGCACGGCTCCCCTTCAGCGACAGTATGGCTTCAGTCTGCCACGACCAATGTCGTGGCTGTTCCAGAAAACTGCTGGAGTATATCGACAGCGAATTGAACGACTGGCAACAACGACTCAATGCCGGACAAAAGCCGAATTTCGGCCAACTTCACGGATTGGCCAGAAAGTGTCACAAAATTCACTCTACACTACAGCACAACGACTTGTACGGAGACGGACAACCTCCTAAGTTGTAATTGGGGTCATGGTTGGTATGGTATGTGTTGATGACTGTTTAACCGGCATGAGCCGGAATTTTTGTCTGCAAACCACCTTGGCTTAATTCTTTGAGAGCGAAATAAGCAGGCATTTTGCGTAGCCGGCCTCGTCGATGGTCGACCAGGCCGTAGCCCGGGTTGATCAACTGCCACCAGTAGACCCGCTCTACCCAGCCAGTCTGCCAGGCAATACGGTAGTATTGTTGTAGATAGCGAGCCTGGGTGTCCTCATTCACCGTGGAGCGTGGATGCCCTGAGTTTGGGGTGAAGGGCTTGCTGTGCAGTAGCGGCCAATTGGTTTCGGTGATCCATAACCGGGGTTGGTTACGAGTGCCGGAGTTGACGATGGTCTTGATCAGACGCAGTTTGTTATACAGATCAAATATACCGTATTGGTAGCCGTAGGCAGAACCGCGGCGATTGATATATAACTGGGCAGCTACGGCGTCGAGCCGGTAGTTGTGATGATTATGCAGCGTGCGTAAAGTGACCAGTGGCTCAAAATCGATGACTGAAGATCCGGCTAGTTTGATGCTTGGGAAACTACTGCGAAGCTGCTCGGTATGGTCCAACAGTTGCAGATAGTCACCACTGTGATGACAACCCCATTTGCTGCGATTTACCGCATTGCCAATCTGAAACCAGTTGACCAAAGGAGACAAGGCAGAAAATATGGTCGATAGTGCATGTTGCCACCGTTCAGGGTGAACAACGGAGTTGCGATCTTGCAAGATATTGATCAGCCAGCTGCATTGGGGGAAACGTTGGATAAAGTCACGGAATTCATCCAGTCGTTCCAGTTGCCAGACCGGAACCCGCAGCAGCAACTGTCGTACACCCAGTTCCCCAATCATTTCCACGAGGGCAGCATTAAAGCGTGTATCGGGAGAAATACTCAAACCGATAAAAGAATCAGCCGGGGCAGGTACAGTTGGTGCGAGACGAAGATAATGGGTACTCAGCCTTGGGAGGCGTAATAGTGCAGTGGATAACACTTTTGCGTATTCAAGTCCGGTTTCCCGATTCAGCTGTGGCTTGTCGGCTTGGGCGATTTTGCGCGGCTGATTGGACCAGGGATCCCACCACTCGGGGCATTCAGGCGACTCCCCAACGGGGGTAATTTGTGAGGCTTTACCGCTCATTCCGGGTTATTCAAAGTAGGCTGATACTGAAAACGGAAATCGAAAACCTGGTGTCCCAGTTGAGTACCGCGCCGCTCGAAACGGGTCAGTGGACGAAAAATCGCCCGGGACACAAAATTTCCGGTTTTGGATAAATTTTGCCAGCATCGCTGTTCGGCCATGACTTCGAGTATGGCTGTGGCGTAATCGCGCCAATCTGTGGCCATAAACAACAAGCCTCCAACCCGGGTTCGGGTGGCCAATTGTTGCACAAAAGCACGGCTGACCAGGCGACGTTTGTGATGACGTTTTTTCGGCCAGGGATCAGGAAAAAAAATACAGGTTTGGTCCAGGCTATGTGCCGGAAGTACATCGGTCAGGAGTTGATTCACATCCCGGTCAAAGACCGCAATATTATCGAGTTGCTCCTGCTGAGTACGGAGCAAACAACGACCGAGCCCGGGTCTGTAGACCTCGGCGCCGATGAAAAAATACTCTGGACGCTCTCGGGCCATAGCGAGTAAGGTCTCACCATTGCCAAAACCGACTTCCAGGATTAGTTGTTTATCCGCTGCCAGCAGCTTTGTGGCACGCTCTTTTGTGAACCGATAGTTCGGTAATAAGGCCTCTAGCGCTTGTCGTTGTGCGATAGTGATCCGGCCTTGACGGCGGACGAAGGACCGAATCGGCCGATGGGATGCGGTGCTCACCCCGTCATGGTGGGCATCATCATTCAGAAGAATGTGCCATCCAGGGGTGAAGAAGCACTCGCATAAAGCTTTTTCGGCATTCTTCCTGCCAGATAGGCCTTGCGACCTGCACTGATGGCTTCACGCATGGCGGCAGCCATCAGCACCGGCTTATTGGCAGCAGCGATGGCGGTATTCATCAGTACACCATCGCAGCCCAGTTCCATCGCCAAAGCGGCATCACTGGCGGTACCGACACCCGCATCAACCAGGATCGGGGTGGTTGCCTCCTCCAAAATCAACCGGATATTGTAGGGATTACGAATGCCCAGGCCCGAGCCGATGGGTGCGGCCAGCGGCATTACGGCGACGCAGCCCATATCAGCGAATTCTTTAGCAACAATGGGATCATCATTACTATAGACCATAACCTGGAAGCCATCTTCCACCAGCGTACGGGCTGCCATCAGCGTTTCGGTGATATGTGGGAAAAGGGTTTTCTCACTACCCATGACTTCGAGCTTTACCAGGCGATGGCCATCCAGCAGCTCACGTGCCAGCTGACAGGTTCGTACCGCATCTTTGGCGTTGTAGCAACCTGCGGTGTTGGGCAGGATGGTATAGCGTTGTGGAGGAATGATATCGAGTAAATTAGGTTCATCAGGATTTTGGCCGATGTTGCTGCGACGGATCGCTACAGTGACAATTTGAGCCCCACTGGCTTCTATTGCCCGGCGGGTTTCTTCCAGGTCACGATATTTGCCGGTACCAACCAGCAGGCGAGACTGGAAGTGCCTGCCATCGATGACCAGATCATCGGTTTTTGAAGTGCTGGATTGAGACATAGTTTGGCCCTTAGTCGTACAGTGAATTGTGTCTTCGCTACGAGCACCACGGATGGTGCAAGTACCGTGAATGGCACAAGTGCCGGTTTTGCAGGAGCAAAAACCGGTCGGTTCCCTATTCTCGGACAGCCTCCTAACCACCACCGATAGCGGTGACGACCTCAATTTTATCGTCTTGTTGCAAGCGATGACGGTCATGCTGGCTGCTGGGGATAATTTGTGTATTGATTTCGACCGCGAGCCGGGTGTTTGCCAGGCCCAAACTGTGGATTAGGTCGGAGACAACAGTACCTGCAGCTAGCTGCACGGGGCTGCCGTTGAGTTCGATATTAATCGTTGACATGGTATCAATCAATCGCTGGGTTGAGGCTGGTGCTCGGAAGTCTGCCAGAGTGGGAATTCTGGCACAAGCGCAAACCGTTGTCATTGTGAAACAGGCAGATCTTTGGCATTCAATACAAAAATGACTTCCTCACCACTCGTCGTAGTTAGCCAGGTGAACGGCAGATTGGGAAATTTTGCTTCTAGTGCCATGCGAGCAGCACCAGTTTCTACTATCAAAACCCCATTTTCGTGTAGATATTTTCGTGCCTGCTGCAGTATTGGAATCAACAACTCAAGACCATCATCACCTGCGGCCAGGGCCATCCACGGCTCTTGGCGAAATTCTCTTGGTAATGCAGTCATGTGTGAATTGTCGACATAGGGCGGGTTGCTAACAATGAGATCAAATCGCTGTTGACCGAGTGGTGCGAAAAGATCTCCGGCCCTAAGATCAATACGTTGTTCAAGCTGGTAGTGCTCGATATTAATCCGCGCCACCGCAAGCGCCTGTACCGAAAGGTCCGTGGCCGTGACACGGCTATGTGGGAAGTAGTGGGCCAGTGCGATGGCGATGCAACCACTGCCCGTGCATAGATCCAGAGTAGTGCTAATCCGCTCCGGGCAAACCCAGGGTGAGAGCTGCTCTGGCAGCAATTCACCGAGATGAGAGCGTGGGATTAGCACGCGTTCATCGACATAAAATTGCAAGCCGGCGAACCAGGCACGTTGCAGGATATAGGCCAGTGGTCGGCGTTGCCGGATACGCTGTTGCAGCCATTGTTCCACGCATTGCAGTGCTTGGGCGTCGACAACATCGTCTCCATGTTGATCGAGATTGCCATAGGCGATGCCGGTAGCACTGGAGACCATCCACAAGGCTTCCTGCCAGGGATCTTCACTGCCCTGGCCAAAGTGTAGGGGGGATTGTTGCAGCGCCTGATAGAGTTGCTCAGCACAGATTCTGATCGAGGGAGAAGAGGGCATAGGTACAACGCCTGTAGCTTCCGCTGCTCGAGAATTTTTTGGTGATTTCCTCATTTCGAAGGCCATTGTGCCCTAAGGTATAGCGCAATCACCGCGAAACTCACTCCGGTATATGTTGGCGGGATGCCCTGATACAATGCAAAAGAGCGGCGGTTGCTGCACTCGAGAAGGTACTGAGTGAGTTTGGGGAGCGTCAGGAGGTTATCCGAGCCAGGAGGTTATCCGAAAATAGGAGTCGACCGCTTTGCTCCTGCAAAACCGGTGCCTCCACCATCCACAGCAGTCATCACCAGGTTAAGCAAAGTTGAGACCAATTTTCTATGGTGAGGCGAATACTTGTTGTATTTAACAAGAATCTGGCCAAAGTCCACTTATTCGCAGTAGTTCTCTATTCTCGGACAGCCTCCTAGGAGGCTTTGCGACCGTACTTGGCCTGGAAGCGCCCAACCCGACCTGCGGTATCCATAATTTTTTGTTTGCCGGTATAGAAAGGGTGGCATTTTGAGCAAATTTCAACCCGCATGGAGCTTTGGCCCATAGTAGAGCGAGTTTCGAAGTGGTTGCCACAGGCACAGGTGACGGTCACTTCCTGATAATCCGGATGAATACCTGAGCGCATTTTCTGGTCCTCAATAGATGCGGTAGTAAAATACGCGCCGTACTGGCGCAGGACGCGCGATGGTACGCATATCTACTCCGGGTTGCAAGCGCTGCGTTAAATTTGTTACTCGGACAGCCTCCTAGCGGCGGTTCATGGCCTGGAAGAAGTCAGCATTGTTCTTGGTCGCGCGCAGTTTATCGAGCAGAAACTCGATGGCTTCCAAATCATCCATGGGGTGTAGTAACTTGCGTAGTAGCCAGATTTTTTGTAACTCGGCGTGCTCAATTAATAACTCTTCACGACGGGTACCGGATTTATTGACATTGATGGCAGGATAGGTGCGGTGTTCTGATATACGACGATCGAGATGGATCTCGGAGTTGCCGGTACCCTTAAATTCCTCGTAGATCACTTCATCCATCTTTGAGCCGGTATCAACCAGGGCGGTGGCCAAAATAGTCAGGCTGCCACCCTCTTCGATATTGCGTGCGGCCCCGAAAAAACGTTTCGGGCGCTGCAAGGCATTGGCATCCACACCACCGGTGAGAACTTTGCCGGAAGAAGGCACAACCGTATTATAGGCGCGTGCCAGGCGGGTGATGGAATCGAGCAAGATAACAACGTCTTTTTTATGCTCAACCAGGCGCTTGGCTTTCTCGATAACCATTTCAGCTACCTGGACGTGACGTGAGGCCGGTTCATCGAAGGTTGATGACACCACCTCACCACGTACCGAACGTTGCATTTCGGTTACTTCTTCCGGGCGTTCATCAATCAGCAGAACGATGACATAACATTCCGGGTGATTGGAGGTGATGGATTGGGCGATATGTTGCAGCATCACGGTTTTTCCACTCTTCGGTGGCGATACGATGAGGCCGCGCTGGCCCTTGCCAATGGGCGCTACCAAGTCAATAACCCTACCGGTTAGATTCTCCTTGGAGCTGTTTGATCGCTCCAGGGTCAGGCGTTCGTCCGGATGCAGCGGCGTCAGATTCTCAAAAAGAATCTTACGTTTGGATTCTTCGGGAGGACGAAAATTGATGGTCTCAACCTTCAGTAAAGCAAAATAACGCTCGGACTCCTTGGGCGGACGGATCAGCCCAATCACGGTATCGCCGGTACGCAGGTTGAAGCGGCGGATCTGGCTCGGGGAGATATAGATATCGTCCGGGCCGGCCAGGTAGGAGGCGGAAGCAGAACGCAGGAAACCGAAGCCATCCTGCAGAATTTCGACGACACCTTCGCCGGTGATGTCCTCACCTTTACGGGCCTGGACTTTGAGAATGGCGAAAATCTGGTCCTGGGTACGCATACGGCCGACGCCGTCGATACCCAGTGAGAGGGCCAGTTCCGCCAATTGTACGGGAGGAGTGTGTTTCAGTTCAGCGAGGCTTAACGCCATGGGAGTTCACGCAAGTTAAATATGGGAGTGTTTGCTGCAGCTTCACCAGGCATCGCTAGAACACGTGGCTGAAAATCAAGGGGGATAACTGCAGAATCTGATACTATCAGTTCGTCTCAAGGCGGACGCACAGAGTCTACCTTGGCAAAATGCGCACGTCCAGTACGTATTCAAAAAAGATTTGAGATTCGGTTGGCAGCTGCTGAGCCAGCCACGGTGACTCCTGCCAGCAGCAGATTTACTTACTATTTCCTCATTCCGGGGTCCCTGACGGGCATATATCTTTTCGCAACAACAGGCAAATCCATAGTAGATGCTGACCATGCGGCTGTCCGGGAAGTCTGCCCGAGAAGCTTGTTATTCACCCCTACTTCCTCATAGGGCCGTTGTGATAAGGTAACCGATTATTTGCCCATCCATCGTGCCGAATACGGAGATGAAAATCTGCTTGCAACACATTGCGCAACTACCCTGTTGGACTTCCAGGGTAGATCCACTACCCCTTGAGGGTGGTTTGACCAACCATAATTTCAGAGTGCGGGACGCAGGTCAAGACTATGTGGTTCGGGTTGGCGCCGATCTACCCGAGCATGGTGTATCGCGCTGCAATGAAGTCAATGCCGCACGTGCAGCTTACCGTGCGGGACTGGGCCCTGAGATCATTCACGTTGAGCCTTCGATTATGGTTATGCGCTTTATCGAAGGCCAGGTGCTCACTCCTGAACAGGTCCGTCAGCCGACAACACTACAGCGTCTGCTGGAAATAGTACGAAGCTGCCATCATGAGGTAGCTGAGTACCTGCGCCCTGGCGTGTTGAACTTTTGGGTTTTTCAGGTTAATCGCAGCTATATCTCACAGTTACAACAAGCTCAGAGTTCCTATTGCTCTGATTTGCCGATCCTGCGACAGCGCAATACCATTCTGGAACAGGCCGTTGGTCCGGTGCATCTCGTATTCAGTCATAATGACATGCTGGCGGCAAATTTTATCGATGATGGTGATCGGATGTGGCTGTTGGACTGGGAATACGCCGGTTTTAATAGCCCGCTATTCGATCTGGCGAATCTGGCAGCGAATAATGTCTTACCGGAAGAGCAGCAACGGTGGTTGCTGAAGCACTATTTTGATAATGTGGTGGATGACAGGCTCTGGTATCGATATCAGGCCATGAAATGTGCTTCACTGCTGCGTGAGAGTTTGTGGAGCATGGTTTCGGAACTACATTCAAAGCTGGATTATGATTACACTACGTACACACGACAAAATATGGCTTGTTTTAAACAGGCCTGGCTGACCTTCAGGGCATGCTGACTGACGCTTACAACTTAAGTGGAGATGTTATCGGATGACCAGTACAAACAAAAAAGAACTGCCTGACAGCGCTGAGATTATTGTTATCGGTGGCGGTATTATTGGCTGTAGCACCGCGTACCATCTGGCCCTGGAAGGTGCCCGTGATGTTCTGTTACTGGAGGAAGGTCAACTCAGCAATGGCAGCACCTGGCATGCGGCCGGCCTGGTGGGCCAGTTACGAAGTTCCGCCAATATCACCCAGCTGCTCAAATATTCCGTGGATCTTTATCAGCGTCTGGAGCAGGAAACCGGACTGGCCACGGGCTGGAAAATGAATGGGGGCCTACAGTTGGCCTGCAATCAGGACCGCTGGACCGAGTTGAGACGCAGGACTACCACGGCCCGCAGTTTCGATTTACCGATGCAGCTGTTAAGCCCACGTGAGGCGGCCGAATTATGGCCCTTAATGGATGCTTCGGATGTGGTCGGGGCGGCATACCTGCCTACAGATGGTCAGGTAAATCCATCGGATATTACCCAGTCACTGGCGCGTGGTGCACGCTTGCAAGGTGTCAGTATCTTTGAGGACACTGCGGTGACCGGGGTCATTGTTGAACACGGACGGGTGATGGGTATTACAAGCACGGGAGGAAAAATCCGCTGCAATAAACTGGTCAATTGTGGTGGTCAGTGGGCGAAGAATATTGGCGCCATGGCGGGTGTGAATGTGCCGCTGCAATCCGTCGAGCATCAGTATATGGTGACCGAGCCGTTACAACCTGATCCGGTTCCGGGGGATTTGCCTACGTTGCGCGATCCCGATCGGCTGCTGTATTTTAAGGAGGAGGTGGGTGGATTGGTGATGGGTGGTTATGAACCCAACCCCATTGCCTGGGCACGTGCTGGTATTCCAGAAAAATTCCATTTTTCCTTACTCAATTCCAACTGGGATCATTTTGAACAGCTCATGGAACAGGCGCTGGTCCGGGTGCCGGCACTGGCCAATGCCGGGGTTAAGACCCTGACCAATGGCCCCGAATCTTTTACCCCCGATGGTAATTTTATTCTCGGTGAAGCGCCGGAGCTGCAAAATTTCTTTGTTGGTGCCGGGTTTAATGCCTTTGGTATCGCCTCAGCGGGTGGTGCCGGCAAGGCGCTGGCGGAGTGGGTGTTGGCTGGCGAACAGCCGTTTGATCTGTGGCCGGTCGACATTCGTCGCTTTGGAGGCGTACACCGGCACCCGGTATTCGTTTGCAACCGCACCCTGGAGTCTTATGGCAGACACTATGCCATGGATTGGCCCCACCAGGAGTACCTCAGTGAGCGACCCAGGTTGTGTTCGCCGCTGTATACAACGCTTTTGGATAAAGGGGCCTGTTTCGGCTCCAAGCTGGGTTGGGAGCGACCCAACTGGTTTGCCGCGAAAGACCAGAAGCCGCAGGATATCTACAGCTATGGACGTCCGAACTGGTTCGATGCCGTGGCCACAGAGCATCGTGCCGCCCGAGAGGCCGTGGTGGTATTTGACCAGAGTTCATTTGCCAAATTTGTCGTCAAGGGGCAGGATGCAAAAGCCGCTTTGTCCTGGTTGTGTGCCAACGAGATCAACCGTCCGCAGGGTAGCGTAGTGTATACCCAACTCCTAAATGACCACGGGGGTATAGAATGTGACCTGACCGTAGCTCAGGTTGCAGCGGACACATTCTACCTGGTAACAGGCACCGGCTTTCGGACCCACGATCTGGCCTGGATCCGGTCACAGGTCCCGCTCGCTGCAGTGGTCGATATTACTGATTTGACCGAGCAGTGGGGCACACTGGCCGTTATGGGACCGCAGGCCCGGGCGGTCCTGCAATCGCTGACATCAGTAGATTTATCGAACACAGCCTTTCCTTTTGCCACTTTTCAGTCTTTACAGATTGCAGAGCAGACAGTGCGGGCCCTGCGGATCACCTTTGTTGGCGAACTGGGTTGGGAGTTGCATATGCCCAATGAGGCGATGCAACCAGTCTACGAAGCGATTATGGCTGCAGGTGCTGCTTGCGGTATCCGTGATGCTGGTTATCGGGCGATTGAATCACTACGCCTGGAAAAAGGTTATCGGGTTTGGAGTACAGACCTGACGCCCGACCGGACCCCTTTTGAGGCAGGCCTGGGCTGGGCTGTCAAGATGAACTCTGGCAAGGACTTCAAAGGCCGTGCCGCATTGCAAACAAAGGACCGAAAGCGGCCACCACGGCACCTTTGTTGTTTCACCATAACCGATCCGCAGGTCGTATTATTGGGACGTGAGACTATTTACCGTAATGGGCAACAAGTGGGCTACCTCACCAGTGCCGGCTGGGGTTACACCGTAAATTGCAATATTGGTTATGGTTATGTCGCCTGTGACCAAGGCGTGGATCGTACTTTCCTGGAACAAGGACAATATGAACTGGAGGTCGCCTGCAAACGAGTCGCCTGCATCCAGCATTTGCGCCCCCTTTATGACCCGGAACAGGCGCGTATTCACAGCTGATCCATCGCACGATCGGTTGCAGCAGTTGCCGCTGCCAGGGTCTGGGGCCGGTCGGTAGGTGATGTAGCTCCTGATCCCGTGGCCCTATGCGGGGCGGCGGCTCGCGATGAACGTTAGCCCATCATTTGTCAGCACCACCGAAAATAAGCAATAATAACATCATGTTATGATTTCCAAGAGTTCGTTATGGCACTACTGTTTGTGCTTTTGTCGGCTCAATGATCGTTTTCTGCGTCTTTCCCGGTAACCATGCCAGCTGCAGTGCCCGC
>ENA-ORDP01000807-ORDP01000807.1-marine-sediment-metagenome-genome-assembly--contig:-NODE-807-length-18876-cov-8.852186_pt1 | contig 18876 bp, 14 predicted proteins | sample MGYA00248627_ERZ508539 | MGnify/ENA primary metagenome ERZ508539 (study PRJEB26208, sample SAMN05571518) | marine sediment metagenome | biome: deep sea; feature: Hydrothermal vent; material... | reverse complement strand
AGACGAGCAGGAAGAGAAAACACCCGCGCAACGCCATGTGGCAATGACGTGGGCGTAACGGCTCAAGCGGGTATTCACATTGATGTGGAAACCTGTCGGGTCTGCGGTGGCACCGCCAAGGTGATTGCCTGTATCGAAGATCCTGTGGTCATCGAGACGATACTGGCCCATATAGAGGCGCAAGCTTTGAACATGGCATTTTCCATGGTATCGATACTTGTGACCACCCGAAAACCCGTGCCATTACTGGCTTTCGACGGATCGTTTACAATCGAGTGGGAGTGACTGGAATTTATAACTCATTGATTGTAAATGGATATGTTATCCTAATTGATGATGTAATCTGCATCATCAATGGTATTTTTCATGGTATTTTCCTGGCGCTGTAACGCAAAAACCAGTGATACCATGAGGGGTAGATCGGTGCGGTCATGGTATTTTGATAGAACACAAAATCAGCCAGTCTCAAATCGATTACCTATATATAAAAAATACTTTTCTCCCCGACAATATTGATCAGGCATGAACTTGCGGTGGCTTGATCAGCGACTCAGCAGGAATACCCAGACCTTCATGTAGGCGCCAGATCATCTTCAACGTCAGAGATCGCGTGTGATTCAGTATCTCGTAAACGCGATTGCTTTTGCCGATCATCGGCTCCAGGTCTTTTACGGTCAGTCCCTTGCGCTCCATTTCGAACTTGATCGCCTCAACAGGTCGGGCAAATCCATCGGGAAATGCCTGGCTTCATAAGCCTCAATGAGTGTGGTCATGATATCCAGCTTTTCGCCTTCCGGTGTATCCGGTTCTGCCATCATCAGGCTTTCAACTTCTTTCAACAGCCTGCTAAAGAAATCTCACTCTGACATAGCCGCCAGTAGCCCGCGCAGCAGATCCGCGGGGCCGGGCGGGCAGCCGGGGATGACCACGTCCACCGGGATCACGTTTTCCACCGCGCCGCAGCTGGCGTAACTCACACCGAACTCGCCGCCGGCGCAGGCGCAGTCGCCGCAGGCGATCACCCACCTGGGTGCGGGCGTGGCGGCCCAGGTGCGTTTGAGGGCCGCCTCCATGTGGCGCGACACGGGGCCGGTGACCAGCAGGGCATCGGCGTGGCGCGGTGAGGCGACAAAGTGCACACCGAAGCGCTCCACGTCGTAATAGGGATTGTTCAGGGCATGGATCTCCAGCTCGCAGCCGTTGCAGGAACCGGCGTCCACCTGGCGGATGGCGAGGCTGCCCTTGAAGCACCGGTCGATGTGACGCCGGACCTGCCGGCCCAGGGCCTCCAGCTCGGCATCGCGCGGGGCGCGCTCGGTGACGATGCCGGTGCGGCGGATCCTGTCGAGAATTCTCAGCATCTTGCCTCCCTATAAATCCTGCCCCGAATACGACCCGTTGACGGATTTGTTGCACACCGGGAAGTCGGGGACGATGTTGCCGTGGATGAGCTGCTCCAGGGCCGGCCAGTTGAGCCAGCTGGGGTCGCGGGGGAAGAAGCGCGCAATGCGGCCGTCGTCGCCGAAGCGCACGTGGCTGACGATCTCGCCGCGCCAGCCTTCCACCAGGCCGAGGCCTTCGGCGCCGGCCTCCGGGGTGCGCCATCCGGCCAGCACGCCGCCGGCGGGCAGGCGCTTGAGCAGGCGTTCCAGCAGGTCCAGCGAATGGCGGATCTCGGCGGCGCGCACCTGCATCCGGGCGGCCACGTCGCCGGCCTGCAGGCAGGGGGATTCTACCTCCAGGTGGTCGTAGGGGGCGTAGCCGTGGTCGCGGCGCAGGTCGAGGTCGATGCCGCTGGCCTTGGCCAGGTAGCCCACCACGCCCAGCTGGCGCGCGGTCTCCGCGGGCAGCACGCCGGTGCCCAGCAGCCGGTCCTCCAGCGAGGGGTGGTCGTCGAGGATGGGCAGCAGCTCGTCCAGCTCGCCGCGCAGGCGGGCGTTCTCCGCCAGCAGCAGTTGGGCGCACTGGGGGGTGAGGTCGCGCCACACGCCGCCGGGGACGATGCGATCCATCAGCAGGCGGTGGCCGAACACGGATTGGCTGCCGCGCAACCAGTCCTCGCGCAGCCGGGAGAATTGCATCTGGGCGAAGGCGAAGCCCACGTCGTTGCAGATGGCGCCGATGTCGCCCAGGTGGTTGGCGACGCGCTCGCGCTCGGCGAGCACGGCGCGGATGGCCAGGGCGCGCGGTGGCACGTCCACGCCAGCGGCGCGTTCCATGGCCTGGCAGGCGGCCCAGGTGTGGACCACGGTGGTGTCGCCGGAGACCCGTCCGGCCAGCCGCGCCAGGGCCTCGGGGTCGCGGTCCTCGGCGATCTTCTCGATGCCCTTGTGCGCGTAGCCCAGGCGTTCCTCCAGATTGAGCACCGTCTCGCCCACCGCCTGAAAGCGGAAGTGGCCGGGCTCGATGATGCCGGCGTGCACCGGTCCCACGGGGATCTCGTAGACGCCGCTGCCCTGGGCCTGGAAGAAGGGGTAGCCGCTGTCGGGCGGTGTCTCGTCCACCATTTCCGGCCGTGCGGGGAAGTCGCTGCGCAGGGGGTATTCGCCCTCGGCCCAGGCCTGGTGGCGGGTCCAGCGGCGGTGATCCGGGTGGTCGCTGAAGACCAGGCCGAACAGGTCCTGGGCGTGGCGCTCGGGGCGGTTAGCGGCGGGGAAAATCGGCGTGTGCGAGGGCAGCACCGGGGTGGCCAGGGGCACGGCGGTGCGCAGCACCAGGTAGTCGCCCGCACGGCACAGGCAGGCGTTGACCCGCAGGGTCTCGGTGTCCGGTTGCTCGGCCCACAGGGCGCACCAGCGGCAGTCCAGCTCCCTGGCCACGGCGGCTGCCCGGCCCCAGTCCTCCGGATCCAGGCGCAGCAGGTGGGCGGGGGCCAGGGTGCGCGCCGAGCCGCCGCGCACCAGGATCATCTCGTCTTCGCAGCGGGCGAGGAATTCCGACAGCCAGTCGAAGCGGTTCGCACTTACGTTCACAACAGCCCCTCCCCGCTGATCAGCAGCGTCGCCTGATCGAACCACTGGGCGAGGAAGGCGGGGATGGCCAGGCCCAGCCACAGCACCAGAGCCAGCTGGATGGCCACCGGCCACATGTTGGCCTGAACAGCCTGCTGGCCCTCGGGCAGGTCGCCGTAGACCATGGGCTGGACGTGGCGGAACAGGCCGGCGAAGGCCACGGCCAGGCCCGCCAGCAGCGGCAGGGTCAGCCAGGGCTGGGCGGCCATGGTGGCGCTGAGCAAGAGGAATTCACTGACGAACACGCCGAAGGGCGGGAAACCGGCGATGGTAGCGGTGCCGATCAGCAGACCCCAGCCCACCACCGGCTGGGTGCGAATCAGGCCGCGGATCTGCTCCATGCCCTGGCTGCCGGCGATGTGGCTGGCGTGGCCGACGGTGATGAAGATGGCCGACTTGGTCAGCGAGTGCACGGTCATGTGCAGCAGGCCGGCGAAGGTGGCCAGCGGCCCGCCGAGGCCGAAGGCGAAGGTCATCAGCCCCATGTGCTCGATGGAGGAATAGCTAAACAGGCGCTTGATATCACGCTGGCGGTGCAGGAACAGGCCGGCGACCAGGAACGAGAGCAGGCCGAAGCCCATCATCAGATAGCCGGGCAGGTGCGGATCGTGCACCCCGGGGTGGGCGGCCAGCGCCCCATCGGTGAGAATCTTCATCCGCACCACGGCGTACAGGGCGACATTGAGCAGCAGCCCGGAGAGCACCGCCGACATGGGCGTGGGGCCCTCGGAGTGGGCGTCGGGTAGCCAGGTGTGCATGGGCACCAGGCCCACCTTGGTGCCGTAGCCCACCAGCAGGAAGACGAAGGCGATGGCCATCACCACCGGCTCCAGCTCGGCGCGGTGGCGGGCCAGCTCGCTCCACAGCAGGGCCTGCTCCGGGTCGGGGATCACCTGCGCGGCGGCGAAGTAGACCAGCACGGTGCCGAACAGGGCCAGGGCGATGCCCACGCCGCAGATGATGAAATATTTCCACGCCGCCTCGATGGCCTCCGGGGTGCGGTACAGGCTCACCAGCAGCACCGTGGCCAGGGTCGCGCCCTCCATGGCCACCCACAGCACGCCCAGGTTGTTGGTGGACAGCGCCAGCTGCAGGGTGAACAGGAAGCCCTGGTAGCTGGCGTGATACAGACGCAGGCGCTTGGCCGAAAGGCGTCCGCTGTGCTCCTCCTGTGCCATGTAGGGGCGCGAGAACAGGGCCGTGGTGGCGCCGACGAAGGCGGTCAGGGCGATCAGGTAGACGTTGAAGCTGTCGATGTAGAACTGGCTTGCGCCACCGCCCAGCGGGCCGCGTTCCAGCACGCCCCAGGCCAGCCAGGCGCTGCTGATGAAGCCCGCGCCCGCCGCCCACAGGTTGAGGGTAGCGGCCCACGGCCGCTGCCCGGTGAGGGCCAGCAGCACGGCGGCCAGCAGCGGGATGCCGAGGGTGAACTGCAGGGCGGTCATTGATCGCGCTCCGCCAGGCGGCTGAGCCGGCCCACGTCCAGTGAGTCGATGCTGTCGCGGATGTGGAAGAAGAACACGCCGAAGATTACCGCCGCCACCAGCACGTCGAAGGCGACGCCCAGCTCCACCACCATGGGCATGCCGTGGGTGGCGGCCACCGCGGCAAAGAACAGACCGTTCTCCAGCGACATGAAGCCGATCACCTGCGACACCGCCTTGTTGCGGGTGATGAGCATCAGCATGCCCAGCAGCACCACGGCCATGCTGATGGCGATGGTGTTGCGGGTGATGGATTCGGCCAGCTGGTGGATGGGCAGGGTCACGTAGTAGGCGAAGATCACCAGCGCCGCGGCCGCCATCAGCACCACCGCCGGGTGTGCCACGGTGTGTGGCTGGCGATGGATGCCCAGGCGGTGTACCAGGCGATGAAGCAGCCAGGGGATCAGCAAGACCTTCAGCGCCAGGGTCAGGGCGGCGGAGAAATACAGGTGGTGGGCGCCGCTGTCGTAGGCCACCAGGGCGGTGGTGGCTGCCACCAGCAGGCCTTGCCAGGCGAACACGTGGATCATCGCCAGCACCCGCTGCTGTGCCAGCAGGGCGAAGGAGGTGAATAGGATCATCGCCGCCAGGGTGAGGATGGCCTGCTGGTAGAGGGGGAGCTGGGTCAGCATCAGGCCACCTCCAGGATGATGTGGCTGAGCAGGCCGATGAGCGCCAGGGTCAGTGCCAGGGTGAGGAAGGCCGGCACGCGGAACAGGCGCATCTTGGCCAGCACTGTCTCGCCCACGGCCAGGGCCGTGCCCAGCACGCCCAGCTTGAGGCCGATGGCCGCCAACGCGAGCAGCAGGGCGCCGCCGCCGGGCTGGGTGGCGATGCCCCAGGGGAAGAAGATGTTGGCGATGAGCACGCCGTAGATCATCAGTTTGAGCTGCGCCGCCCACTCGATCAGCGCCAGGTGGCGACCGCTGTATTCGAGGATCATGGCCTCGTGGATCATGGTCAGCTCCAGGTGGGTGGCCGGATTGTCTACCGGAATACGCCCGGTCTCGGCCACCGCCACCAAGATCAGGCTCAACAGGGCGAATAGCAGCGAGGGGCGCAGCACCAGGCCGTCGCCGAGGATGTGGCCGATCACCGTGGACAGGTTGGTGCTGCCCGCCACCATGGCCAGGGTGAACACCGCCATCAACATGGCCGGCTCGGCCAGCGCGGAGAGGGTCATCTCGCGCGAGCTGCCCATGCCGCCAAAGGCGGTGCCCACGTCCATGCCGGCCAGGGCCAGGAAAAAGCGTGCCAGGGCGAAGAAGCCGGCCAGCACGATGACGTCGGCGATGGCCGCGGTGGGCAGGTTGACCGCCAGCAACGGCACTACTGCCGCCGCCAGCAGGGTGGCGCCAGCGATGATGTAGGGGGCGACGCGGAACAGCGGCGAGGCGTTGTGCGACAGCAGCACCTGCTTGCCGAACAGTTTGCGCAGGTCGCGGTAGGACTGCAGCAGGGGCGGCGGCCGGCGGTTCTGCAACCAGCACTTGACCCGCTTCACCCAGCCGGCGAACAGCGGCGCCAGCAGCACGAAGGCCACGGTCTGCAACAGGGCCAGCAGCCAGCTCATGTGATCACCCACAGCAGCAGGATCAATGTGGCGAAGCTGTACGCCAGATAATGGCGCAGGTGCCCGGTCTGGATGGCGCTTACGCGCCGTGCCGCTGCGTGCAGGGCGCGCACGATGGGGGTGTAGAACCAGGCCCAGGTAATGTCCTCGGCGTGCAGTTGATGGCGGATGGATTCGGGTTCCAGCGGCAGGCCGGGGCGCGGCTCGCGCTCCACCGTCTCGTGCAGGCGCCACACGGGTGCGAAAATGCGCCGGATGGGCTGGGCGAAGGCGCTAGCGGTGTACTGCATGCGTGCGTTGGGCGGGCCGAAGCCGCAGTCCCATGTGTCGCCGCGGGCCAGCTCGACGTGGCCCCGCGGGCGCAGGAAGCGGTACACCGCGAACCAGGCGCCGAGGGCCAGCAGGATACCCAGTAGCACGAAGGGCGCACCGTAAGAAGCGGTCTGCGCCGAGATGGGCGTCAGCCAAAGCCAGCCGTGGGCGGTGGCCGAGGGCAGGCCGCTGCCGGTGAGGGCAAGGCTGACATGGTTGAGGGCCGCCACGGTAAAGGTGGGCAGCACACCGAACACCAGGCACAGAACCGCCAGCAGGCCCTGCGCCCACACCATGCCGCGGGTCGCCTCGCGCGCCCGGCGCACCCGCCGCGAGCGCGGCTGGCCGAGAAAGGCGACGCCGTAGACCTTGACGAAACAGGCCGCGGCCAGGGCACCGGTCAGCGCCAGCACGGCGGCGGCGATGGGGATCACCGCGCGCAGCACGCCGCTCTCCAGGCTGGCGGCCTGCAGGGCGGTCTGGAAGGTCAGCCATTCGGAGACGAAGCCGTTGAAGGGCGGCAGGGCCGAGATGCTGATGCAGCCGATGAGGAAGAACAGCCCGGTCCAGGGCATGCGCGCCAGCAGGCCGCCCATGCGCTCCATGTCGTGTTCGCGCGAACCCTGCAGCACCGCGCCGGCGCCGAGGAACAACAGGCTTTTGAACAGCATATGGTTGAGGGTGTGATAGAGCGCCGCCACCAGGCCCAGGGCGCCCAGCAGCGGGTGCCCGGTGCCGAAAAAGATGATGGACAGCCCCAGGCCGATGAAGATGATGCCGATGTTCTCGATGGAGTGGTAGGCCAGCAGGCGCTTGAGGTCGTGCTGCACCAGGGCGTAGAGCACGCCGAACAGGGCGGTGATGCTGGCGACGATCAGCAGCGCCACGCCCCAGCCCCAGTGCAGCTCGCCGATGAGGTCGAACACCAGGCGGATGAAGCCGTACACCGCCACCTTGAGCATCACGCCCGACATCAGCGCCGAGACGTGCGACGGCGCCACCGGGTGGGCGTCCGGCAGCCACACGTGCAGCGGTACCAGACCGGCCTTCATGCCGAAGCCCAGCAGGCCGAGGGCGAAGGCGATGGAGGCCCAGGTGAGCCCCGGGTCTGCCTCACGCATGGCGTCGAAGGTGAAGCCGTCGCCGAGACCGGCCAGCACGCCGAAGGCCAGCAGAATGCACAGCCCGCCCACCTGGGCCATGAGCAGGTAGAGAAATGCGGCGCGGCGGTTGGCAGCATTCTGGTGCTGGAAGGCCACCAGAAAGTAGCTGGACAGGGACATCAGCTCCCAGGCCACCATGAAGGCGAAGGCGTCGTCGGCCAGCACCACCAGCTGCATGCCGGCCACGAACAGTCCCGTGGCCAGGCCCAGCACCAGCAGGGAATAGGGGCTGTGACGGTATTCGCGCACATAGCCGGGACCGTACAGGCTCACCGCCAGGGTGCCGACGCCGATCAGGGCGAGGAAGAATCCGGACAGGGCATCGAGGCGCAGGTGCCAGTGCAGCCAGGGCAGGCCCAGGGGCCACTGCGCGGTGAGGGGCTGACCGCCCAGCAGCGCCTGTAGCCCGGCAACGATGGAGGCCAGCCCCGCCAGTCCCAACAGGGGAAAGGCCAGCCGCGGCAGCACCCAAGCGCGGCCTTCGGCCCCCAGCGAGGCCAGCGCCGAGCCCAGGCTGCCGGCCAAGGCAAGGCTGAGCATGAGGAATTGGTCGTCCACGGCTGCTTTTGCTACTCCCGTCCCTTCAATCGCACGCCACGGCCACCGGTGGGACTGGGCGCACCTTCGGCGATCAGCTCCACCCCGGCGCCCTCCAGGGCCTCCACCACCTTCATCAGCGAATCGACGTTGCCGCGAACCTGGCCGTCGCTGGCCTCCATACGCTGGATGGTGGGCAGGGACAGGCCGGCGGCCTCGGCCAGTTGGCGCTGGTCCCAACCGAGCAGGGCGCGGGCGGCGCGCATCTGGGCGGAGCTGATCATTGGCAAGACCTTATTATTGATATATTAAACATGATATATGACATGTTTTATAGGATAGTCGATGCGTGAGGCATGGTCAATATGCTATGCGCGGATTTTGGCCGGGGGTGCCTTCCATTTGGCTAGGTCTGGCGGGGCAGAACAGGAAACGGGAAAACTCGATGTATGGCAGGAAGCCGGCGGCCAGATACCCGACGGAGCCAGGCATCGCTACTCAATGCTCCACGCCGCGTACGTTGGGTTCGGCCAGGTCCGACAGGCCTACGGCTTTCCCTGAGCAGGCCGCCTGTCTTCGTCGTGCCGTGAGCATCGAAATGGGCGCCCGCTCGGCACGGAACCCGCGGAATCCGCACGTGTGCGTTCTTGTAACAGTTATGCCTTTTTTCTGCATAGGCCAAATATAGAAGTCCGGGCGGTTATGCCAATACGCGCTTTCTTGGAGAAGGTATTGCTCTTGCGTGAGGAAACCATTAGGCCAGAAGCCAATAAGCAACGCCGAGATATGATGGCATATCACTTATGACGTTGAATGCCGGGTTGGGTGTACCCTTCGGGATCTAGGGTTCGCAAGACCTTGCTGCAAGAAGGGGTCGAATGCCTGCTCGCCGGTGATGTCGATACCGGCAAGGCGGTGCTGCGCGACTATATCAACGCCACGATCGGGTTCGAGGAACTGTCCCGTGTTTTCGACAAATCGAGCAAGAGCCTCATGCGTATGTTCGGACCGAAAGGGAACCCTCAGGCGAGTAACCTGTTTGCGGTGATCGGTTATCTGCAGGAGCAGGAAGGCATACACCTGGAAGTCAAAGCCCGGAAGGTTGCCTAAGGTGATGTGTATCAGTGTTCAATCGGCAATTTTTTTCGAGCATTTTGAAGGATTTTCTGAGCATGGTATTTTTCATGGTATTATCGTTTAGCAGGAAAATAAGTCATTGAAAATAAAAGTTAAAAATGGCTTATTGATAATCGAGTGGGAGTAGGCTGTATATAACTAATTGAAATATAAGTATAAAAACATGATTTGATGAACCATTATAAATTATCAACGAGATTTTTTACTTTAAAAAACAAAGTGCTTTTAGCAGAAGCCTCGATAATCACCACTACCTCATGATGGTAGTGGTATGGCTGGATGGTGGCCGAAACCGCCATTGCTCCTTGGCTGGGTCACTGAATAACATTCGCTTATAAGCGCTTGGTTTCCCCAGTTCCAATTATTTACTGAACAGTAAATATTGCAATACGGCGTGATATTCGCTAATCTTCATATATTTACTGAATAGTAAATGGTTGGATATGGTTCTTGAGCCTTCAGTTAGTGAGCACCAGTTGGTCGGGCAGTTTGTTGATGTCCTGCGTGAACTCCCGGAGGTACATGCTGAGTACGAATGCTTGGAACCAGCGGGCAAGGGTGGCGGCCGTGTCCATGATGCCGAGGTTGATCTGAACGTCGCCGGCAAGACTTTCGTTTTGCTCATAGAAGTCAAGAAAGCTGTCTTTCCCCGTGATGTCAGGCAAGTGATCTGGCAGTTTCGGGAAACAAGTCACCGCTGGCCGGAAGCTCGGGTCAGCGATCCTCTATATTTCCTTGTGGCTGAGTCTATTTCCACAGGGGCAAAAGAACTGCTCAGAAATGAGTGTGTCGGTTACTACGACAGCGGTGGGAGTCTGTACCTGCCTGCCCCAGGTGCCTACGTCTACATCGATAAACCACCACCAAAGAACCTGGCGAAGTCTGTTCGCTCCCTATTCACTGGTCGACGAGCGCAGGTACTCCATACCCTGCTAATCCAGCACCAGGACTGGTTCGGCGTTACTGAGTTGGCAAAGCATGCGATGGTATCACCTGCGACTGCCTCGCAAGTGCTGACTGAACTTGAACGCTTCGATTGGATTGCATCGCGTGGGAAAGGACCGAACAAAGAGAGACATCTTCGCGAGCCCACGGCCTTGCTGGATGCATGGGTAAAGCAACTAGCGACCACCCGCCCGCCCGCCATGCGCCGGTATTACGTCCCGGCTGCTAAGCCGAACAGCTTAATGAATTGGGTCGGAGAAGTGTTTGATGCTCATGGCGTCGAGTACGCGATCAGTCATGAGGCTGCCGCGCAACGCTATACGCCATTTCTCTCCAACGTTTCCCAAGTGCGTGCACGGCTACTGGCCGGATCAAACGCCGACACCGCTATCGGAGATCTTGGAGCGCGGGTTGTGAATGAAGGTAGCAATCTGGCGATTATCGAAGCCAAGTCGCCGGGCGAGTTGTTGTTCCGCGAGCGGATTGATGGTCTATGGATGGCCAGTCCGGTCCAGATTTATCTCGACCTGTTGCAAGGCGAAGGCCGATCTAAAGAAATGGCTGAACACTTCCGCAAGGGAAGGATTGGCTTCTGATGGCCAAGCCTGTAACGCTCGATGGCTACAGCGACCAGTATACGGAGGATTGCGAACGTGTCCTCGTAACGTTGTTGCGCGGGTTAGGTCCATGGAAGGATTCGGTCTGCCTGGTCGGGGGACTTACCCCACGGTACCTCGTCGCTGCGCGGCCGCCAACAGTACCCGCACATGCAGGAACGCTTGATGTCGATATTGTGATTGATTTGCAAATTCTGGCAGACACTGAAGCCTACCACACGCTGGAGGATAACCTTAAGAAGATGGGCTTCGAACGCGCTGAGAACGAAAAACAACAGAAGCTCTCTTGGCGATGGCAAACCCGCACCGAACATGGTGCGCTGATGGTATTGGAACTGCTTGCGGATGCTCCTGACATTGCTGGTGGTAAAGTCCAACCCCTACCTACAGAGGGTGCGATCTCAGCACTGAATATTCCGCATTCGTCCATCGTTTTTGACCTTCACCAGACCATTGAGATCAAAGCTGAGCTGCTGGGTGGTAACGGTATCACGACCGAGAAGATCAAGCACGCCAACCTTGTCAGCTTCACCTGTCTAAAGGCCTTCGCATTCGATCAGCGTTTCGAACGTAAGGATGCACACGACTTGATCTATTGCATAGAGCATGCGCCCGAAGGGATCGATGCTGTAGCCGCGGACTTCCACAAGGAGCGCAGCGGCAAGCATAGTGCCGTTATTGACGCATCACTTGCCATTCTGAGTGCGCGTTTCGCGGATGATGAAAAGACGGAAGGCTATCGCAAGGATGGCCCTGTGTCAGTCGCAAAATTCGAGTTAGGCGAGAGTAACGAGCCTGAGCAGCGCGAAGCACGAGCTCTACGACAGCGCCAAGTCAGCGATATTATCGCGCAACTCCTTGGCCGAATTTATAAATAGGGGGCAAAGAAATGAGTTTTCTCGCAGACATCCAAGGTTGAAGTAAGCCATGACTTACTGCTGAGAATTTGAATGGAGTGTTATGTCCAACTAAATCGACAATTTTCGCTTGTCCCCAATGATCAACTAGAGGGAGAAGGCGACGATATCTTCTCAGTTTTAGGTTATGACAAGCCAAAGACTTGGGATGATATTGACCGCGAGTATCGTTGTGTAATTTTAGCTGAAGCGGGTGCGGGCAAGACCGAAGAGTTTCGGCAACGGGCAAGTGTGCTGGCGCGTCAAGGCAAGCCGTCTTTTTTTATCCGCATTGAGGATATCGAAGCCGATTTCTATAAAGCATTTGAGGTAGGTGAGGAAGATCTCTTCCTGTCATGGCTGCAATCAACGGGAGAGGCATGGTTTTTCCTCGATTCAGTTGATGAGGCGCGCCTTGACAATCCGCGAACCTTTGAAAAAGCGCTACGTCGCTTCTCTAAGGTCATACAAAAAGGTGCGCACAGGGCGCATATTTACCTCTCCAGCAGACCCTACGCTTGGAGGCCAAAGGAAGATCGCAGGTTGTTTGATGACCTCCTGTTTCTTGCAGATCAACCGGAGGGGGATGAACGTGAAGAAAATGCGGATGCTCAACCACAAAGTGCATTTGCACTCTACACAATGTGCCCACTGGATGAAGAAAGGATCCGTTATTTTTGCGAAACTCGTGCTGCGGAGGAAGTCGGTCGGCTTTTGCGGGAAATAGAACGCGCCAATCTCTGGAGTTTGGCAGAACGTCCATTTGATCTCGAAGGTATCCTGGCAAAATGGGACGAGGATGATGAGCTGGGCGGTCGACTGGAGCTGCTTCGTCACAATATCGAAAACCGGCTGCGTGATGATCACAATAGTGACCGAGCGCAGCGGCAACCATTGAATATAGAGCGTGCGCGTGAAGGTGCCAGTCGTCTGGCCGCCGCAGTTGTATTGACCGGTATGCCTGGCTTAAATGTGCCTGATGCAGCGCTGGTTAAACCTGGTATTGAAGCGGAAACCGTTCTTGCTGACTGGGATCCAAAGGATGTGCGTGCGCTGCTGGAACGCGGTATTTTCAATGACGTCATCTATGGAGCAGTACGTTTTCGGCACCGCGATGTACGTGAATTGTTTGCAGCTGAATGGTTCGCCGAGTTGTTGAAGGATGGCAACAGTCGGACTGATGTTGAGAAACTTTTCTTCCGTGATCAATATGGGGAGAAAATTATTGCACCCAGGCTTAGGTCAATCTTGCCTTGGCTTATCCTGTTCGATGATGAAGTACGTCGTCAGGCACTCGTGGTTCATCCCGAAATTGCGATAGAGGGTGGCGATCCATCCCAATTACCACTGCCGGTGAGGCAGAAAATTCTGTCAGACATTGTCCGGCGGATCGTTTCGAACGAGGATGACCGTTCCGCACGAGATAATGGCGCGATTGCTCGGATCGCGACTCCGGGTCTCACGGGAGACGCTAAGCAGCTCATCAAAGAGTTCGCTGATAATGATGATGCTATCTTCTTTCTTGGCAGGCTGGTCTGGCAGGGAGAAATGGCAAGCTGCGTTTCCCCGTTTGTTGACATTGCGGTAGACGGTACGCGAGGAATCTATGCACGGATAGCGTCGGCTCGGGCATTAATGACTTGCGGTTCAGACGAGCAGAAACAAATCCTGTGGCATAACCTAAATGAAAGCGACGATCCGATTCCGCGAGAATTGCTTGCTGAGCTTGTTGAAGGAGTTGAGCCTGATAGTAGTAACGTCGCGCAGCTCATCATCTCACTGGGTAAACTACCACCTTACGAACGATACAAAGGCACCGGTCTCGGTCGTGCGCTTCATAAGTATGTAGAAGGCTTGCCGATTGTTGGTGATCATCAGGTTATCACTCAATTTCTTGACGGGTTGCATGGCTATCTCGATAGGCGGCCCTATGTTGAGCGTCGAGAATGTCATGTTTCGAAGGAATACGCGTGGTTGCTAAGCCCCGCTACACATGCGGTAGAAAAGTTGGCCGAAGCACGGAGCGCAGTGGTGTTTGGGGTGACGGTACTGGCCATCATGTTAATGGTCCCAGCTTTACGGTTTTGGCGGGATACAGACTTCAGTGAGCATAAAGGCAGCTTGAAGGTTCTTGTCCCCAATTGGCCGGAACTGAATGATGCTCTTTATTGGGCTAGTATCTACCAGGCGCGGACCGCCAAGGTGACGAATTCGGATGAACCATTGACCGATGATTGGTCCGTTTCCTGGCTTGGCCATTATTGGTCCTTTGACTCAACAAGCCTGCCCAGGTTGCTCGAATACATGAGTTCTCGCACGTTTCAGGATGACAGGTTGGTCGCACTCAGCACGGCATTTCGGGTCTATGTTGAGGCGGACAGGCCAGCACACATTCTGAGCAGTCTGGAAGATGCTGTGGCGGATGATTTCGTCTTGCGACATCAGTTGGACATTCTGCTTAATCCACCAGTGTCAGAAGTGATGCGAAAACATGAACAAGAAGCTGCAGAACGCCAACGAGAATGGGATAAGAAGGAAGAACAGCAAAAAAAGAATCGCGAGACATGGATTGAGAAGTTGCGCGCTAATCCTGATCCTGATCGTGTGTGCAACCCTCCGAATCTGAAGCCAGGCGAATTCACCAACGATCAATATTGGTTGATGATTGAATTGCAGGACAGTAGTTCGGCAACGGGACGCTCTGATTACGCAAACTGGCAGGCCCTCATCCCAGACTTCGGTGACGCTGTTGCCCATGCATATCGCGATGCTGCGGTCAGCCATTGGCGGCATTATGAACCGCCCCTGCAATCAGAAGGTGTTAAAAGAGACAACACTACGCCGTATTCATTGATATTCGCTATGGCCGGACTTGAGATTGAAGCAGCTGAGGTAGACGAGTTCCCTGCTAATCTGAATGAAATGCAAGTGCGTCTTGCATTGCGGTACATCACTTGGGAACTTAACGGGTTCCCAAGTTGGTTTGAGCGCATGTATCATAAGTTTCCGACTCTCACCAAAGAGTCTGTACTTAAGGAATTACTCTGGGAACTGGAGAATACGGAGGCGGATAATCCACCCCATTACATCCTGTCTGATCTGGCTTACCGTGCACCCTGGCTTCATGCTGAAATTACGCCTGCAATACTGAAATGGGTGGAGGATAACCCCACCAGAATCAACATCAATAGCCATCATTGTGTACACATATTGGTCAATGGTGGAACCGATCCGGTCAGGCTTGCGTCTTTAGCGAAACAGCAGATGGAGAATATCAATGATGCGGACAGCATCGCGGTTTGGTATGCACTCCGCGTCGATTGCGACCCAATTCATGGCATCCCTGAACTCGGACAATGGCTAGCAGATCTCGATGACGAGACGGCGACACATGCCGCACAGATATTCATCACAACGCTTATGGGTGGTCGTAGGAGTGATGGGTGTCCTCAAGTTGGGCGTTATCGTACAGCAGAGCATCTCAAGGCGTTGTATGTCCTTATGCATCGCTATATACGTGCCAAAGAGGATATCGATAGATCCGGAGGGGGTGTCTACTCACCAGGGCTACGCGATGATGCACAGGATGCCCGCAACCGGCTGTTTAGTCTACTCTCGGAAAAACCGGGGAAGGAAAGCTATTTGGTTATCAAACAACTGGCTCACGACCATCCAGATCCTGACTATCGTCCCTGGATGACTAAGCAGGCGTATAAGCGGGCAGAAGAGGATGGCGATCTGGAACCCTGGACGGCTGAGCAGGTCAGCGCATTTGCTCGGACGCAAACACTTACTCCCGCGACACATCGCCAGCTCTTCGATCTGGCTGTTAGTCGACTACAAGACCTGAAAAACTGGCTGGAGTGCGGTAATGACAGCGCGTGGCAGACCTGGAAGCGCGCTAGTAGTGAGACTGAAATGCGGACGTTGATTGCTGGTTGGCTAAACCAAAGGTGCCGCCATCAATATACAACTGCGCAGGAGCCTGAACTAGCCAACAGCCAGCGTATGGACATCTGGTTACACAACACAAGTGTGCCGTCACCCGTTCCAATCGAGCTTAAGTTGCTTGACAAGGGCTGGAGTGGTCCAAAGCTTTGTGAACGTCTTCGCAATCAGTTGGCAGGCGATTATCTGCGGGAGGAAAGTGCTGGTTGCGGCGTGATGCTGCTTGTCTTGCAGGGAAATAAGCCAGACAAGCGATGGATAATCAATAGACGTCGTGTTGGATTGAGTGAATTGGCTTGTGTACTCGAAAGCTATTGGCAGGAGATTGCTGATCAGTTCCCCAACGTTGAATCGATAGAAGTGATTGTTATCGACTTGACTATGAGGGGGAAAGTTAGTGTTTCATAATATATCATTGCCACTAGCGATTGCGGGCCGGGATCATATTCTTGACAGACCTTATTCGGGCGAATACCCAAGTGAGCAACCTGTTTGCGGTGATCCGTTATCTGCAGGAGCAGGAGGGTATTCACCTTGTCAAAGCCCGAAAGGTAGCCTAGGGTGCTGTGTGGCAGCGTTTTTGCGGCAATTTTTAGTGGCGATTAGCAACAATTTCTGAACATGGTATTTTTCATGGTATTATCACTTACCCCAACTATTAAGCCATTGATATTAAATGCTAAAAATGGCTCATTTACAATCGAGTGGGAGTAGCCAGCACTGGCTGGCAATGACTGGCATCTGAAGGTGGAACAGAGTTTTTTGACAGGTGACAGAATCGCGACACCGACACTGGGAAAATTGGTTGTGGAGTGCTAATGTTCTACAAGCCCCACAGTGAGGATATCGGCGCAGCCCAGATATCGTCACCCAACGGCATCGTCTCGTTGCCATCGTACAACAGCACGCCCATTTTGAACTGATCACGCGCCATGCTGGCGAGTTTTTTCAATCCACGCAAATCGCTCTGTTTGACGGTAGCAGAGGCTTTCACCTCGACGCCGACCAGTTGTCCAGCCGTGTTTTCGATGACAACGTCAACCTCAAACTTGTCTGCATCTCGATAGTACATCAGCTGGTAGTCATCATCTGCCGTTGTTGTATGTTTGAGTAGTTCGCTGAACACAAAGCTTTCCAGAACATGACCGTAGCGGGTCTTGTCCAACGGAGCATCTTTGTGGGTGATATCGTTGAGCATGGCCAACAAGCCAGAATCAATGAACTGGAGCTTGGGTGTCTTTACCACTCGATTCAGGCGGTTGCGTGCCCATACATCGATGCGTTTAAGCAGGTACATTTGTTCGAAGACACCGATATAACGAGACACCGTTTTGCCGTCCAGACCGACCTGCCCGCCCAGCTTGGTGTAGTTGCACATCTGGCCAGAGGTTTGTGCCAAAGCACGAAGAAAGCGTGGCAATTGATCGAGTTTGTCAATATCGGCCATGTCGCGTACATCACGCTGAATGATGGCATCTATGTATTGCCTGGCCCACACCACACGGCGTCTGACCGTTGGCCGTGAAATCGCTTCCGGGTAGCCACCGCGTAGCACGCGTTCGATCAATTCGTTGCCCAGTATGGGGGGATCTGCTGTCAGAAATTGTCCTGCAAAAATGCTGTATATCCAGTTTGCCGGCCTGTTCTCGATTTCACTCTGTGACAAGGGCAGCAGTAACAAGGTTTCCATGCGCCCGGCCAGTGAATCAGCTACAGTGGGCAATGCCATCAGATTGGCTGAGCCGGTAAGCAGAAATCGCCCAGGGCGGCGATCCTCATCCACGCTTTTTTTGATGGCCAAAAGCAACTGGGGTACCCGCTGAATCTCATCAATCACTGCGCGATCCAGATTGCGAATCATGCCGACGGGATCTTCGCGCGCTGACAGCAGCGTCAGTTCGTCGTCCAAGGTCAGATAGCGTAACCCCCGATCCGCGAATTGGTGTACAAGGGTTGTTTTGCCGGCTTGCCGCGGTCCTGCAAGCAGAACCACTGGCGTATCCAGCAAAGCTTCATCAATGCGCGGTTCAATCCAGCGGGGGTACAGGGCAGGTGTATGCATAGGAGTAAAGTATCGTAAATCAGGGAATTTAGCAACGTAAATTACGGAATATATGGGCGGTAAATCTGGAAGATAATGAGCAGGGCGTGAACCGCTGCCAAACGAGAGAATATAGTGAAGACCTCCCAAGGTCGGTGTCCTGAGATAGGCTCGATCGGATCGAGAAAGGAGTGCCAGGAATAAATGCTGGAGCTGGGCGTAGCACGACTTATCTGTTGAGGAATGGCAACTTCAGAAGCGGATTTTCGATCATGGTATTTTTCATGGTATCGACAGTTATGATCACTGCAAAACCCACGCCGTTACTGGCTTTCCAAGGCTCGTTTACAATCGAGTGGGAGTGACCGGCACTGGCTGGCAATGTCTGGCATTGGCAGGCACCATAGAGGCGAAGAGAAGCGCTTTTCCGGTTTTTTGCTGTGCTGATTTGGTGGCCTGACCAGTAAAGTATCCGCTTAAAACCCGAGTTCATTTTCTTCGGTGCTGTAACCGATTGCACGGTATCCGCGTAAACGTCTTTCAAACATTCTGGCAAGCATGGAAATGTTGTGATCCACATAGTCATAGATGCGGACTTCGGTTTTATCGGGATGCAGGCGGTGTAGCCTGCCGGCATACTGAATCAATGTTCCTTTCCATGACACGGGCAGTGCCAGAAACAAGGTGTCCAGCCGTGCATCGTCAAATCCTTCTCCAATGTAACGCCCTGTGGCAAGCACCAGTCGCTCTTCGTTATCAGGGACGGCTGCCAGTCGTTCCAGGTCGTCACGACGTTTTTTGGCACTTTTTCCGCCCCGCAGGATGATCAGGTGACGTGTGAAACCCCGCAGCTTATCGGCAAAGTACTCGAGGTGATCTTTGCGTTCCGTGAGCAGTATCGGTGAGCGGCTGGCTTCCAGCGCCTGCAGGTACCCGCGGGCGCGCGCGATGATGCGCTCCGGTACGCCGGCCAGGCGGGCTACTTCCAGGCCGTAGCTCTGGCGCGCGGGGCCGGCGCGGACGCCGTACAGGAAAACCAGTCCGCCATTGTGTTCGCGCGCCTCGACGTGCACGTTGGCGATGCCGTCCAGGGTCTCGGGCAGATCGGTCAGTTCGAAGTAGTGGGTGGCGAACAGCGTGTAGGCGCGCACGCGCGCGGCGAGTTCCACGGCGCACGCCCAGGCGAGCGCCAGCCCGTCGAAGGTGCTCGTG